>Ga0068860_100005985_pt1 | contig 12245 bp, 8 predicted proteins | sample KBSSwiS32_FD_66597 | JGI IMG/M metagenome (GOLD analysis project Ga0068860, IMG submission 66597) | Switchgrass rhizosphere microbial communities from Kellogg Biological Station, Michigan, USA - KBS Switchgrass S3-2 | ecosystem: Host-associated > Plants > Roots > Rhizosphere > Soil ... | reverse complement strand
CATTTTGGGATGAGCCGGAAAAGCGTTTCAAGGTTGCTGTCCGCGTGCTCGATGGGTCAGGAACGCAGCAGATAATCGATATTTCACCGCAATTTATTCTTAAATGGTCGCGTGATGGAGCCAGCCTGATCTACCGTGAACGCGAACTCGGCGAGAAACCGTTCTCGACACTTTGGATACGGAATTTGGATCGACCGGAGGCAAAGGTACTCTATTCGAGCGAACCGGATTCACTCATTGACTACTCCGAATCTCCGGATGGGAAAGTGGCAGCTATCCTTAGGAATAAACTGTTAACAGATGCGGTAGCGATCACTACCGCCCAAGACTCGCCGAGGCCCTAAAACAAAACAGCCGCATCGATTCAACTATGAATGATGCGGCCTTTGAATAAAATGGCGGAGCCGACGGGGCTCGAACCCGCGACCTCCAACGTGACAGGCTGGCGTTCTAACCAACTGAACTACGACTCCGCAAGAGTGGTGGGCACGAAGGGACTCGAACCCCTAACTTCCTCCTTGTAAGGGAGGCTGTCTACCAATTGACGTACGTGCCCGAAAAACTTAATTATCAAACCTTATTATCGCACGTGTGCCCGACTAATTTTCAAAAAAACGTCGCTCATTTCGAAAAATGAGCGAATTGCAATGCTATCTAATAGCGGACTTGACTGTCAAGTTACGCTTCATAATCGCGAAGAAGAAAGGCGGCACGAATGCCGCCTATGTTTTCATCGCGAGACTGTGTTTTATTCCGATCCGACAAAATCCACACCGGTCAACGTGTCGGCGACCGGCAATGTCATGGGTGCAAATCGATACAGCTTTGACGAGACCCTTATGACATAAGTTTCGCCGACCGCAACGTCGTAGAACACGTAAAAACCGAATGAGCTTGTCGTCACAGTACGTTTGGTGCCGTGGGAATCAATAATGACGACTATGGCATTTCGGAGTCCGCGTCCGTCGGGCGTCGAGACTTTGCCGGATACAGAAACCAACGCTGCAGTCGGACTAAGCGGTGCGGCATTCCAAAACCCAGCGTGATCTGAGGTCAATGAATTTGTCGCGGTTTGACCGGCCACGGATTGTCCGGTCGTCCCGCAAAGTGAATACGGTCCTCCGGACGCACCAGCTCCGCCGCCTGCGATCACCGACTGTTGGATCACGTATGGTCCGCCGCTCTGGGGAAGCGCGGTGATCGACACAGCCAAAATCGAGACCGCAGCAAACACTAATGTATAAAAACGAGTTTTGTTGCTTGTTGACATATATTTTCCTCCTATTTCCTACGAGCCTTAGTTCGGTTGGTCCTCGTCAGACGCTTTAATTGCGATTCCAGCAAAGCTATTCGTTTATTCTGCTCGTCGATCTGTGCCTGCTGCTCCTTGACGGAGTTGACCAGCACCGTGGTAATGCGATCATACTTGACGCCTTCCACCTCGCCTTTTGCGTTGTAAATTACGAACCTCGGATCGATCTTGGCGACGTCTTCAGCGCCAAATCCGATGTCTCTCATGCCGCCTTGCTTCCAATCGAAGGAGATCGGGCGAAGTTTATTGACGAAGGAGACTCCGGCCGAAAATTTATCGATATTTGTCTTGTACCGCAGACTCGAGGAGCAGGACGCGATCTGCTTACTCGGATTTAGGCAGAGAGAAGTAGATCCGACCGTGCCGAGCGTGTTTAGGACTAGGGCCCCGCCGGCTTCGATCGTTACCTGTGCGACATCATTTTCGCGAAACGAAATAGTTGCTCCGGTCTTGCGATTGATGATCGTATCGTTTCCGTTCCCCTTTACGGCGTAGTTGCTGCAGGTCAATGTAGCTGCGAAGCCAATGGCGGCGAAACCCGCGCCGCAGGTGCCGTTGCCGAGAAGGACATTGCCTCCGTTGTCGGCGATGTGCAGCCGCTCCGCCGGCGAAATCGTGCCTATGCCCACGTTCACGTCCGCCGTTGCGCCATTGACGCCATTTATGCTACCCAGAACGAGCGAATTATCTTTTCCTGCGAAAGCGTTTGAACCAATGGCCGTTGCATTAGTCATGCTGGTATTGCCTATGTCGGCCTGATATCCAATAAGCGTGTTGTTACTTCCAAAAAGATTGTTCGAGCCAGCGCTACTGCCGAAGATCGCGTTTGAACTGCCCGAGCCATTTTGGAAGCCGGCGTTGTAGCCAAAAAAAGCATTGTTGGTACCGGTGGTATTTGTAAAACCGGCATGGGAGCCAAAAAAAGAGTTGTTGCCGACCGTGTTTGCCGCTCCAGCGGCGTAGCCAAAAAAGGCATTTTGCGCCCCCGATACATTGGCCTGACCGGCACCTGTCCCAAAAAATGAATTGTGATTGCCGGACGTATTTGCGACGCCCACATCGGCTCCCAGGAAAGCATTGCCGGCGCCCGCAATGCTTAGAACGCGGCTCGCTCCAATGTTGAATTGGGCCGCGGCGCTGACGATATTTCCGCTAAGCGTGCCCCCCGCCGCACCATTGCCCGAAATATTGAAATTGCTGGCTGGCTGTGTCGAAAAGCTATTCTGTATGTAGTTGCTGCTCCCCGCTGTCGGCTGACGGGCGTCGGAGAGACGTGAATCGCCCGTCAGAACATACTGATTTGCTGCAATTCCGCCAAGCTGGAGTGAATTTTGCGCAGTCGTGGCGGTTGTCGCATCGTCTGCATGTGCTGCCTGGCTGCTGCGAATCGCGTACGGCGCGCTGGTCAACTGCTGGGCGGGTGACAGCAAAACATAAGGCACGGTAACGGTATCCCTGACCGCAATCTGAAGAAAACGGAGATTTCCGTCAAATGGCGTATCGCCGAAATCAAGCTGTACCGTAAATATTCCCTTTGATACGTTTGTACTCAGGTCTGTTATGGTTGGGCCAACCTGATCGTTATTCGCATCGAGAACCTTGAACTGAAATAGGAACGTCCCGTTGGCAGGTGCGCCATTTGTCTCCAGTTTTCCCTGATAAGTAAAGCTGGTGGTCTGGCCGAACGTTACGCCGGCCGTTGCCATCATCAGTATGAATGTAAAAATAATTAGATTTATGTATTTCATATAGGTACCTCTTACTGTTACGAGTTGAGGGCCATCATCGACAGACCCGAGCCCTCCGGTTCCTTGAGCAAACAAGTTGTTTGAGAGCGTTTATGACACCCTTTTGATCATCGATCTGCTTTCTCTGCTCGTCGATCTGGGCCTGCTGCTCTTTTACGGCGTTGACCAAGACGGCCGAGATACGGTCGTATTTAACGCCTTCGACCTGACCCTGTTTGTTGTGGATAACTAGCAGATCGCTGACTTTTGCAACATCTTCGGCCCCAAAACCAAGATCGTGCATGCCACCTTCCTTCCAATCGAAGGTTATAGGTCGGAGCTGCTTGACGGCGCTCAATCCCAGCGTGAACGGGGCCATGTTGGTCTTGTATCGCAGGCTGGATGAGCAGAAGGAAATGTGGTTTGACGCGTTCAGGCAAAGCGACAGATTGCCTCCGGCATCAACATTATTGAGACGCAAGAAGCCGGAAGTTTCAAGTGTCATCGCGGCGTTCCCATTGTTTACAAAAAAGCTCAGCGGATGATTCGATTTTGTGCCGAGCCAGCCTCCAAAGGGTTCAGCGCCCGTCCCGCCGACGTAGGAGCCCATTGTAATGGTGCCCTGCGTGTGTACCCAGCCATAATTGTTGCTTGCCGTCTGGATCGTCAGGCGTTCGCTTGGAAAAATGGTGCCGATTCCGACTTTTGTATCCGCCGTTGCCCCATTGACCCCATTTATGCTGCCCAAGATGAGCGAATTGTTTTGTCCAACACCAGCCTGATAACCGATTGCGGTAGCATTAGTCAGGTTGCTGTTCAAAACGTCGGAGTCTGTACCAATCGTTGTGTTATTCGAGCCCGTAGAATTGGTGTTGCCTGCATTTCTGCCAAAGAACGCATTTCCACCACCTGAATCGTTATTACCCCCGGAGCTTTCTCCAACAAAAGTATTGTTGACGCCGTTGGTGCTATTCAGGCCCGCGCTGCTGCCAACGAACGTGTTCTGATTTCCGGCCTGGTTGTCCCGACCTGCCGTGTTTCCGAGGAAGGTGTTTGACGCACCGCTCGTATTGGACTGTCCAGAGCCTTGACCAAAGAATGCGTTAAAGTTGCCGGTACTATTATTGAACCCGGCGATATAGCCGAAAAAAGCATTGTTGTTGCTTGCACCCAAGTTGAAGCCGGCATCCTTACCGAAAACGGCATTGTTGAACCCGGTCGAATTGTTTGTCCCGGCATTGGATCCAAAAAACGAGTTGTTGTTGCCAGTGCTGTTAAAGCCCGAATGATAGCCAAAAAAGGAATTGCTTCCACCGGATACATTCGCCTGGCCCGCGTTGCTGCCAAAAAAAGCGTTTAGGCTGCCGGTCGACGTTGAATCACCGGAATTCGAGCCGAAAAACGCATTGTTATTGCCGGTCGTGATCGCTGCACCCGTGCCGACCCCGGTAAATATATTGCTGGAACCGCCAATGCTCAGTACACGCTGGCCTCCAATGTTGAACTGAGTCGTCGCGTTTACGGTATTTCCCGATATCGTTCCGGCGGCGGTGCCGTTACCGCTGATATTAAAGTTGCTAGCAGTTTGCTGCAAAGTTCCATTTTGAATGTAATTAGGACTGCCCGCGGTCGGTGTTCGAGCGTCCGAGAGCCGCGAATCGATCGTCTGCACGTACTGGTTGGCGGGCAGCCCACCCAATTGGGCGGCGTTCGTCGCGGAATCGGCCGTAGTCGCCGAATCCGCTGAGAGGCTTTTCACGGCGTAAGGGGTTGACGTTATTTCTTGCCGCGGCATAAGGTCCGTATAGTTCAGACCGCTCCCAGAAGTCCGAATTGCTATGTTTAGGTATCGCGGCGCTCCCGGGAAATTGTTACCGAAATCAAGTTGTACCGTAAAAATACCATTTGTTACCGGCACGTTGAGTAACACCGCGGTCGAACCGAATTGAGCGCCTCCGCTTAGAGCGTCAAAGTTTCGAAACTCGAAATCGTAATTGCCATTCGCCGCGAAATTGCCGTCATTCAGACGCCCTTGATATGTGAATTTCGTGCTCTGAGCAGAGATGGCTAACGCCGTGAATATAACGAAGATAATGGACATTAGAAACTTCATAATTTTATTCTCCCCGGGCCGGCGTCTGTTGCACCGTGCCCATGGACAATGTTGTAACGCACCTCGAATACCCCTTCCGCCACCCAAACGGGCGGTAATGTCATTTGTTGGATTGATCTATTTTTTTGGGGGAGGGGCGGAAATTAAGGCTTGAGGGTTTAACGCGTCCTGCTCAGAACGAAGTCGGCAAGCTCGATGAGCAGTGTGGTATCTTTTTCGACATGTGAAAGTGCATCGCAAGCCTCGTCGCGGACGGTGCTCGCCATGGCCTTCGTCTCTTCAACGCCGTAATGGCCCGGATATGTTGCTTTCTCCGCGACGGCGTCCTTGCCAGCTGTTTTGCCGAGCGTCTCAGTCGCCTGGGTCACGTCGAGCAGGTCATCGGTAATTTGAAACAGCAACCCGAGACTTGTTGAGTAGCTTTCTATTGCTCCTAGTTCGTTATTTGCAGCGTTGCCGATGATCGCTCCGGAAAGGGCCGCAGCGGAGATCAGTGCTCCTGTCTTCTGGCCGTGGATCGTCTCGATCTCGCCGATCGACAATTCCCTACCCTCGGCGTCGAGGTCAAGCTGCTGACCCGAGACCATCCCTGCAGGCGTTCCCGCCGCCTCGGCGAGCAATGAGATTAGTATCAGGCGTATTTCTGCAGTAAGCGTTTCGTCGTCTGCGATGGCCTTGAACGCAAGCGTTTGCAGTACGTCACCCGCGAGAATCGCGGTCGCCTCACCAAACTGCTTGTGACACGTGGCTTTTCCCCGCCGCAGTTCGTCATCGTCCATCGACGGAAGATCGTCGTGGATCAGCGAGTAGGTATGAATCATCTCGACCGCCGCGGATGTGTTGGCAAGTTGCTCACTAGGCACCCCAAATGTCCGCCCCGTCGCCATCAATATCGCAGGCCGAATGCGCTTTCCACCCGCGAACACACTCCAGCGAATCGCTTCGTGCAGACGCGTAGGTTCGACGTCCGCTTTGGGAATAATCGTGTCCAGCGTCCCGTCCACTTCCCTGCTGACATCGGCAAAAAATTCTGTGACTGAAAGCATCGCGGAAAATTATCATTCATTATTAAGCAATTATCAAAAACCACATTTTTGCGAATTAACTGTTGATAATGTAGATTGCTGATTTAACATGCCTGTTTCAGAAGACGAGTTTCGAAATGCCCTTTCATGCTTTGCGAGTGGCGTAAGTGTTGTCACGACAAAAGATGCGTCCGGTAATATGCACGGCATTACTGTGTCGGCGTTCTGTTCGGTCTCGCTCAACCCACCGCTTATCCTTATCTGCATCGAAAAAACCGCGGCCAGCCATTACGCGTTTACGGAATCAGGTGCTTTTATCGTCAATATCCTTGACGAAACGCAAACGGATCTTTCCGAGCGTTTTGCCGCTCCGGCCAGTGACAAATTCGAAGATATTGATACTACTCCGGGCGTTCGAGGGGTCCCAGTCCTGATCGACGCGCTTGCAAATCTTGAGTGCCGTTTGCACGAAGTCTGCGACGGCGGCGACCATTCGATCTTTGTCGGCGAGGTCGAGAATACGTACGTCAATGACGGAAAGCCTCTCGTCTATTTTCGTAGCTCTTACGGCACGGTCTCGGAGTGAGATCGGCAAGGTGTCCGCCAAAATCTTTTTTTCAGTAGGCGGAATTCCGCAAGTTAAACAAACACATTAACTTATACTGCCAGTTGTTGTAGTTATTCGATTTAACCCAAGATATTGTGCAAAATAATTGTTGACACAACACGTTATCTTGCTTTACCATTGGCATCACTTGAGAATGATTTTTTCTAAATTTCTCAAGCTCTAGTCACAAACAATTCAGGTTTCTTAGCATTCCAAAATACTATCGCTGATGTTAAAATAGTATTAAATCGGACTAGTGTCTTGACCCTAAAATACAGGAGTGACGTGTCAATATGAGCACAGTTTTTGAGTCGGCTATCGATAGTTTTCTCGAAAAGAATGGTGTTGGCAGCGGTGCCGGAACGGCACAGGCGCGCGAATTCGTGCCGCTCGGGCTAAATGCTCAAAAGGTCGTCGCCAAACGTTACGCCCTCAAAGACGAACACGGCGAGCCGTTGGAGACATGGGCTGACATCGTCCGCCGCGTTGTCGGCCATGTGGCAAAAGCCGAGACCGAACCGTTCAAACAAAAGCTCTTTTACAATGACATGACCGCGGTGATGCTCGCCCGTGAGTTCATCCCAAACACGCCGTGCCTCGTCAACGCCGGGAAGCCAAAGGGCCAACTTGCGGCATGCTTCGTGCTCAACGTCCCGGATTCGATCGAGGGCATCATGGAGCACGCCCAAAACGTAGCGATCATCCACCAAACGGGCGGCGGAACGGGCATGACCTACGAATTTCTGCGACCCGCGGGCTCGATGGTTAACTCAACGAGGGGCGTAGCATCGGGACCGGTGTCCTTCATGAACATCGTCAACCAGACCACCGAGGTCGTAAAACAGGGCGGTGTGCGGCGTGGTGCGAACATGGGCATTCTGAGCGTTACGCATCCCGACATTCTGCGTTTCATCCACGCCAAGAACGATCAGACGAGCCTGACGAATTTTAATATCTCGGTTACGGTGACCGACCTATTTATGGACGCGGTCGACAGCGGCACATGGTTCCAGACCGAATTTAAGGATGAACCGTGGACGCAGGCGGTATATGATGCGGCGACGGGACAGGATTATGTCGTATATCGCCGCCCCGACGGCTCGACCGCGACCTTTGCGGATAAGTTCGCGTTTGAGACCGCGGACCTGAGTGACTGCATTATAGAGGAGCCGCCGATGCCGGGTATGGTCTATGCTCCCGACATCTGGAATCGCATCATCGCGTCGGCCCACAAATACGCCGAGCCGGGAATAATCTTTATCGACGAGGTCAACCGGCACAACCACATGATGGCGTCGATGGGCAGGATCTACGCTTGTAATCCATGCGGCGAACAGCAACTTCACTTCAACAATTCCTGTAATCTTGGCTCGATCGACGTCGCCAAGTTTTACACCAAAGTCGCTGACGGGCATGGGACAATTGAGTGGGAGAGGCTCTCGCACGTAACCCAACTCTGCACGCAGTTTCTCGATAATGTCGTCGATGCCGGGCATTTCCCATTGGCCGAGATCGACGATGTCGTAAAGCGTACCCGTCCCGTGGGCCTTGGCATAATGGGTTTTGCGGATCTGTGCCTGAAACTCGGCGTGACCTATGGCAGCGACGAGTCGATCGGCCTGATGGAAAAGGTAATGGGCTTTGTCCGTCGCGAATCGTGGATGGCGTCCCTAAGGCTGGGCCGCGAGAAAGGCGTATTCCCTGAATTTGCAGCAAATGCGGAGGCCTATGCCCGGTTCATATATGACGATATTGGGATACCACGTGACATTCCGCTGACGCCCCGAAATTATGAGGTCACGACCGTCGCTCCGACGGGAACGATCTCGCTCGTTGCCGAAACTTCGTCGGGTATCGAGCCCAATTTCTCATGGGCTTATGTCCGTCAGGATACGCTCGGCACTCGCACATATGTTCACACACCGGCTGCTGAGGCTTTGGGAATTCAGGTCGATCAGACAAACGAAGAATCGATCAAGGCCGCAGCGGAATACGTAGTCGAACACGAAAGTGAATTGCCCGCGCATTTCATCTCCGCAATGAAGATCAAAACGCTCGAGCATGTAAAGGTACTCGCTGCCGCCCAAAAACACGTCGACAATTCGATCTCTAAAACCTGCAACGGTGCAACGGACGACACGGTCGAGTCTGTTGACGAGCTTTACCACCTAGCCCGTGAGCTTGGCTGCAAAGCCGTTAGCTATTACCGTGACGGCAGCCGCGAGAATCAGGTGCTGAATTCGATGAAGAAAGAGGATGAGCAAGTGAGCGAGGAAGAAAGTGAAATATACGAAGATATTTCTTCGGTATCGCCGTCTCACCGTCTCACCGTCTCATCGTCGGCAGAAAAGGTTGAGCGTCCTCGCGAATTACAGGGATCGACATGGCGGATACCATTCGAGGGACAGAATCTTTATGTAACGGTCAACCATGACGGTGAGCGGATACTCGAAGTCTTTGTCGCCGGGCCGATCAGCGCGGGCGTCGGACTTCTTGCGTCGAAGATGCTTCGCGGCGGATTTGGGGTAAAGGAAGTCTCGCACAGTCTTAACAAGGTAACAGGTACCCACGCCGTTTGGTTCAATGAGCGCCTGCTCACCTCACCTGAACAGGCTGTGGCGGAATGTTTACTTCTCATCGACCGCCGTCTCAATGGACTTCCCGAGTCGGTTCGAGCCATTGGAAAAACGACCGCCGAGGAAACAGCGATGTCCACCATGATCGGCAAATGTCCGGAATGCGGTGGCCAGTTGGAACATGCCTCCGGATGCGATTCGTGCCGCGATTGCGGATATTCGAAGTGTAAATAGCCGCGACCTACCTGCTTTCGGACGGAACAGGTCTCTTTTTGTCGGGATCTCGGCGCAGAATGAACTTAGAATCTAATTGAACGGCTCGCCCGAAATGTTTTTCGGCGAGTTCGTTCATCCCCACATTCTGTAACCTTAAACCCACCATCCAATGAAAGTACGGATCGTTTGGAGATAATTGTTCGGCTTGTCTTTCGTAAGACGCCGCCTCCTCAGAGCTCCCCGCTGCGCCAGCGAGCATACAATCCGCTAGGACTGCATTACCAGCGGCGGCATCGTTCCACGCCTCAATCGCCTCTTGCTTGCGGCCGAGTTGCCACAGCGATTCACCTTTTTCCTCACGCGCCAAGATCAGGTCAGGGGCTTCGCCCAAGGCATCGTCAAGGTTCGTCAGAGCCTGGTCATAGCGTCCCAAGCGGTTCAACATGGCGCCGCGATAATAAAAGCTCAAGGCTTTGGGCTGTCCTTCTTGGTGCTTTACGGCTAACCCGAGCAGTTTGACGGCCTGCTCCGTGTTGCCGGACAAATATTCTAGCCATGCTAGTTTCGGCAGTACCGTGCTATTCACCAGGAAACCGGCATCAAACGCGTTATAAAGATGCTTTTTACCAGTGGCGATATTTTGCCGGTCACTCATGCTGAGCCATTGATCAGGATTCAGCTGCGCCAGAGCGAGCTCATCGGGAACCTGGACATTCTGAAACGCACGAGCTCCCACGAACTCGTGATAACGTACTAGGCCGCTGTGCGCATTGAGGCCGATCCAGAACAATGCAAAACTCACGAATACCCATCCGGCTTTTTGGATCGCGCCGGACGATTTCAGATTAAAGCGGTAAAATGACAGGTCCCTGACCACAAATATTCTCCATGTTCTGAGAACAATGAATGTTGTGACCGCAGCGATCCCGAGTGCCATCAGCATCGGGACCAGCTCATATACATCCCAAACCGCGAGATAACTCAGCAAAAAGACGGTGGCTCCAGCGATCTCTTCGGGCCAGGTCAGGGAATAGTTTTTCGCGATCGTTTTCTTGACGCCGATCGCCGGTTTTCCAAATCCGAAATACAGCGCGTCGTTTGGACACACGCTGATGCAATCCATGCACTTCATACAGCCCGGATCGACTACCATTCCGTATTGCTTTACCTCGGCGTGAACAAGGACGTTCGATGTACAGGTCGCTGTGCAATGTCCGCACTCATTACAGGCGTCAGTTACGCGTATCTTTCCGGGCGACACCTTGTCGGCGAGGCTAAAAAAGCCTCCGTAAGGGCAAGCGTAGGTGCAAAAGCCCTTTGCCCCCAAGAAATATACGGTCATAAACCCGCAGATAAAGAGAAACGGAATAGCCACTGCTATGGTTGGGAAAGTCGCCCAAAATTCATTTGTAACTAAATGATTTGTAAATTGCGGGATCAACGGCTCATTCTTCGGTGCCGAGAAAAATCGGATCGCCGTCGGCAAAACGAACATATAAAGAGCAGCGATGAACGGAACGAAGATCAGCAGTCGCGACCGAAACGGCTTCGGCTTTAGTCCAATCTTCTTTAGCAGCCAAGCACAAAGGTCCTGAAGAGCGAGGATATGACAGCCCCAACCGCAGACAAACCGTCCGAAGATCAGCGTCGCTAAGATCGCCACCGTGAAAAAAATAAAACCCGCGTTGATCGCACCATTCTGCAGCGTAAACATCGTCTCGGATGGCTCGATCGGCGAGACAGTTTTGCCCACTAACCACCACTGGATGACGTGCGCGATCATCAACAGGTTAAGGGCGATTAGCGCAACAGCACGCCACGGGGCGGTCCGTGATTCTCGGATACCATCCTTGTCTACGCTCGATCGCTTAAGAACAGGCAGACTGATCGACCGTTTCTTATCGGTACGTTGGCTTGTACAACCGCTTTTCATTGACCGCTTCTAGTTTCCAGATCGGGGCGTTCGCGTTTTGACAGGCCGCAAAATAACTTGATTAACAACCCCGAAACAGTGTAAAACGTAATTCTACCTTTTACGTAACCAATGTAGCTTAGATTTCATTTGCAAGGGGCGACACCGGGATCTTAATTATGTCAAAGCTAATTCTCATCGCGCTACTACCGTTCCTCGGACTTTTTAGCAACGGTTCGGACAATTTGTTAACCGAGCAAATTCAGAACACGCATGTACGTGACACGGGGACGCTTGAAAAGATGATCGTGGGCAGCGGCAGCGTGTCGATGCACCTCAACTTGAAGCAGTTCAGAGGTATACGCTCAGGTACCAAAACGGGTCAAAACGTGCTGCTTTTTGACGTGCAGCCTAATTCGTTCTTTACGGTTCTTGTTTTTAATAACGAACTCCGCGGCCCAGTCCCCAGTTCGATGAACCTCATGCCGCAGAATTCCGCAGCCTTGCCCGGAAAAATGAATGCCTCGGCCGGCCAACTCGTCGTCGAAAGCATGCCTTGGGGCGATCCTTATGAATTAACGGTTCGGGACGGCAAATCGGGGTTTGTGTTTTTTAATGTCGAGGGGCTCGAATACGATTATGATGCCGACCAACATTTGTTCAGTATCGGCATGGCGCGATTATTGATGTCGAAAGAATTTGCTGCCGAGTTGGGGCAACCGGCCGAAGCCGGGTCTGTGATTGGACAGATATCGAT
>Ga0068860_100005971_pt1 | contig 12254 bp, 7 predicted proteins | sample KBSSwiS32_FD_66597 | JGI IMG/M metagenome (GOLD analysis project Ga0068860, IMG submission 66597) | Switchgrass rhizosphere microbial communities from Kellogg Biological Station, Michigan, USA - KBS Switchgrass S3-2 | ecosystem: Host-associated > Plants > Roots > Rhizosphere > Soil ... | reverse complement strand
GGTAACGAAAACTTCAGTGGCAGAGTCAGCAGAGTATTTCGCGACCAGGCCGCGCGAAAGTCAGATTGGGGCCTGGGCTTCACCCCAAAGTGAAGTCATAACTAGCCGAGAGGAGTTGGAAAAGCGTGAGGCTGAACTGGAAGCGACTTATCGCAATCAAACCATTCCGTGTCCTCCTCACTGGGGAGGCTTTCGCGTAAAACCGGAGCGCATCGAGTTTTGGCAAGGACGTGTTGGCCGCCTGCACAACCGCATTGTTTATGAAATACAAAGTGATAGTTCGTGGTCGATCAAACGACTGGCGCCGTGAGTTACATTGGTCGTAACGCGCTCTTCACCAGTCGTCTCTTTAAATCAACATATCCCTGATCGCCGGCGACCAGTTCACCCAGAACACGTCGAACGCCGCGGTGACCTTTCGCAAACTCGATCATTCGTTCCGTAAAAGGCGCGCCCCAAAAGTTGCCGTAAAAGCGCCGACGCATTTGCGCTGCACGTCGAAGTTCACCGCCGAAGTCCTCACGCCAACGCGCTTCATATTCACTGATTGCGCCCAACTGGAAACACTCGACAAACAGCTGCGCAGAGCGCAACGCATAATAGATACCTTCACCAGTAACAGGATCAGCAAAGCCTGCGGCGTCACCAAGGAGAGCCCAATCATCTCCACAAACTTTTCTTGTTTCCCATGTCTTGTCATTCAGACCGGGTATTCGCGCTGCATAACGTTCTGCCGTTAACTCGAGATGTGATCGAATTGCCTGGTGTTGCGGGTCACTTTTCGGCCTCCAGAACTTTTGTTGGACTTCAGACGCCTGGCTGTAATAACCCACCATGAATTGCCAAAGCAGGTCATCGAGTGGTTGATGTTCAAAGGCGTCCTGGGTTGTGGCTATTCCGAATGAAACATGATCTGGTCGCGGAAAGGCCCACGCATATCCAACCCATCTCGGAAGAAAGGCAACTACAGTTGTGGCTTCTCCTTGTTCTGGAAGAGGAGCACGATAACCAAAGGCGACTTCCATATCAGAAGGCTGAAGTGGACCCGCCAGCAATTTACCGATGCCACTGTTTGCACCGTCGGCTCCAAGCAGTACACGGCCGGAATAGGTTGTTGCTTTTTCCGTCGTGATGGTCCAGCCCTCGTCAGTTCGTGTTGCTTTTCGTGGTGAGACCTTTTCGTAAATGACTTGCGCTCCAGCTTCAGCAGCTCGGTCGCGCAAATAGGAATCGAAAGCGAGCCGGGAGTAAATGGCGAATGGTTCATCTAACTCGAGGTGAAGTTTTTTGCCGGAAGGTGAATACAAGTCGAGTTCCCTGATGGTCCGGCCGACCGCGCCAAGCAAGTGCGGCCACGCTTTTAAGGCTTTGGACGTAACACCGCCGCCACAGGGTTTAGGTTCACCCTCTGGCCGTCCATCAAAGAGCGCGACTTTGGCACCGCTACTAGCAAGTAGTTCTGCGGCAAATGATCCTGCCGGCCCGGCACCGACAATTAACAGATCGTAGTGAGTCATCGCTGGCGAGTTTAAGACATGGACGCGGGGGAGGCGAGGGGGCGAGGGGAGAGTGGGCGAAGCGGCGATTGATTGTCGTCAGTCACGTCCGATGGCCAGTGCTCTCTTCTACTATCGCCCATTCGCCCCATAGCCCACTCACCACATCGCCAACTCGCCCCATCGCCAACTCGCCCTCTCTCTCATCAACACCTTGGTCTTCCACTACTCCGGCGCTAAAATGCGCTCGTTCCCATAAAACATTCCCTTTCTCGCTTGCACAAGTGGATTACCCACTATGAGCTCAAATAGCTTTTTGGTTTTTACAGGTGTGGCCCCGCATCCACCGATAATGGTTCCGGAGGTCGGTGGGGATGCCACCCAGGACGTTCAAGGTTCAATTGACGCGATGGCAGAGTTTACTCGGCGACTGATCGCTACTGGCGCTGAAACTGTAGTAATCATCTCGCCTCATGCACCCTTAGAGCCCGACTCGTTTGTTTTTTATAAGGGGCCGACGATTCACGCTAGTTTCGCCAGATTTCGCGCGCCACAAACCAGCCTGAGTGCTTCGGTAGATGAAGACCTCGTTAGTCTCATCCGCAGTCAAGCAAGTGATCGAGGGTATTCACTCTCGTCACTCGCAGATCCTGAGCTCGATCATGGCACTGCCGTCCCGCTCTACTTCTTGCTGAGTAACGGTTGGCAGGGAAAGGTCGTGGCGCTGGGTTACTCTTTTCTCTCAAACGATGATCACCTCCACTTTGGGTCCTGTATTGCGGAGGCCATCAATGCTTACGGCCGTCGGGTGGCTTTCGTTGCGAGTGGTGATTTGAGTCATCGACTCAGACCGGATGCGCCTGCTGGTTACAACCCAGGCGCACATGCTTTTGATGAGGAGATCGTCGCGGCTGTTAAAACTAATGATCTAGTCAAAATCGAACTCGTTGATCACGACTTGCGAAGACTCGCCGGCGAGTGTGGTTACCGTTCGCTGTTGGTGGCAATCGGAGCGACGAAACAATTATCGCTGAAGTGTGAGCTCTTGAGTTATGAAGCGCCGTTTGGAGTTGGATACATGGTGGCCCAATTTACGAACGACGATGAGGTGTTATGCGAATTACCGAGGCTGGCTCGTCGGGCCGTGGAAATGTTTACTTCCGGCGGCGTAAAGGTTGACGCTCCCACTCGACCGTTTGGCTTCCTTGCTTATCCGGCGCCCTGCTTTGTTTCAATCAAAACCCTGGATGGTGAACTGCGCGGTTGTATTGGTACGCTCGAACCTACACAGGAAAATCTTGCCGAAGAAATAATCGCAAACGCAATCAGCGCCGCCACACACGATCCGCGCTTCGACCCCGTGGTCGGTGATGAGCTTCCAAACTTACGTTATTCGGTCGATGTGTTGGAGCCGGCCGAAGAAACAACTTTGGAGGGACTCGATCCGAAGAACTATGGAGTGATTGTTACTGATGAGTCATCGCAAAAGCGTGGACTACTACTACCAGACATTCCTTTTGTAGCCGATGCAGAAAACCAGGTGGCGATTGCCACACGTAAGGCCGGGATTCCCCCAGGGGCACCAGTTAAGCTTTTCAGGTTTGGCGTGAGGCGATTTAGAGAATAGCCGCAGAGTCGAATCAACGCTCTGCGGCCAGACTTTTTAGACGTCGAGATTGCGAACGTCAAGAGCATTATCTTCGATGAACTTTCTCCTGGGCTCAACTGCATCGCCCATCAATACCGTGAAGATTTCATCGGTTTCTACAGCGTCATCGATTCTCACTTCCAACAGCGTGCGCTTATCGGGATTCATGGTTGTTTCCCAAAGCTGTTCCGGGTTCATCTCACCCAGCCCTTTGTAACGTTGAATCGTTAAATCCTTTTTCGCAGCAGTCAAAACTTTATCGAGCAATGCGTCTCGAGTAGCGATCTCTTCGCTTGAGCCGTTCTCACCCGAGACAAACGGGCCGGCGAGATTCTCTTCCAAACTCTTGAAGAGTTCGACAGCTTTCTGAAATTCCACATAGCTTGCGAAATTCCAATCGATACTTATGTTGATGCCAGAACGAGTAGTGGTCTCAATCTCCCAGAGCCCATGTTCTTCGTCGGGAGTTAATTCCGTTTCGTATCCCGCTTTGTTGATCGCATTGTCGACCTTCTGCATAAGCTCGCCGTCCTGGAAAACTTTACGCAAGGTCAAACCTTCTTTGCGAAGCAGACCTTTTCGACCCGCAAGTGTTTCCAGAAGTACGTCCAACAGATTCGTGTCGCCTGACAAACGACGCGTCGCGCGTTCACAGTATCGTTTGTAGTCGACCATCTTCTCCAAAGAATTCGCGAGTTCCTTACCCTCGATTGCTTCTTTTGCGCCAACTGGCGTCACCGTCATATCACCTGTCGCCATGCGCATCAGGTAACGAACCATTGAACCCTCGTCTTTGATGTACTCTTCTTTCTTGCCGCGTTTTACCTTGAACAATGGCGGCTGAGCAATATAGACGTGGCCTCGTTCGACCAGCGCGGGCATCTGCCGGTAGAAGAAGGTCAACAACAAAGTTCGAATGTGGGAACCATCGACATCAGCGTCAGTCATCAGAATTATCTTGTGATAACGAAGCTTAGTTATGTCGAAGTCGTCTTTACCGATTCCCGTTCCCAGCGCGGTGATCAACGATTTGATCTCGCTGTGTCCGAGCATCTTGTCGAAGCGCGCTTTTTCTACGTTGAGGATCTTTCCCTTTAGTGGAAGGATTGCCTGGTTCTTCCGGTCGCGACCTTGTTTCGCAGATCCGCCTGCCGAGTCGCCCTCAACGATATAGATTTCTGAGAGCGCGGGATCGCGTTCCTGACAATCAGCAAGTTTGCCTGGCAGCATGCTCGAACCCATTACGCCCTTGCGGACGATTTCCCGGGCCTTGCGAGCCGCTTCGCGCGCACGCGCGGCATCGAGGGCTTTGCCGACAATCTTGCGGGCTACAGGAGGATTCTGCTCGAAAAACTCTGTCAGTCGATCGTTCAGAAATGATTCCACGGAGCCTTTAACGTCGGAATTGAGTTTTCCTTTTGTCTGCCCTTCAAACTGTGGTTGTGGCAGTTTTACTGAAATCACCGCAACGAGCCCTTCGCGAACATCGTCGCCCGTGAGATTGGCTTTGAAGTTCTTCGCCAGCCCGGACGATTGTGCGTAGGCATTAATCGTTCTGGTGAATGCCGATCTAAATCCGGAAAGGTGTGTTCCACCATCAACGGTATTGATGTTGTTTGCAAACGAGTAGACCTTCTCGTCGTAGCCATCGTTGTATTGAATGGCCACTTCGATCGAAAGCGCGTCTGCTTCTTTTTCGAAATAGATCGGTTTGTCGTGAAGCGTTGACCTGTTCTTGTTTAGGTGCTTCACGAATTCAGCGATACCACCCTTGTAGTAGAACTCGTGTGAGCGTTCCGGATCTTCGCGTTCGTCTTTGATCGTGATGCGAATGCCTTTATTCAAAAAGGCCTTTTCCCGCAGCCGTTCAGACAACTTATCGAAGCTGAATGAAGTCTCTGTAAAGATCTGCGCATCAGGCTGAAACGTTATCTTTGTGCCACGCTTGCGAGTCTTGCCCGTTTGCTTCAGTGGAGCCACCGGGATTCCCCGAGCATATTCCTGTTCAAAAGTTTTTCCATCGCGCCAGATCTCGAGATGCAAACGTTCCGAGAGAAAGTTAACGCACGACACACCGACCCCGTGCAGACCGCCTGAAACCTTATATGCGTTAGAGTCAAACTTGCCCCCGGCGTGCAGTTTCGTCATTACGACTTCGGCAGCCGATCGCTTCTCTTTCTTAATGTCGTCAACCGGGATACCTCGACCGTTATCAATAACCGTAATCGAGTTATCCAAATGAATCGCTACATCAATAGTGTCGCAATATCCAGCCAGTGCTTCATCAATAGAGTTATCTACTACCTCATAAACAATATGGTGTAATCCGATCTCACCCGTGGAGCCGATATACATCGCCGGGCGTTTGCGAACTGCCTCTCGCCCTTCCAGTATTGTGATCGATGATGAATCGTAAGCCATACTTTTCTTTTGCGTTACTTTAGTTCCTGGTGTTCCCAATCGTTTCTCCTATCAAGCAATTGAACCAACCGATTCGGCCGCTGTGGGAGTGTTAGTACTGACAACTCTTCCATCGTCGATTTCATACACATTTGCCCGCGAAAAGAAGACTTCAACGTGACTTCTTTTTGAGGTAGTGACGAAAGTTTGTGTGCGATTCTCAAGATACTCCAGCAGGCGTCGAATCCTTCGCTCATCCAGTTCAGCGTCGACATCGTCGATGACGAAAACTGGCTGATCGTTTGAGCTTGAATTATACAATGAAATTGCCGCTAAGTCTAATAGTAACAATGCGCTACGCTGTTGTCCGGAACTCCCGTAAACGCGGATTTCATGGCCATCCAAAAGCACCTCCAAATCGTCCCGGTGAGGTCCGATCAGCGAATGCCCGGCCGCTAACTCCGCACCTAGGCGAAGTTCCAATCTGGACCGCAGCAATTCCTCATAATCAGTTAAGTCGCCCTTGCCCTCGAGTGCTGAAAGGTAACGCGTAGTGATATCTCGACGATCGAAAAGTTGGCGCTCTAAAACGTTGTTCAAGCCAGCAACATATTCCGTTCTTTGTGCATGTATGGTTTGCGCCAGACGCACGAGTTGATCATTCCACGGCGCCACAAGATCACTAAGCTTATCGATACTAAACTCGTTTTCGTTTGCCACCTGTAGCAGCTTGTTCTTCTGCTTGATGACTTTGCCGTAGTCAGCAATTGTTTGCAGGTAGGCCGGCTTGATGGAGGAAACTCCACGATCGAGAAAGCGCCGGCGTGCTTCAGGCATTCCGCGAACTACATCCAGGTCAGCTGCTGTAAAAGAGAAAACTTGCAGTTGCGAAAGATACCTGGCCAATGTCTCTCGTTTTGAATTTACGAAGATCGTTTTGGAGTTGTCTTGCAAAGATACCTGGAGGGTTCTTTCCAGATCAGTACCGGCTATAACGCGAGCTGTGATAACAGCTAGTCGTTCACCAAATCTGATTGCTTCCTGAAGACGTTGAGTGCGAAATGATTTTGTGCGCGCGAGGATATGGATCGCTTCCAACCAGCTTGTCTTACCCTGGCCATTGTTGCCGTAGATAATGTTGAGCTGAGGACCCCAGGCAATCTTTCCCGTTAGATTGCGGAAGTTAATCGCTTCAGTTTCAGCGAGCAGCATCGATGAATCTTAGCATAGTGATTTTGAGTGAAGCTCTCGCGCCACCAACAAAATGGGCGTTCGCAACTTAAAGTTGGAACGCCCACGCAAACCTAACTTTTGGTCTACTCAGATTCTCATCGGCATAACGATGTACTTGTAGTCGTAATCCGCTTTCTCCGCCGGCTGGAGTTGTGCTTGAGAATTGCCATCGCGAAACTCGAAAGCAATTTTCGCGTCGCCAATAACATTCAGAAACTCTTGCAGATACTGCGCATTGAAACCGATGTCAGTTTCTTCACCCGTGTAGTCTGTTTGCAGCGTCTCGTTTGCTTCACCTTCCTCGGCGTTTTGCGAACTAATCACGAGTTGATTTGGCTCGAGGTGAAAACGAATCGCATGTGATCGTTCATCCGCCATCAACGCGACTCTGCGGATAGCGTGGTTCAAGAGACTACTTTCAAACTCGACCGACTTATCGTTGTTTTTCGGCATGACCATTTCGTAATTCGGAAACTGGCCGTACAGCATGCGGGAGATCAAAAGTCTTGGTCCAATATCGAAGTAAATATGGTTCTCATCCATCCCCAAACTAATGTCACCATCAAAACCCGCAGTAAGTTTAGTCAACTCCGCAAGTGTTTTTCTGGGAATAAGCGTGTCGATGGATTGATTAGCGCCATTCTTGGTAACGTTTTGTCGCTCAACATACGCGAGACGATGACCGTCTGTCGTGACCATCTTTGCGCTTTTCTCGTCGAGGACAAACTTCGCACCCGACAATGTGTATCGCGACTCTTCTTGAGTGATCGCAAAGATTGTTCGATCGATAAATGTCTTCAGCACATTAGCTGGAATCTTTGTCGGCGCCGATTTGAAAGACGGCACTTCCGGAAATGCGTCGCGCGCTACACCAACCATCTTGAAGCGAGCTCGATCACATTTAACCGTCACCCACTCGTTTTCTTCTTTTTTGAAACTGACAGGAGCATCGGGCAGTAAGCGAGCAATCTCAAACAGCTTTTTTGCCTGTACACAAATCGCACCTGGCGTTGCGATCTCCTCAGCGTCCATATCACACCGGATCGTAACGTCCAAATCGGTTCCGGTAATTCTGATCGTTCCTTCACCTACCGACTCGATCAGAATATTTGAAAGAACCGGGATCGTGTTTTTCTTCTCGACCACACCTTGAACAAAGGCGAGTTCTTTTTGAAGGTTTTGTTTACTGACAACGAATTGCATTGCGATTACTCCTTCGAGCAGCGAATTACCACAGCGCTTTCTTCTTCTAACTAAAAAATAAACCTTAGATATCTCTAGTAGTACTAGTAGGGGCCTGTGAATCTGTGAAAAAGCTGCTAACTAACTGGCGGTGGCTAACTTAATTAAATTACCAGTCTGTGGAAACAAACCACGTGACTCTAAAAAACTTTCGGAAAAATTTGTGGAGCGCAAACCTTACCACATTTCCACAAAACGTTCTCTGTGGACTGTGCAAAAAACGTTTGACTCAACTTATTTTTGCAGCGATTCGGTTAGCTCGCTAATGAGTCGTTGAAGAGTTTCATCAACACCAACCAGCGATTCAATTTTTTCCACTGAATGGATAACAGTGGTGTGGTGCTTTCCGCCAAACGCTCTACCAATTTCAGGATAACTACTCTTGGTGAGGTGCTTGCAAAGATACATAGCTACCTGGCGAGGATGTGAAATATGACGAGCATTATTCTTGGAGAGCAATTCATCGACGCTGAGCTTATAGGTGGAAGCTACTAGTTTCTGAATTTGCTGGACAGTTATAACTCCCGAATCTTCTTCCCTGGCGATGTTTCGAATTGCATTCTGCGCCAGGGTCTTTGAGATTGGTTCACCTCTTAGCGACGAGATAGCAATTAGTCGCACGAGTGATCCTTCTAGTTCTCTCACATTACTTTTAACTCTACCCGCGATGAACATCGCAACGTCATCGGGAATACTCACGTTCATCAGATCTGCTTTTCGTTTGAGAATTGCGATCTTAGTTTCCAGATCCGGAGGCTCAATATCCGCGATTAAACCCCACTCAAATCTCGAATGAAGTCGCTCTTCCAGAGTTGGAATTTCCCGAGGTGGGCAGTCTGAACTAATAACGATCTGCTTTTGCTGATCATAAAGAGCGTTGAAAGTGTGAAAGAATTCTTCCTGCGTTCGCTCTTTCCCGGCCATAAACTGCACGTCGTCGATCAACAACACGTCGACCGAACGATACTTCTCGCGGAAGCTCTGAGTCTTATCGTAGCGAATCGCATTAATAAGATCGTTCATGAACTTCTCTGACGAGATGTAGCAAAGTTTTAGATGATGATTACGTTGTTTGATTGCGTTCCCACAGGCATGCATGAGGTGAGTTTTTCCCAGTCCCACGCCACCGTATAAGTAGAGCGGGTTATACGTGCGACCCGGGGCCTCAGCAACTGCCATCGATGCGGCATGTGCAAACTGATTGCAAGAACCTACGACAAAGCTGTCGTAAGTGTAGCGGGAACTCAGTGATGGCTCTGCTTGAACGGAAGCAGTGCTTGATCCGGCTACGGCAGGCGTGGCTGACGCCTCTCGATCGACATTTATTTGTGCGAGTGGCTCGCTGGCAAAGAGGTTAGCAGATTTCGAGTCAGCGGTTCCGCCGATTGCCCACCCGAGAGAATAACCGTTGAGTCGAAGATCGTTTAGCGACTCATCAAGTAACTTCGAATAGTTGCTTACGACCCAGTCTTTAATGACCTGACTCGGGGCACGCAGGTGAATTACCTGTTCGGCTCTGTCCATGCTCTCGAATTGAATCGCACCAAACCACTGATCGAGAGTCTGCTGGTTAAGGCGGCCACTGAGTGAGTGGAGAATCTCACCCCATACGTTGGTTTCTATCGTTGCGCTCATCTGAAGAAGTACTTTGGAGGGGGTTCAATTTGACTAAAGCCCGCGCAATAGAACGGTACACTGATTCCCGAGAACTCTAACCTACCCGATCCCTTAATTCCCTTGTCTGGTGTTCTTAAACCTTGGGTAATGATCTTTTCCACAACGTTTTCCACAGCTAGTGGAAAACACGACCCGCCGCTTAAAGTAATGCATTAAAGTCTTTTGATATCAATTAGTTACAGGAGTCGTTGGGTTGAAAGCCTGCGGAGACTAACATAGAACTTTTCGAATGATCAAGCGCCTCAGACTAATAAAACAAACGAGACTCAGCCACTTCTTACAACGCGTGGATTTTCATTAAAAAGTACGATATCAGGACGAGTTTTTGGTGGCCGCCGCACCAGCCATTCAACCTTTCTGTCAGGACATTTGTTCGATAGAGGCACGAATTATTCGGGCCCGTGCAAATAGAAGGTCTCGTTTCTTGACATAACCCTAGGTGCCTATTAGTCTTATGATTTTCGTCTACAGGAGATACTCAAGACTATGTCGAAACGAACATTTCAACCGAACAATAGAAGACGGGCGAAGACCCACGGATTTAGAGCCCGCATGGCCACGAAGAATGGCCGTCTAGTGCTCAAGAGACGCCGTGCAAAAGGCCGTAAGCGACTGACACCAGCTCATTACTAAAAACTGCTGCCTTACTTGTTAGCGCATGCGTCAAAATTTGCGAGACCCAGCGCAGTTTCAATACGTATATAGACAGGGCAAGCGCTATGACGGCAAGTTCGTTACGGTTTTTGTAATTACCAATGAAGAGTTACATCATCGACTTGGCGTTACCGCTTCGAAGAAGGCGATAGGAAAGGCAGTACAGCGGAATCGAGCAAAGCGTTTATTACGCGAGGCGTTTCGCTTTAACGAGTTGTCGTTAAAAGCTCTTTCTAAAAAGTACGATTGGGTTCTGAATGCAAAGTCGACCCTGTTGGACGTAAAGCTGGATTCGCCGGCCCAGGAGTTTGCAGGAATTATTGACCGCGTCGGCGAATCGGAAACGCAAACCGATGTTGCGTCGCTGACTGACTAGGCCATAGTTGAGTGAAGACAGTCCTAATATCATTTCTTAGATTTTATAAACTGGCGATATCACCGCTTTTACCTCCCTCTTGTAGATTCATTCCTACGTGCTCGGAATATGCCGTTGATGCGATCAGCCGGTATGGTGCCTTGCGCGGATCACGATTGGCCGTAGGCCGACTTTTACGCTGCCATCCATTTCATCCAGGCGGTTACGATCCTGTTAAGTAAGTAGTCGCTGCGAACGAAGACTCGACGAATCATGCAACAAAAACGATTTATATTGGCGTTGGTATTATCCTCGGCCATTCTGTTTCTCTGGAGTTATTTCTACCCGGTTAAGCAACCACAAACTCAGCAATCCGCTACTCCAAACGCTGCCGCAACTCCGAACACCGTCGCTCAGAGTTCTACGCCAACAGCTACTCAACCAGGAACGTCACCGGCACCCGCTGCAATTCAAAGCGATGCGCCTAAGCGAACCGTAACGATCAAGACACCTCTTTACACGGTGAAGTTTGATTCAGTTGGTGCGGAGCCGGTCAGTTGGGTAATTACTAAGAACAAAACCAGCAATGCTGAAATTTTTTCGGTCGCCGGAAAGAAAACGGAGCGAATCAAACTTGAGCTGATCTCTCCGGAAGGGTTAAAGCGACAACCTCGTTTAGTACCTCTTCAGATACAGACTGGTGATGCGACGCTTGATCAAGCGTTAGCGACTTCGACGTATCGCCTTGAAGGTATTGATCCTGGTACAGGCGATTCAGAAATAGAAGTACTTGAAGGTCAAAAGAAAACTCTCACCTTCGTACTCGAGGATGCGAGCGGACTGCAGGTTCGAAAAACTTTGTCGTTTGATGCCGAGAACTATTCCGCAGATCTCAATGTTCTTATTAAGCGCGGCGATCAGGCCGTGCCTCAGGCCAAGATTACAGTTGGACCAAGCATCGGCGACCAGGGGATAGTTCAACACACTTTCTACTCTGTTGCTCCGGAAGCTATCTCTCACGTCAATGGAAAAGTAGAACGTCACCCTGCGGCAACAATTAATACTAGTAAGAGTACTCCGGACCGGCTAGCGATTTCTGGACCAGTAGATTGGGCCGGCGTTGGCGACACCTATTTCGCTATGGTCGCAGTGCCCCTGAAACAGGGAGAGGGTTTGGAGTATCACACCGCCGCCTATGAGTTCCAGGCGAATGGTCACAAACCCGAGAAGCGATATTTGGTCACTGCTTCGGTGCCGATCCCCGCCGACGGTTCACACACGCTTTTATATGTTGGTCCAAAAGATCATTACTTGCTGACCGGTGCGAGCCAGGATATTTCGAAGGCTGCTGGTCGTCCGGTGGATCTGGAAAATCTGATCGACTATGGCTACCTGGAATGGATATCGCGACCGCTGGCGGTGCCGATTCTTGCAGCAATTACCTATCTCTACCATCTAACCAGTAGTTATGGTGTGGCGATCATCCTGTTCACGATCGTTATCTACTCATTGTTCTTTCCGTTGAAGTGGCGTTCTTCAAAATCCATGA
>Ga0068860_100005970_pt1 | contig 12254 bp, 9 predicted proteins | sample KBSSwiS32_FD_66597 | JGI IMG/M metagenome (GOLD analysis project Ga0068860, IMG submission 66597) | Switchgrass rhizosphere microbial communities from Kellogg Biological Station, Michigan, USA - KBS Switchgrass S3-2 | ecosystem: Host-associated > Plants > Roots > Rhizosphere > Soil ... | reverse complement strand
ACGCAGAGCGCCGACGCGGAGTTTCGCGACGGGCAGGAAGCGGCGATCCGCCATATCGTCGAGGGCAGGGGGCGGCTGCTGGTCGTCCAGAAGACCGGCTGGGGCAAGAGCTTCGTCTATTTCATCGCCGCCCGGATGCTGCGCGAGGCCGGTCAGGGTCCGGCGCTGCTGGTCTCGCCCTTGCTGTCGCTGATGCGCAACCAGATCGCCGCCGCCGGGCGGATGGGGGTGCGTGCGGTCACGATCAATTCGGACAATCGCGACGACTGGACCGCGATCGAGGCGCGGCTCGACGCGGACGATGTCGATATCTTGCTGATCTCGCCCGAGCGGCTGGCCAATGAGCGGTTCCGCGCAGAAGTGCTGGCGCGCGCGGCGGCGCGGATCGCGTTGTTGGTGGTCGACGAGGCGCATTGCATCTCCGACTGGGGCCATGATTTCCGCCCGCATTACCGCCTGATCGAGCGCATCGTCCGGACCTTGCCGCCGAATCTGCGGCTGCTCGCGACGACGGCGACGGCGAACGACCGCGTGCTCGACGATCTGTCGCGCGTGCTCGGGCCGGATCTGGGCATCTCGCGCGGCGATCTCGACCGGCCCTCGCTGACCCTGCAGACGATCCGCCTGCCGAGCCAGGCCGAACGGCTGGCCTGGCTCGCCGACCGGCTGGCGAGCCTGCCGGGGCATGGCATCGTCTACACGCTGACCGTGCGCGATGCCGAGATGGTCGCCGCCTGGCTGAAGTCGCGCGGCTTCGCGGTCGAGGCCTATACCAGCGAGAGCGGCGACCGCCGCGCGGCGCTGGAGCAGGACCTGCTCGACAATCGCGTCAAGGCGCTGGTCGCGACGATGGCGCTGGGCATGGGCTTCGACAAGCCCGACCTCGCCTTCGTCATCCATTACCAGATGCCGGGTTCGGTGGTCGCCTATTACCAGCAAGTCGGCCGCGCCGGGCGCGCGCTCGACGCCGCTTATGGCATATTGCTGAGCGGGCAGGAGGAGTTGCGGATCACCGACTGGTTCATCGAAAGCGCCTTTCCGACCCGCGGCGAGGTGGCCGAGGTGATCGGCGCGCTCGAGGCTGCGGCCGACGGGCTTTCGGTGCCGCAACTGATGACGCGCGTCAATCTGAGCAAGGGCCGGATCGAGAAGACGATGGCGCTGCTGTCGCTCGAATCGCCGGCGCCGATCGCGAAGCTCGGCAGCAAATGGCAGCTGACCGCCGCCGATCTCGGCGATGATTTCTGGGCGCGGGCGGAGCGGCTGACCGCGTTGCGCCGCGACGAGCAACGCCAGATGGTCGATTATGTCGCCTTGCCGTTCGGCGACCATATGCGCTTCCTCGTGTCGGCGCTCGACGGCGACCCGAGCGCGATCGGACCGCCCGCGCTGCCGGCGCTGCCGGCCGCACCCGATCCCGCCACGGTGCGCGACGCGACCGCTTTTCTGCGCCGGACGAGCCTGCCGGTCGAGCCGCGCCTGCAATGGCCGAGCGGAGGCCTGCCGCAGCAGAAGCTGCGCGGCGCGATTGCGGTCTCGCGGCGGGCGCTGGCGGGCAAGGCGCTGTGCATCTGGGGCGATGCCGGCTGGGGCGGGATCGTCCGGCAGGGCAAGCTGACGGACGGCCGTTTTTCCGACGACCTCGTCGCCGCTTGCGCGGCGATGGTCCGACAATGGAATCCGCAGCCGGCGCCCGAATGGCTGACCTGCATCCCTTCGCTGCGCTTACCGGCGCTCGTGCCCGATTTCGCGCGGGCATTGGCGGAGGAACTCGGGCTCGGGTTTGTGGCGGCGCTGCGCAGGATCGAAGATCGGCCCGCGCAGGCCGGCATGGCTAACAGCATGCAGCAGGCGCGCAATGTCGATGGATCGCTCGCCCTGAACGGTATTGCGACACCGTCCGGGCCGGTCTTGCTGGTCGACGATCTGGTCGATTCGCGCTGGACGCTGACCATGGCCGCCTGGCTGTTGCGCGGCGGCGGTAGCGGCGAGGTTCGGCCGGTGGTGCTGGCGAAAGCGGGGCAGGGCGAATGAGCGCGGCCTTGTCGCCCAATACCCAGGCGATCCTGCTGCTGACCGCGCCGTTGATCGCGGGGCGGGGCGCCCCGTCCGAAGACCTGCTGTCCGACGAGGATTATAGCCGGCTGGCCCGCCATCTCCGCGACCTGAAGTTGCAACCGCTCGACCTGCTGGCAGGGGATGCCGGCGCGGCGCTTGAAGCATGCCGCTATTTGGTTGATCCTGAGCGGCTCCGGCGCCTGCTCGGACGCGGCTTCCTGCTCGGGCAAATGGTCGAGCGCTGGCAGAGCCGCGGCATCGGCGTCGTGAGCCGCGCCGATGCCGCCTATCCCCGGCGGCTGAAAGTCCGGCTGCGCGAGGATGCACCGCCCGTGCTTTACGGTTGCGGCGATTTCGGGCTGGTCGATCGGGGCGGACTGGCGGTGGTGGGATCGCGCACGGCCGACGGCGCAGCGATCGATTATGCGATGGCGATCGGTGGTCTTGCCGCCCAAGCCGGACGGGCGGTGATTTCGGGCGGCGCCAGGGGCATCGATGAGGCGGCGATGCTGGGCGCGATCGAGGCCGGAGGCACCGTGATCGGCGTGCTCGCCGACGGTCTCGAACAGGGCAGCCTGGTCCGCGCCTGGCGAAACGGGCTGCGCGACGGCCGGATGTTGTTGATCTCGCCTTATGATCCCGCCGCGCGGTTCGACGTCGGTCATGCGGTGCGGCGCAACCGGTTGATCTATGCGCTGGCCGATACGGCGCTGGTGGTAGCGGCCGAGGTCGGCAAGGGCGACAGCTGGGCCGGGGCGATCGAGCAGATCGAGCGATTGCGACTGGTGCCGGTTTACGTGCGGACGGCCGGCGCGCGGTCGGCGGGTCTGGATGCGTTGCGGGGGAAGGGGGCGCGGGACTGGCCCGAGCCGTGCGATGCCGAGGCGCTTCGGGCCTTGCTCGATCGTGCCGGCAATGCGTTCGGGCACGAAGCGACTGCCTGATACATGCGCCCGCGCTCACCAGGCTCCAAGGCCAACCATGCCGGCCCGATACTCCGCGATCCGCCGGCCGGTGGCGGGCGATGTCCCGGCCGGAACGTCATCGACCGGAAACCAGTCCGCTTCTGCGATCTCCATCGGATCGGCCCGCTGCAAGCGATCGGCCGGATCGATCTCGACCCTGACGACGAAGATCACGATATGATCGTCCTTCGCCTCGCGCCGGCTGTGATAGACGCCCAGCACACGCTCGATCCTGCCGTGATCGAGCGCGACCTCCTCTCTGAGTTCCCGCTGCAACGCCGCTTCGAAGCTCTCGCCCTTCTTTACGCCACCGCCCGGCAGATACCATTGATCGGCATAAGTGTGCCGCACGAGCGCGATCCGGTCGTTCTGGTCCACGACGACGGCGCGCACCCCGAGCGTGCGCGGCTTTCTGACGCGCCAGTAGAGACGCGCAGCTCTGCCGATCAGACGATGATACAACGCCATTCCCGACTCCTGATTTTCCTGCGCGGATAGCGCTCAACCGACGTTCGTCTTCGGTCATCGAATTCGCCCATGCGGAATCGGCTTTTGGTCTATTCCGTGCGCCGAATTGGCCGCACGCGCCGCTCGGCAATCAGCGCAAGCAGGCGCTCGCGAATCTGGTTGAAGAAGGCCGGGGGCAGTACGCCGTAGGCATAGCCGCGGCCTTTACCGGACACTGGTCGCACATCGGGTCCCGGCCAGATGAACTCGTTATACTCGGTCAGAATGATCCATGAGCGCTGGTCGTCGAGGCCCAGATGGCGCTTGAGCACAGGCGATATTTCGATCGCGGCCGTCGGATCGGACGGCGAAGAATGGGTGATTGGCAAGACAGCGATGATTGTTTTGCCCGCTGCGATGCGACGAGCAATGATGATTGCGCAGGGTCGGTCTTTCGTCCCGTCTTCGCGGCCGTGGCGATGATCTCTCTCCCACAGATAGGAATAGGAGATGACGAGACCGGGATGCGGCGTCGGCGATTTCATGATCGCGCGTCAGTTGGCTGGGTCGAACCCCAGTTCCGCATCGAGATGTGCATATTCGGCTGGCACCTCGGCTGCGGTGATCGCGTTCAGCGTATCGTCGTCGATGTCCTCGATGCGCCGAACGATGCGCCCGCGGGTCAGGAGTTCGTAATAGTCGGCAGAGATCAGGACCGTATGAGGCCGTCCATTCCTGGTGATTTCCACCGGCTGACGCATGGCGGCATCCTGGAACTGCCCGACGCCGTTCTCGAATTCCGTCGATGTCACCTTCATGTCCGGTTTTCCAAATGGCTGATCTGTCCATTATGGGCATTCGTTTGCGGCGATGCAAATGATGCAAATGGAGCCGCGGCGACCTGATGACGGGCAGGTCGTCATTGCAGCTGACGCGCGGCGCGTTCGATCGTCTCGATCATATCGCGCGAAGCGCACGTGCGATGACGGGTGATCCGGTCACCATTCGATGAAGATGAATTCGGTGTGAAAGGGTGCAGGCGAAGTTGGCCATGCCGCCGCCTCGGGATAAGGGGGCCGGCTGGTTGAAGACTCGGTGCCGAACGGCGCGGAAGCGAAGGATGGTGATGACAGAGAGCGTTCCCCGATCGTCGCGTATTGGCCGGTGGACGCTTTACGGGCTGGGTACGCTGGTCGCGCTCGCCGGCCTCGCGCTGGGCGCGGGCGGCGTGAAACTGCTGCTGCTGGGCGGCAGCCTTTATTTCGCGCTGATGGGCCTCGCGCTGATCGCCTCGGGCGTGCTGATCTTCATGGGCAAGCGTGCCGGCGCATGGCTCTATGCCGGCGCGCTGCTGGCGACGATGATCTGGGCCTGGTGGGAGGTCGGGTCCGACTTCTGGCCGCTCGTGTCGCGAATCTTCGCCTTCGCGGCCGGCGCCGTCTTCGTCGCGCTGGCCTATCCGCTGCTGCAGCATCAGGCCGGCAAGCGCGGAACGCTGATCGCCAGCCTGTGCATCGCCGCCTTGCTGCTGGCAGGGCTGGGCGTCACCATATCGGGCTTCTATGCGCGGCATGGCGTCGTCCGCGCCGATCGCGACACCGCCGTCATGCGGGCCGTCATGCGGGCCGTCACGCGGGTGGCGCCGGGCAGCGAGCAGCGCGACTGGGCGCATTGGGGCAACACCACCGCCGGCACGCGCTTTGTCGCACTCGACCAGATCGACCGGCGCAATGTCGGCAAGCTCAGGCTGGCGTGGCGGTTCCGCACCGGCAGCACGGCGCTCAGCGACAGGGACGGCAATGGCGCCGAGGACCAGAATACGCCGCTGCAGATCGGCGACACGGTCTATGTATGCACGGCTTATGGCCAGGTGTTCGCGCTGGACGCCGACAGCGGCACGCAGCGCTGGCGGTTCGATCCCAAGGCGACCGCGCCCGATTCGCAGCGCTGCCGCGGCCTCGGCTATTACGACGCGGGTGGGCGCCCGCCGGTGACGCCGCTGCCGGCGACATCGGCGCTGTGCCGCCGCCGCCTGTTCCTGCCGACGTCCGATGCGCGGCTGATCGCGATCGATGCCGATACCGGCCGTCGTTGCCGCGGCTTTGGCACCGAGGGCGAGATCGATCTCCTCGTCGACATGGGCGTGGTTGAACCCGGCTATTATTCGCTGACCTCGGCGCCGCTGGTCGCCGGCAATCTCGTCGTCGTCGGCGGGCGCGTCGACGACAATCGCTCGGTCGGCGAGCCCGGCGGCGTGGTCCGCGCGTTCGACGTGATCACCGGGGCGCTGGTCTGGGCCTGGGATCCCGGCGATCCCGCGATCACGAAGCTGCCGCCGCCCGGCAAAAGCTATACGCGCGGCACGCCCAATGTCTGGTCGGCGATGGCCTATGACGCGAAGCTGGGGCTGATCTACATGCCCACCGGCAATGCGACGCCCGATTTCTGGGCCGGGCAACGCACCGAACTCGACGACAAATATGGTTCGTCGGTGGTTGCCGTCGACGCCCGGACCGGCCGCGTCCGCTGGACCTTCCAGACCGTCCATCACGATCTCTGGGATTACGACGTGCCGGCGCAGCCCTTGCTGTACGATATCCCCGACGGCAAGGGCGGCACCGTGCCCGCGCTGGTGCAGGTCACCAAGCGCGGCGAGATCTTCCTGCTCGATCGCGCGACCGGCGATCCGCTCGCGCCGGTCGAGGAGCGCAAGGTGCCGGCCGGCACCGTGCAAGGCGAGCGTTATGCGCCGACCCAGCCCTTTTCGGTCGGCATGCCCGCGATCGGCAATGCCGAATTGCGCGAGTCCGACATGTGGGGGATGACGCCGTTCGACCAGCTCTCCTGTCGCATCCAGTTCCGCAAATTGCGCTACCAGGGCCAGTTCACGCCGCCCGGTCTCGATGATGCGCTGCAATATCCGGGGACGTTCGGCGGCATGAACTGGGGCAGCGTCTCGGTCGATCCGACCAGCGGCCTGATGTTCGTCAACGATATGCGGCTCGGCCACAAGAGCCGGCTGGTCCCGCGCGCGCAGATTCGCAGGAACGCGAAGGGCATCGAACTGGGCGTCGCATCGCAGGCGGGAACGCCGTTCGGCGTGTGGCGCGGGCGCTTCCTCTCACCGTTCGGCATTCCCTGCCAGAAACCGCCTTATGGCACGATGTCGGCGATCGATCTCAGGACGCGCAAGCTGGTCTGGCAGGTCCCGGTCGGGACGGCCGAGAATAGCGCGCCGCTGGGCATGAAGATCCCGATCGGGATGCCGACCTTGGGCGCATCGCTCGCCACCCAGTCCGGCCTCCTGTTCTTCGCCGGCTCGCAGGATTTCTACCTGCGCGCGTTCGACAGCACGACCGGCAGGGAATTGTGGCGCGCGCGCCTGCCGGTCGGCAGCCAGTCCGGCCCGATCACGTACCGTTCGCCGAAGACGGGCAAGCAATATGTGCTGGTGACCGCGGGCGGTGCCCGGGAATCGCCTTTGCGCGGCGACTTCGTCCAGGCTTATGCGCTGCCGTGACGGCGTGAATGGTCCAGCGGCTTGTGCGCGAAACCCTGTCGCCGTTCGCATGCGGCAAGGCTATGGCGGACATCAGCCCCAGACCATGTTCGACAGGAAGCCGTGCCTTGATCCCCCTCGAACTGATCGACACCGCCCAGCTTCCCGACGGCGGCACGTTGCGGCTGATGCACCGCGGCCCGGAATTTTCGATCCTGTTCGGCCGCAACGAACTGATGAGCAGCCGCGTGCGCGGATCCGAACAGGCGCTGGCGACGCTCGCCTGTGAGCGGATTCGCGGCCGGGTCCGCCCGAGGATGCTGATCGGCGGACTCGGCATGGGCTTCACGCTGGGCGCGGCGCTCGGCGCGCTGCCGGCCGATGCGGTGATCGTCGTCGGCGAGCTGGTGCCGGAGATCGTCGACTGGGCGAAGGGACCGCTGGCGCATCTGTTCGGCGACGCGCTTGCCGATCCGCGGGTTTCGGTGCAGATTCGCGACATCCACGATCTGATCGTCACCGCGCGTCCGGGCTATGATGCGATCCTGCTCGACGTCGACAATGGCCCCGACGGCCTGATCCATATCGCCAATGATCGACTTTACGGACAGCCCGGACTGCGTGCGGCCCATTCGGCACTGAATCCGGGCGGCGTGCTCGCGATCTGGTCGGCCTATCCCGACAAGGCCTTCGCCGATCGGCTGCGTCGCACCGGCTTTGCGGTCGAGGAACTCAAGGTTCGCGCGAGCGGCGGACGCAAGGGCGCGCATCACATCATCTGGTTGGCGACCCGGCCAACTTGACGCGCCGAGGCCTGAAAACGCCCTGGGTGCCTCGCTTATCCTGACAAATACTGCGAGAACTGCCCCCGTAACGAATATGGGGACATCATGGCAAACGCATACTCGCTGCTGCGATCGGGGCGCGGCGCGTTCGCGGCATATGGTCTGATCTGGGTGCTCGCGACCGCCTATCTCGCGCTCAAGGGCGCCGACTGGACCTTTCCAATCATCTCGCTCGCCATCTTCGGCATCGGGCTATCGGCACTGGCGTGGGGGCTCACGCGCAAAAGCAAGGCGCCGCCCGTGCCCGTCGCGCGGCCGAAGATCGAGCTTACGGCGATCCTGATCTATCTCGGATTCTATGCCTTCGTCGTCCTGGGATGGGGGATGGGTGCGCTCCGCGCGGCCGTTCCCCCTGGACCGGCGCAGGAGGTCGCAATGGTGGCGCTCAAGCTGTTCGTCCATGTCGGCTTGCCGCTCGCGATCCTCTGGGCCTTGCGGGCGCGAATCCGCGAGATGTTCGACACCGGACTGTCGCGGCCGGACTTCTGGCGGACACTGATCGTGCTGGGTACCATCCTGATCGGGTTACTCGCAGTGGTCAGCCCAAGCTTGAGCGAGATCGCCGCGCTGAAGGCCGGCGCGGGCACGATCGCGATCGGCGTGGTCGGCGCCTATCTGTGGATCGCGATCGAAGCCGGTTTGTGCGAGGAATTCCTGTTTCGCGCATTGCTGCAATCCCGTTTCGCGGCGCTGCTCGGTTCGGCCGCCTGGGCGATCGTGCTGACGTCCTTGCTGTTCGCGCTCGCACACGTGCCTGGACTCTATCTGCGCGGCACCCCCGAGACCGACGGCTGGTCGACCGATCCGATCCAGGTCATTGCCTTCACGATCGCCACGCTGTCGCCGCTCAGCATATTGTTCGGTGTCCTCTGGGCACGGACGCGCAGCCTGCTGCTGATCGTGGCGCTGCACGCCGCGATCGACGTGCTGCCGTTCACTGCCGAGTTCATCAAACTCTGGTTATAGGCATTGGGGCCGATACCGGCCTGACCGGCACGACAGCACAGGAGCCATCAATGACCGCACAGCGCATCATCGTCACCGCCGGGGCAAATGGCATCGGCCGGGCGATCGTCGAGCGTTTCGTCGGCGAAGGCGCGCGAATCGTCTTCTGCGATATCGATGAAGCGGCGGGCAACGCGCTCGCCGAACGGCTGGGCGAACGGGTGGTGTTCCGTGTCGCCGACTGCAGCGACATGGCGGCGGTGCGGACCTTCGTCGCGTCCGCGATCGCGACGCTCGGCGGCGTCGATACGCTGATCAACAATGCCGGCATCGCGATCTCGAAGACGATCCTCGACCTGACCGACGACGAGTTCGACCGGACGATGGCGGTCAACCTCAAGGCCGCCTTTGCCGCCACCCAATTATGCGCGCGGCACATGATCGCCGCAGGCATCAAGGGATCGATCGTCAACATGTCGTCGGTCAATGCCGAGCTGACGATCCCGCACATCCTCGCCTATAATCTGTCGAAGGGCGGACTCAACCAGCTGACGCGCAACACCGCGGTCGCGCTCGCCGAACATGGCATTCGCGTCAATGCGATCGGACCCGGCACGATCCTGACCGATCTCGTCCGCACGTCGATCTACACGTCCGACGAGGCCAGACGATCGGTGATGTCGCGCACGCCGCTGCGTCGCGCCGGCGAACCCGCGGAGATCGCTTCGATCGCCTCCTTCCTCGCCAGCGAGGCCGCGTCCTACGTGACCGGCCAGATCATCTATGCCGACGGCGGGCGGATGGCGCTCAATTACACGGTGCCGGTCGAGGATTGAGGGGCCGAGCGGTCACGCCACGAAACCCGCCCGCCGATCCGTCGCCACCCTGTCCGCGGCTCGCGCACCGGGATCACCGAGCCCGCCCCCGCCTGGCATCTCGAACACCACAGTCTCGCCGGCCGGAATCGTCTGGCGGCCCTTGGCGGGGATCGCCGCGCCGCTGCCCAGTCGCACCGCGCCGGTGCTGCCTTCGGTCCCGCCAAAGCGGCCGCGCGCGGCGTGGCCGACGCGGTCGAACAGGCAGCTGACGGTGAACGGCTGCCCGGCGACATGGCCGATCTCGATCGTCTGGCCCAGGCCGCCGCGATATTCGCCGTCGCCGCCCGATCCGGGCCGGAACGCCTTGCGCCAGACCACCAAAGGCGCGACCGATTCGGTGACCTCGATCGATCCGCTGCGCACGCCCGACGGGAAGGCCGTGGCCGACATGCCGTCCTTGCCCGGCCGCGCGCCGGTGCCGCCATTGTGGAAGGAATTGATGCCGAACGGCCGGTCGGCACCGGTCTCGCCCGGCGTGCCGCCATAGAGCGCGAGAATCCACAGCGACGAAGCGCCCTCCGCCGGCACCCTTGTCGGAACCGCCTGGGCGAGGCAGCCGAGGATCACGTCGGGGATCATCTGGCCGGTGACATGGCGGGCCGAGACCGGCGCCGGATATTCGGCGTTGAGGATCGAACCCGGTGGAGCCGCGATCTCGATCGGGCAGAGCGAGCCGGCATTGTTGGGGATGCGTCCGCCGATCACGCAGCGCACGCCGAACGTCGCCATCGCCTGCGTGTAGATCAGGGGCACGTTGATGCCGCGATCGACCATCGGCGAGGTGCCGGCGAAATCGATGCGTATGCTGCCGTCACGGATGTCGAGCGCGGCGACGAGGTCGATCGGCGAGTCCATCCCGTCGATCCGCATCTGGTGGCAATAGCGGCCTTCGGGCAGCGACCGGATCGCCTCGCGCATGCCGCGTTCCGACGCGTCGATGATATAGGCGCCCAGCGCCTCGAAATCGGGCATGGCGAGTTCGTCGAGCAACGCGATCAGCCGGCTGGCGCAGACGCGGTTGCAGGCGGCGAGGGCATGGAGATCGCCCTCCACCTCGCGCGGATAGCGGACATTGGCGAGGATGATGTCGATCAGGGTCCGGTCGACCACGCCGCCACGGGTGAACGGCAGGATCGGGATAAACAGCCCTTCCTCATAGACGCTGGCCGCGTCGGTGCCGAAGCCGAGTCCGCCGATGTCGACGACATGGCTGGTGCTCGCGACCAGCGCGACCGCGATGTCGCCGCGGAATACGGGCGTGACCACGGTGAAGTCGTTGAGGTGGCCGGTGCCGCGCCAGGGATCGTTGGTGATATAGGCGTCGCCCGGGCGCATGCCGGCCAGCGGGAATTTGGCGAGGACATGGCCGACCGCAGCCGCCATCGCGTTGACATGGCCGGGCGTGCCAGTCACCGCCTGCGCGAGCATCCGCCCCCCGCAATCGAACACGCCGGCGGAGAGGTCGCCGGCCTCGCGGACGGTGGTGCTGAAGGCGATGCGGATCAGGGTCTGTGCCTGCTCCTCGACCACCGCGATCAGGCGGTTCCACGCGATCTGGCGGCCGATGATCTCGTTGATCGCGGTCACGTTCCGGCTCCTCTCGGCTTGCGCGTCAGCAGCAGCGCGCCATCGGCGAGCATCGCGACGGAGAACGCGCTGGGGACGACGGTGGTGGTCTGCGATTCGGTGATCAGCGCCGGTCCATCGGCGGCGAAGCCGGGGGCGAGCGCTTCGCGACGGAGCAGGGCAAAGTCGGCGCGCGTGCCGAGGTTGGGATCGAACACCGCCACGCGCGACGGTCCGGCGGTTTCGGCGGCGCGCGCGGTGGGAGGCGCCGCAGGCTGCGGGTGGCGGTCGATCCGTTCGACCCGCACCGACCAGGTCAGCGCCTCGACCTCGGCATGCGGCAGCGTCTGTCCGAACAGCAAAGCGTAGCGCGCCTCGAACGCCTGCCGCAGCGTCGCGGCGTCGCTCGACGCGAGCGGATGAACGGGCAGGGCGATATTGATCTCATGGCCCTGGCCCGCATAGCGCATGAAGGCGAGTCGGGTCTCGACCAAGGCCTGGTCGTCATCGCCATGCAACAGTGCGCGTGCGGTTGCGGCCATGTCGTCGAGCGCGGCGTTGATCCGGCCGGCATCGAAGGCGGCGAGCGGCATGAACAGGCTGCGAACCTGCTCGAACGCCAGGTTGGACGCGAGGAAACCGACCGCGGAGCCGACGCCGGCGTTGGCCGGGATCAGCACGCGATCGATGCCGAGCTTGTCGGCGACGCGCGCGGCGTGGAGCGGCGCGGCGCCGCCGAACGCGATCATCGTGCGGGCGGAGACATCCTTGCCCGATTCGATCGCGTGGATTCGTGCCGCGCTCGCCATATTCTCGTCGACGATCTCGTCGATCGCGAAGGCGGCGAGATCGGCGTCGAGACCGAGGCCGGTGCCGACGTCGCGGACGATCGCGGCGACGGCCCCGTCGCGGTCGAGCGCGATGCCGCCCGAGAAGCGCGACGGATCGATCCGGCCGAGCGTCAGATCGGCGTCGGTGATGGTCGGCTGGGTGCCGCCGCGGCGGTAGCAGACCGGCCCCGGCACCGAACCGGCGCTCTGCGGGCCGACCA
>Ga0068860_100005956_pt1 | contig 12264 bp, 12 predicted proteins | sample KBSSwiS32_FD_66597 | JGI IMG/M metagenome (GOLD analysis project Ga0068860, IMG submission 66597) | Switchgrass rhizosphere microbial communities from Kellogg Biological Station, Michigan, USA - KBS Switchgrass S3-2 | ecosystem: Host-associated > Plants > Roots > Rhizosphere > Soil ... | reverse complement strand
CGCGCCGGCGACGACGTGCAGGTTGGTGAGGATGATGCCGGTGTCGACGATCACCACGCCGGTGCCGATGCCCACGCCCTGCATCGGGCTGCCGTTCTTGTCCTGCTCGTCGGACAGGCCGCGCACGCGCACCACGGCCTGGCGCACCTTTTCATACGCCGCCGACGCCGTGGACGGAAACTGCGTGGTCTCGAGCGTGTGCAGCACCGCGGCGTCGATGTCCTGCTGCGTCAACGCTTGCGGCGCGGGCGAGAGCCGCGCGTGCAGCGCGACCAGCGCGACGGCGAACAGCGCGCCGGCGGCGACCAGAAGCGGCCGCTCGTGGCGCTTCAGGAAGCCGCGAAAGCCTTTGCGTGGGGGCGAGGCCCGGACCGGGGCGGCCGAGGGGTCGGCCGCGGTTTTCGCGGAAGGCGCCGAGGTCGTCGAGGGAGATGTCGGGGGTTGCGCGCTCGCCGGCCGCGCGCGCGGGCGAGCGGAACTGCTGTACAACGCGACTTTTTTCATCGGAGGGTTGTCCCGATACCACGGCGCCGTTGGCGCGCCGCGTCGACCCCACAGTTTACCGGCTTTTCGGTCAGGGGCCGGTGGCGAGAGCCGGCGATACGCCGGATAGTGACCGTGCCGACCCGGACGAGGTTCCCGTCGTTCACGAACATCGGCGCGATCTCTCCCACCGGCGCGAGATTCGCCGCGAAGCAAGGCATCAACGGACCTTGACTTGGGCGGCGTTGCGGGCGCTCAATCTACGCTTGGCGATCCGAGGGGAGGCAGCAAGATGACAATCCGGTCGTTGCGGTCGATCGTCGCCGGCAGCGCGCCGATCACGGGTTCGCGGGTCACCACGGTGCTCGACGCGGCGCTGCTGATGAAGAAGACCGGCAAGGGCGCGCTGTTGATCCTCGAGGACCGCAAGCTGGTCGGGATCTTCACCGAGCGCGACGCGCTCTTCCGGGTGATCGCCGCGCGGCGCGACCCGAACACCACGACGATGTCCGACGTGATGACGCCGCACCCACAGACGATTCACCCCGACGAGCCGTTCCTCAACGCGATGCGGGTGATGCACGAGGGGGGCTTTCGCCACCTGCCCGTCGTCGAGCACGGCCGGCCGCTCGGCGTCGTGTCCGCGCGCGACGCGCTCGCCGACGACCTCTACGAGCTGCGCGTCGACCTGAGCCAGCGCGAGGAGGTACGGGACTAGCAAAATAGGCTGCACGGGCCGATAGCTTTGTCGAATCCGCCGAACGATTCGATCGGCCACGGCGCGATGCTGGGTCTCGTCGCGATGGGCCTCGCGGTGCTGGTGATCGCGAACGACTTCACCGCGCTCTCCGTCGCGCTGCCGGCGATGCAGGCGGCCTTCGACGCCGACATCACCACCGTCCAGTGGGTGATCAACGGCTACACGCTCGTGTTCGGCGTGTTGATCGTCACCGGCGGCCGGCTCGCCGACATGTTCGGCCGCCGCCGGATCTTCTTCATCGGCAGCGCGATCTTTGCGGTGTTCTCGCTGATCGGCGGCTTCGCGCCGAACGTGGCGACGCTGCTGATCGCCCGGGCGCTGATGGGCGTGGGTGGCGCGATGATGTGGCCGGCGACACTCGGCATGACCTATGCGATCCTGCCGCCGAGCAAGGCCGGTCTCGCGGGCGGCCTGATCCTCGGCGTGGCGGGGTTCGGCAACGCGATCGGGCCGCTGATCGGCGGCGTGCTCACCGATACCATCGGCTGGCGCTGGATTTTCTTCCTCAATCTGCCGGTGGCCGCGTTCGCGTACCTCGTCACGCTCAAGGTCGTCGCCGCCGACCCCGGCACCACGTCCGACCGCCGGATCGACTACGCCGGCATCAACGTGCTGACCATCGCATTGGTCGCCCTGCTGCTGGCCCTCGACGAAGGCACCGATCGTGGCTGGACGAATCCACTGATCCTGGGGCTGTTCGCGCTCACCGCGATCGGCCTCGCGGCGTTCGGGTTCGTCGAACGCGCCGCCGGCGACAAGGCGCTGGTGCCGGGCGACGTGCTGGGGAACCGGACATTCGTCGCTGCGTGTCTTACCGTCCTGATGATGTCGGCGATCTTTTTCTCGGCATTGCTTTTCCTGCCGCAGTTCATGTCGCGGGTGCTGCACTACAACGCGATGCAATCGGGCCTGGGATTGCTGCCGATGATGGGCGTCTTTGCGCTGACCTCGTTCATCTCCGGTCCGCTGTACGAAAAGCTCGGATCGAAACTGATCATCTCGCTGGGCGCGGCGTTCCTGATCGTCGGCATCTACCTGCTGTCGCGCGTGAGCGCCACCACGACCTACGAGGGGCTGATCCTCGGCCTCGTCGTGCTCGGCATCGGCGTCGGGCTCTTCTATTCGTCGATCACCACCGCCGCGATCACCGCGCTCGATCCGTCGAGGGCGGGACTCGCCGGCGGCATCGTCTACATGTTCCAGATCGCCGGCGGCTCGATCGGCCTCGGTCTCAACACCGCGCTGGTGGTGACTGCCGAAACGCTCACCGAAGGAATCCACCGCGCCTTCCTGTTCGACGCGATCGTCGCCGTGTGCGGCCTCGTCATCTCGGCGCTGTTCATCGGCGGTCCCGTCGATCGCACCTCGCGCAAGGCGCTTCGGCACCACCACCGCGCGCATGCCCCCTGAAACGCCCGCATCGAATGCGGCGGCCGCGCCACCGGCGGCGATGACCGCGATCCAGCGGGTCACGCTGGTGGCCACCGGCCTCGGCCTCTTCATGATCTTTCTCGATGCGATGATCGTGAACGTCGGCCTGCCGGCGATCCAGGCGGACTTTCACGTCGGCGAAGCCGGCTTGCAATGGGTGGTGACCGGCTACAGCCTCGGCATGGCGGTGACGATCATGTCGGCGGCGACCTTTGCCGACCTGCACGGCCGCCGCAAGCTCTACTTCGCGAGCGTCGCGGTGTTTACGGTGTCTTCGCTGGCATGCGGCATGTCCGGCTCGCTCGGGATGCTCACCGCGGCGCGCGTCGTGCAGGGGATTGCCGCCGCCGCGACCAACGTGACGTCGCTCGCGCTCGTCAGCGCCGCGTTTCCCGAGCCGAAGGCGAAGGCGCGCGCGATCGGCATCTGGACCGCGATCGCCTCCAGCGCGACCGCGCTGGGCCCGACGCTCGGTGGCGTGCTGGTCGAGACGCTCTCCTGGCGGGCGATCTTCCTCGTCAATCTGCCCGTCGGCATCGCAGTGCTCGCGCTGACCTGGCGCTACGTCGCCGAGTCGCGCGACAATCGCCCGCGGCAATTCGACATCCCGGGACAACTGCTGTTCATCGTCACCGTCGGAGCGTTCGCCTACGCCGTGATCGAAGGCCCGCACGACGGTTGGGCGAGCCTGCCCATCCTGACGCTGCTGGGCGTCGCGCTCGTCGGCGCGGCCGCATTCATCCTGACCGAAACCAGGAGCGCCGATCCGATGATGGACCTCGCGCTCTTTCGCGACCGCACGTACACCCTCGCGATCGGGGCGATCTTCGTCATGTTCTTTGCGATCTACGGGATGCTGCTGGTCGTCACGCAGTACCTGCAGAACGTCCGCGGTCATTCGCCGGCGGTGACCGGCGCGCTGCTGCTGCCGTTCAGCATTCTCTGCACGACCGTATCGCTGCGCGTCGGCGTGATGATCGGCCGCACCGGTACGCGATTTCCGATCCTGCTCGGGCTCGGCTTGACGATCGCCGGCTTCCTCGCGCTCGTCATCGGCATGTCGGGCAGCCCGGTGCTGATCAGCATCGGCATCGGGCTCTGCGGCGCGGGCGGTGGATTCTGCCTGACGCCGATCACGTCGCTCGCGATGTCGGCGGTGCCGGCCGAGCGCGCCGGCATGGCGTCGGGGATCATGAGCGCGCAACGGGCGATCGGCTCCACCGTCGGCTTTGCCGTGATGGGCTCGATCCTCGCCGGGTGGCTCGGCGCGACGCTCGACCGCGATCTTGCGGCGGCGCTCCCCGATCCGGTCGAGCGCCGCGAGGTTAGCCAAGTGATCGTCGCCCACGCCAATCCCCACGCGTACGTCGCGGAAATCGGTCCCGGCCGTCCGATCACGCACGCGCAGCCGCAGGTGCGCCAGGCGATCCTCGCGGCGGCCGACGCCGACTTCATCGCCGGCATTCGGACGGCGCTCGCCGTCGCCACCGTCTTCCTCGTTGCAGTTCTTGTGCTGGGCTATGCGCGCTTTCCGCGCGGGATGGGCGGCATCGCCGACGCCAGGTCCGAGGCCGCGAAGATCGAAGCCGAGGAAGGCGCGCGCGGAGGCTAGCTTCGCTTCCCGCGCGCGGCACGCGCCGACGCCGCATCGGAGGTCGCGATGGGTCACATCTTCTGGAACGAGCGGATCCGGCTGATCGACAGCGGCGAGAACGTCGACGTGCTGGCGATCGGCGACTCGTGGTTCCACTATCCTTTCAATAACCTGATCACGCCGCTTTACTCCGCGCTGGCGCAGCCGACGGTCTACGTGATCGGCGAGAACGGCGCGCGCGCCGACGAGCTCGCCGCCGGCGTGTGGCGGATGCGCTTTCGCGCGATGCTCGCCGAGCAACCGATGATCCGCCTCGTCTGCATCAGCGCCGGCGGCAACGACTTCGCCGGTCTCGGCGACCTCGATGCGAAGATCCTGAAGCCCGACTGCACTGCGGCGGCCACCGCGGACGACTGTTGCCTCGCGGGCGAGCCCGACGGCGTGTTCGCCGCGGTGGAAGCGGCGTATCGAACGCTGCTACGCGATGTCGAGGAGTTGCGCCCCGGCGTGCCGGTGCTCGTCCACAACTACGACTACGCGATTCCCGACGGGCGCACGCTGCCCGGCTTGCGCAGCTGGCTCAAGCTGCCGATGGACAACTGCCGCGTCCCGGCCGCGGCGGCGCCGCTCGCCGGCGTTCGGCGCGACATCGTCCGCACGCTGATCGATCACTTCACGTTGCGGCTGGACGCGCTCGCCTCCGCGCCGGTGGCCGATCTGCTCGCCCCAGCGGAGCTGATCTGGTCGGCGGGAACGCTGGCCGATTCGGCGTGGGCGAACGAGCTGCACCCGCGCTCCAGCGGATTCGCGCGGATCGTCGCCGAGTGCTGGAGCGGCCCGGCGCGTCGGGCGCTGGGGCTCTAGCCGCCAGCAGCCGACGGCGCGACGCGGGTCGGGTGCGTCGCGCCGTCGATTGCGTCGCGTTTCTTAGTTGCCCTTCAGCTGCGCGCGCACCTCGCCGCCGGGGTTCTGCGCGCTGTGCACGTTCACGTACAGGTTGCCGGCCTTGTAACTCGCGTATTGCGCATCGGTGAGCTTCGCGCCGGCGGGGGCCTCGAACGTGTTGTCGGCGGTCTTGGTGAACGGCACGATCACCGGTCCGTTCGCGCCCATCGCGGCTTCATGAATGTGCGCTGCCGTTGCCGTCATCCCGGTGACCGAGATTTTCGCGCTGACCGAGCGATCGTCCTTGATCGTCACCGTGCCGCTGCCCGACGCAGCGGTCGTCACCGGCGGCACTTCGTTCGCCCCCGACAGCGTGACCGACTGTCCGCCCATCATGGGCATCGACTGGCAGCTCGCGAGAACGCCGAGCGCTCCAGCGACCGCGACGGCGGTGATCCAGTGCGAATACCGCATCATCTTGTTCATGGCTGTTCTCCGTGATTTGGGGTTGCCGCCCGCCTTGGGCGCCGGACGACGCGCGAAAGGCGCGGCTGGCGGTACGATAGCACCATGCGTCGGAACGCGGCGTGTCGGGCGGTGCGCGACGCAACGTTTCTGTCCCGCCCGTGTCGCATTCCTGTCGAATCGCGACGAGCGTGGAATACGGGCTGTGCGACAACTGTTACCTAGCGGGTTTTCTTCGCGCGTTCGCGCGGATTGCGCCCGTCCTCGCGTCGGCCGTGCCGCGCTGGTGCTGCTGATGCTGGCGGCGATTTGCATGGCCCTTGCGCCCCGAGTCCGCGCCGAGATCTGGGGATACGTCGACGAGAACGGCGTTGCGCACATGGCGGCGCAGAAGCTCGACGATCGATACCGGCTGTTCTTTCGCGGAGACATGAAGGCGCCGCCGGCCCCGCCGGCGCCGGCGCTGAACGACGACCTCGATGCGCTGATGGGCACCGCGCTCTATCGGCGCCTGGCCGACAATCCGAACATCGCGCGCTACGAGCCGCTGATCCTCGCCAACGCGAGCGCGTACGCGATCGATCCGGCGCTCGTCAAGGCGGTGATCGCGGTCGAGTCCGCGTTCGATCCCGCAGCGGTGTCCGACAAGGGCGCGCTCGGCTTGATGCAGGTGATGGCCGGAACCGGCGCGCGCTACGGCGTAACGGCCGACGCGCGGCGCTCGATCGAGCAGAAGCTCCTCGATCCGTCGACCAACGTGCGCATCGGCGCGCGCTACCTGCGGGACCTGCTGGTGCTCTACGGGGGCGACGTCTCATTGGCGCTCGCCGCGTACAACGCCGGCGAAGGGGCGGTGAGCCGCCACGCGAACCGCATCCCGCCGTATCCGGAAACGCAGGAGTACGTGAAGCTCGTCCAGCGCTTCGTGGCGCTGTACCAGCCCCCGCCGGAGCCGCCGCCCGCGCCGGCACCCGTGCTGCGGCGCAAGCCGCCGCGTCCGCGAAAAACCCGCAAGCTCGCCGCGGATTTGGCGAAGCGCTAGATTCGCGCGAAAATACCGCTGGCATGTCCTATCTCTGGCCCCAGGCGCTCTGGCTGTTGCTGGCCGTCCCGGCGCTCGTCGCGCTTTACGTGTTGCTGCTGCGCCGGCGCAACAAGTCCGCGCTGCGCTACGCAAGCCTCGATCTCGTGCGCGCGGCGATGACGTCGGGGCAGCGCTATCGCCGGCACGTGCCGCCCGCGCTCTTCGTCGTCGCGCTCGCGCTCTTGATCTTCGCGATCTCGCGGCCGCACGCGGTGGTCACGCTGCCCTCCGAGCAGCGCACGATCATCCTGGCGATGGACGTCTCGCTCAGCATGCGCGCCACCGACGTGCAGCCCAGCCGTATCGCAGCGGCGCGCGAAGCGGCGAAGACCTTCGTCCAGGACCAGCCGCCCGACGTGCGGATCGGCGTCGTCGCCTTCGCCGGATCGGCGTCGGTCACCCAGCGCCCCACGCGCGATCGCGAGGAGCTGACCGCCGCGATCGACCGGCTGCAACTGCAAACGCACACGGCGATCGGCAGCGGGCTGATCCTGTCGCTCGCGACGCTGTTCCCGAACGAGGGCATCGAATCCGAGCTCGAGTCCTACGGCAGCTACGGCGGGATCGCGCGCGACAAGCCCCGCGGCGCCGCGCTCGACAAGCCGCGTCCGGCGGAGAAGAAGGAGGTGAAGCCGGTGCCGCCAGGGTCGTATCGCTCCGGCGCGATCATTCTGCTGACCGACGGCCGCCGCACGATCGGCCCCGATCCTCTGGATGCGGCGCGGATGGCGGCCGACCGTGGCGTCAAGGTCTACACCGTCGGCTTCGGCACCTCGCAGGGCGGCAGCACGAACATCGACGGCTACTCGATCTACATGCGTTTCGACGAGGAGACGCTGAAGGCGATCGCCCAGCTCACGTCGGCCGAATACTTCCAGGCTTCGAGCGCGAGCGACCTGAAGCGGGTCTACGAGGCGCTCAACGCGCGTTACGTCCTCGAGAAGGAGGAGACCGAGATCTCGGCGCTGATCTCCGCCGTCGCGGCGGTGCTCGTGCTGCTGGCGGCGGGGCTCTCGGTGATGTGGTTCAGCCGCATCGGTTGAACGCCCGATGTTCGCGCCGGTCCTCGGCGCGTTCGCTGTCGATCCTGCTGGAAATCCGGGTGCCCGAGGCGACGATCGGCTGCCCGGCATTTGGTACTTACCAACTCGCGTGTTAGCATGACAACATAGCGCGAGAGAGCTCGCCGGCGGCGCCTCCCGAACCGATGGATTTCATCCTGATGCTGACGCGCAACGATCGGACGATCGAGGATCCCGATTGCGTCGTCGATGCCGCGTGCGACCTGGGCGTGCGCCACATCGGCTTCAAGGACGTCGGCGTACCGGCCGCGCGGATGGAGCAGGTCGTCGCGCGCATTCATGGCCGCGGCGGCGTCTGCTACCTGGAAGTGGTGAGCACCACACCGGCGGCGGTGGTGCGCTCGCTCGAGGTCGCGCAGGCGCTTGGCGTCGATCGCGTGCTGGGCGGCACCGACCTCGACGCCGCGGACCGCGTGCTCGGCGGGCTCGCGCGCTACTTCCCGTTTCCCGGCCGGCCCGTCGGCCATCCGACGCGGCTCGACGGCACCCCCGCGCTGGTCGCGGAGCACTGCCGGCACGCGCGCTCGCGCGGCTGCGGCGGCGTCGATCTCCTCGCTTATCGTGCGACGCAGGCCGACCCGCTCGACCTGGTGCGGGCCGCGCGCGCGGCGCTGCCCGATGCGACGCTGATCGTCGCGGGCAGCGTGCATACGACCGCGCAGATCCACGCGCTGGCGAGCGCGGGCGTGGACGCGTTCACCATCGGCTCGGCGGTGTTCGACGGTTCGTTCTCGCCGGAAAGGGGCGCATTGTCCGGACAGATTCGCGCGATCCTCGACGCCTGCGACAGCGCGCCGCGGATGGCGGCGTGAGCTCGATCCGCTTCGCGTGAACGCGCCCCCGATCGTCGATCCGCTGGAGGCGCTGCTCGGAGGGAAATGGCTCGACCCGGACGACGGCACGCCGCTGCGTGTGCCGATACGCGCGATCGCGATCGAGCGCACGCTCGCCCACACCGAGGCCAACCGCGTCGCGGCGCTGGGGCTCGGCCGCCGTCTCGCGGTCGTCAGCGACCGCAACACGCATGCGGCGCTCGCCGGCCGGATCGAGCGCGCACTCGCTGCGTGCGCCACGGTGAAGCCGGTGTCGTTCGACGCTTCACCGCACGCCGACGTCGCCACCACCGAGCTGTTGCGCGAAGTGTGCCGCGGCGTCGATGCGCTGGTCGCCGTCGGCTCCGGCACGATCAACGATCTGTGCAAGTACGCGGCGGCGCTGGACCGCAAGCCGTACATCGTGTTCGCGACTGCGCCGTCGATGAACGGCTACACGTCGGCCAGCGCGGCGATCACCGTCGACGGACACAAGCAATCGCTGCCGGCCGCGGCGCCGCGCGGCGTGTTCATCGATCTCGAGGTGCTCGCTGGTGCACCGGCGCGGATGATCCGCGCGGGCCTTGGCGATTCGCTGTGCCGCAGCACCGCGCAGGCCGATTGGCTGCTGTCGCACCGGTTGCTCGGTACGCCGTATCGCAGCGCGCCGTTCGCGCTGCTCGCCGCCGACGAGGCGATGCTGTTCGACGCGCCGGATGCGCTGTTCGGCGGCAACATCGAGGCGATGCTCGCGCTCGCGCGCACGCTGGTGCTCTCCGGCCTCGGCATGACGCTCGCGGGCGGGAGCTACCCGGCGAGCCAGGGCGAACATCTGATCAGCCACTACCTCGACATGTTCTCGCCGCCTGAGCGCGGCGTGTATCTGCACGGCGAGCAAGTCGGCGTGGCGACGTTGACGATGGCGCGGCTGCAGCAGGCGATGCTGGGAGCGGCCGCACCGCGGCTCCGTCCCACGAGCGTCGACCGGCAGGAGCTCGTGCGCCGCTTCGGCGACGAGATCGGGCCGTCGTGCTGGGACGCGTTCATCAAGAAGCCAGTCGGAGCGGCCGCCGTGGCGGCGCTTGACGAGCGCGTCGCCGCTTCGTGGGACGCGATCCGCTCGGAACTGGCGGCGGTCACCGTGCCGGCTGCGCGGATCGCGCGCGTGCTCGAGCGTGCCGGATGCCCCGCCACGCCGGCGGCCATCGGCGTCACGCCGGAGTTCTACGCGCGCGCGGTGCGCAACGCGCGATTCCTGCGCGATCGCTACACGTTCCTCGATCTCGCCGACGATTCCGGCCGTCTCGCCGCGCTCTTTCAGCAGTAGTATGGCGCGCTCGCCCTCGCGGTTCTCGCAGGATGAACGCAGAGCGCGGCTCCTCGCGCTGCTGCGCCGCGAAGGCACGGTGCGGATCGCCACGCTGGCGAGGAGCTTCTCGGTCACCACCGAGACGGTGCGCCGCGATCTCGATCATCTCGCGCAAAGCGGCGCGCTGAAGCGCACCTACGGCGGTGGAGCAGCGCGCTCGCTAACCGACGAACCGGGCATCGGCATCCGCGCGCAAGCACGCGCGGCGGAACGCGCGCGGATCGGCGCGGCCGCGGCGTCGCGCGTCTCGGCGGGCGACGCGCTGATGATCGACTGCGGCTCGACGACGGCGCTCTTTGCGAATGCGCTCGCCGCGCGCGACCTGCCGCTGACGGTGCTGACGAACTGCCTGCCCGCGGCGCGCGTGCTCGCCACCGCGTCGCGCTGCCGCGTGATCCTGTGCCCCGGCGAATTCGTGTTGCGCGAAGGCGGCGTCTACGGCGCGGACACCGTCGAATTCCTGCGCCGCTTCAAGGTGAACCGGGCGATGATCGGCGCCGGCGGCCTCGCGCCGGATGGCGTTACCGACGCCGACTCGCGCTCGTGCGCGGTCAAGCGGGCGATGCTCGATTGCGCCGAGCGGGTAGCGTTGCTCGTCGACAGCTCGAAGTTCGACGTCGTGCAGTTCGAGCGCGTCGCGCCGCTCGCGGCGATCGACGAGATCGTCGTCGATCGCGCGCCGCCGTCACGCCTCGCCGCGGCGTTGCGCGCGGCGAAGGTCGACGTGGTGATCGCGAAAGGCTAGAACCTACAGTTCGTAGCCCGGATTGAGTCGCACGCGAAATCCGGGACTCGCGTGCGCGTCGCCGCATGGCCCCCGGGTTGCGTTGCCGCAACCCGGGCTACAGGCCGAGCCAGGCGATCGTCGCCACTTCCACGTCGGGGCTCGGCGGCACGAATCCCTTGTAGCCCAGCGTTTCGAGCGCATCGCGCCCGGGCTTGCTGTCCTTCAGGCCGAACAGCGCCTGGCGCAGGCGCGTCTGCGTCTCGGCAGGCACGCGCGTCGCGACGATGACCTGCTTGATCGGCACCGGCCGCGACTTCGTCAGGATCTTGCCGCCCTTGTCGGTCCACGCCTTGACCACCGAGTTGGCCGCTGTCGCGCCGACCTCCGCGAAGCCGTTCTCGATGTAGAACGGGACCGCATCCTGGTAGCGCGTCGTGATCACGCGCGTCGCATCCGGAGTCACGTCCTTGCCGGTCGTCGACGCCAGCTTCTCGGCGCGAAACATCGCGCGCACCATCATCGCCGTGATCGAATCGGGATCGGGCGTGACGATCGTCCGGCCCTTCAGGTCGTCGAGCGTCTTCAACGACTGTTTCGAATCCATCATCAGCGAGACCGTGTACTCGGTGAAGCCGCTGGTCCATGCGAGCGCCTTGTAGCGATCGGCCTTGACTTCGGCCATCGCGACGTGCGCCGGATGCACGAACGCGAGGTCGTATTCCTGTTTCGAAAGTCCCGCGCGCAACTCGTCGTAGGACGGCACGACGATCATCCGCACGTGACGGCCGGTTGCCTTGGAGAGCACGTCCGCGAGCGGCGTGAATTTGTCGCGGATGTCCTTCGGCGTGGCCTGGTAGGTCACGCCCTCGGTGATCGCAAAGACCAGCTCGCGCTCCTGCGCCGGCGCCGTGGCCGCGAGGAAGAGCGACGCGAAAAGTCCGAAAGCGAGTCGTCCGATCATTGTCCCGCCATATGCGCGAAGGTCGCGTCCCGGAACGCCCCGGCTGGAGCGTCCGCACGCCTCGCGACGAGCGAGAGCAATTATAGGGCCACGAACCGCCTCGGCCCCGACGAATGTCGTTAATCGGCTGGCAAGAGGGTCGCGTGCGCCGGCAACGGCAGCGCGGGCAGGAACTCGAGGGTGGCATCGCGCACCTCGTCGCGGACGCGGGCCTGGATCTGCGCCGTCGCATCGCCGCAGATGGCCTCGCAAAAGCGATTGGTGGGCCATTCGAAGTCGCAATGCGACGCGCCGGGCAGGCGCGTCAGCCGTACGAGCTTGGGAACCGCGCGCGCGAGCGATCGGCCGCTCGCGAACAGGTTGCACGCGGTCGGCTCGCCCAGCAGCACGACCGCGGGGGAGGCCAGCTTCTCGGCCGCGGCGGTTCCGGTGCCGGTGCGATCGACCGGATCGAGACCGATCCAGCCGGCGAGGCCGGGCAGGGCGGAGGCGGCGATGACGCTCGCGAGGCCGCCCGCGGACGTGCCGATCAGCACGAGGTGCTTGCGGTCGACCGGGGGCAGCTCGAGCGCGCCGGCCTCGAGCTTGTCGGCAAGCTCGACGAGCGCATC
>Ga0068860_100005955_pt1 | contig 12266 bp, 11 predicted proteins | sample KBSSwiS32_FD_66597 | JGI IMG/M metagenome (GOLD analysis project Ga0068860, IMG submission 66597) | Switchgrass rhizosphere microbial communities from Kellogg Biological Station, Michigan, USA - KBS Switchgrass S3-2 | ecosystem: Host-associated > Plants > Roots > Rhizosphere > Soil ... | reverse complement strand
CACCGGCCGCAAGAAGGACATCATCATCACCGCGGGCGGCAAGAACATCACGCCGGCCAACCTCGAGAACGAGATCAAGCAACACCCGCTGGTCTCGCAGTGCGTCGTCGTCGGCGATCGCAAGCCCTACCTCGTCGCGCTCGTCACCCTCGACCCCGAAGACGCGGCCACCTACGCCAAGGAGCATGGCCTGCCCGAGGACCCGGCGGAACTGGCGCGGAACGACGAGATCCGCGCGGCGATCGAAGATCACGTGGCAAAGATCAACGAGAAGTTCGCCCGCGTCGAGCAGGTCAAGAAGATCGCCATCCTCCCCCACGACCTCTCGCAGGAAAGCGGCGAGCTGACGCCGACGATGAAGGTCAAGCGCGCGGTCGTCGCGCAGAAGCACGAGCACGAGATCGAGGCGCTCTACGCCGGTTAGGGTGGCGCAGGTCCCGTCCGGCGGAATTGATGTCCACCTCCCGCGGGGCGACGCAGGCCGCGTCCGGCGGAATTGAGGCGCACGCGCTTCGCGCTTAGCGCCAGCTAGCGAGTGCGGCTGCGCCGCACAATCACCAGATTGCATATCGCGGCCTTCGGCCACATTCCGGCGGACGCGGTCTGCGTCGCCCCGGAGGGCCCCGGCGACCTCTCAGCCGGGAATGTCGCGAAGCGGCCTATGCAATCCGATCTGGGGCGCGGCGAAGCCGCGCACTCAGATTGTCGCTAAGCGAGCGGGCAGCTCGCGTGCGACATCAATTCCCGGGGAGAGGTCGCCGGGGCCCTCCCTGGCAACTAAGACGCCTCACCCGACTGACGCAGGAGGACAGACGTGGTCTGGCCGAGGACGCGGCGCCAGGCCGAGGCCTGCTCCGGCTCCTCTTCGGCGGCCCGCTCGACGACGCGGCTGACCCGGCGGCCGGAGATCTCGAGGCCGTGGCGTTCGGCGATCTCCTTGTAGCGGTCGTAGTCCTTGGCGAGCGTCGCGGTCACCGATTCGAAGCCGTGGCGGCCGATCCGCAGGCGCCGCGAGTAGTCCATGATCGGCGTGCCGAACATCAGCTCGTCATTGGGCTCAGGCTCGATCAGGATGATGTCGACGCCCGGGTACTTCTCCTCCCAGTGGCTCACCGCCTCGTGCAGACGGGCGTGGGCGATCAGGCGGAAGGTCTGGTTGGCGATCGCCGGCAGGCCCATGTCGGAGACGCGCCGCACCCGGTTGCCGAAGACCGTCGTCATCCGTTTCTCGAAGTCGTTGACGTAGGGCACCAGCGGGTTGACGACGATGATGAATTTGGCGCCGCGCTCCACGGCGACGTCGACGTTGGTGGTCGAGCGAATGCCGCCGTCGACCAGCTGCCGGCCCTTGAGGTCGACCGGCTTGTAGACGATCGGCAGCGTCGTCGAGCACTGCACGGCCTTGGAGATCGGCACGTCCGACCATGAGTCCTCGCCGAAGACGATGCGCTCACAGGTGTCGAGGTCGGTCGCGGTGAGGTAGAGCTCGTTGTCGAGCACGCGGAAGTCGTTGGTGTGGCCGCTTTCCGTGAGCACTTCTTCGACGTAGTCCGCGATCCCGGAGCCCGAGTAGAGCCCGGTGGGCAGGTTCTCCGCCAGGCCGACGCCGACGTCGATCGCCGAGAACTCCCCCATCCGCGCCAGGTTGAGGAGCAGCTCGGCGCTGCGCAGCGGCAACACCGCGAGCTTCTGCAGGAAGCCCAGGTAGTTCGGCTTCAACACCCGGTTGAGGTCGAGGTCCTCGAGCTCGGAGGGGACCCCCTCGTTGAGGACCTGCATCATTTCGTCGGGGGTGACCCCGTTGGCGAGCATCGAGGCGACGAAGGAGCCGGCGCTGGTGCCGACGTAGACGTCGAAGTTGTTGACCGTGCTGTTTACGGCGAGCAGATCGAGCGCGCGCAGGGCGCCGATCTCGTAGACGCCGCCGGTGAAGCCGCCGCCGCCGAGGACGAGCGCGGTCTTCGACGGGCGCTTGCGGCCCCGTCCCCGCCGCCTCGGTTGAGTCTCGAGATCCACAACTTTGCCCATAAACATGCATTATCTCACTCAGTGAGGCGAACCCGCGTGTGTCTTGCCGCGATTTGCGCCCTTCTCGTGCTCGTCTTTGCCTCGAGCTCGGCGCCAGCGGCAACTTCGGAAGGCTTCTGCGACGGCCTGCGCTCGCGTCTGCTGCGCGGAGGCGGTAACGCCAGCGGCCTGCTCGTGCTCGACGCAGACACCGGTGCGACCGTATGCGCGCGGGCGGCAGCCCACCGCCGTTCGCTGGCCTCGAACACGAAGCTGTTCACGACCGCCACGGCGCTGGCGCGCCTGGGCCCGAGGTCGCGGATTCCGACGCGCGTCGTCAGCAGCGGCGAACTCGACGCCGACGGCATCCTGCACGGCAACCTCTACCTGGTCGGCGGGGGCGACCCGGCGCTGGGCACGCCCTCCTTCTACGACCGCTACCAGGCGGGGCTGGGCACTCCCCTCCCCGCCCTCGTGACCCGGATCAAGGCGGCGGGGATCCGCGCGGTGACCGGCCGCCTCTACGCGGACGACACGATCTTCGATCGGCTGCGGGGCGTCGCCGATTCGGGCTATGCGACCAGCCCCTACATCGGGCCGCTCTCCGGTCTGTCCTTCGACGCCGGCTACCAAGGACCCGGCCTGAACGGCTTCGCCTCCGACCCGGCGAAGCTGGCCGCCTCGACGCTCGACGCCATCCTGCGCAAGCGCGGCGTGAGACTCAAGCCCCGCATCGCGCTCGGCAAGGCGCCCCACGACGCCCGACAGGTCGCGGCGATCCGCTCGCCGCTGCTGACTCGGCTCGTCGACCTCACCGACGTCTACTCGAACAACTTCTTCGCCGAGATGCTGATCAAGCTGCTCGGCGCGCGCTTCGGCGGCGGCGGGACAACCGCGAAGGGAGCCGAAGTGGTGACGGCCTTCGCCCGTGGGCACGGCTCCGGAGTGCACGCCGTCGACGGCTCCGGCCTGACCCGCTCCAACCGCGCCTCGCCGGCGGAGGTGGTGAGCCTCCTGCGCTCGATGCGAAGCACCTTCGCCGGCGAAGAACTGATTCAGGACATGGCCCTGGCCGGCAAGGAGGGCACGGTCGCCGATCGCATGCACGGAACCGCCGCCTACGGTCGCTGCCGCACGAAGACCGGCACGCTGACCGGCGTCAGCAACCTCTCCGGCTACTGCTTCAACCGCGACGGCAAGACGATGATCTTCTCGATCCTGATGAACGGCGTCCGCGACCTCAGCCTCGCCCACCGCGAACAGGACCGCATCGCGGGCGCCATCGCGTCTTACTGAGAGCGGTTTTCCCTCCGACGCGACGCCCGCTCGTCAAGGACGAGGTAGACGGCACCGCCGACGAAGAATCCGACCAACCCAACCGCCTGAATGACAGCGTCGCTTGAGTCCTTAAACAGGAACACACCGAGACCGATGATCGCTATTCCGACCGCTGCGCCGATGTTTGCGTATCGAATTCCGTTCACGATCGGACTCCCAAGATCACAGACAACTCACTTCATCCACCATAGCGCATGATCAAATCGAAGATCGCCACCGCTGCACCGAAAATGCCCCCAAGGTAACCGTCGATCAGCGCGCGACGCTCAATGCGACTCCTCGACCATCCCGCCGCAAGCCTGCCAACGCCGAACGCGACGCTACCGAGAACGACGCCTGCCCCCACAGAGGCTGCGGCTGCCTCAAGCGCCGTCGTCAACGGTCCGATCTGAGCAAGCGCCATAAGACGACCCTGCCATGCTCCAACGCACACGTGACGCGCACAACGCGCCGAATCTCATGCTTCTTCGAGCAGAGACACCGGCTCGCAGCGGCTGGCCGCCGCCTCTCCCGAACTGGCGGATACTCAAAGAGGCGCGCTAATTAGCGCGCCTCTTGTCAGGGCGGGAGAGGCACCGGCCAGACACCTAGAATCGGTGGCGATGCGCGTCCTGCTCACGAACGATGACGGCATAGCTGCCCCGGGGCTGCAGGCAGCTCGCAGGGCCCTGCGCGAGATCGAGGGTGTCGAGGTCGACGTGATCGCGCCCGACTCGAACCGCAGCGCGACCGCGCGCAGCATCACTACGCGCTCGCCGCTGACGGTCGAGGAGGTCGCGTTCGGCGATGGAAGCAAGGGTTACGCGACAGACGGCACCCCGGTCGACTGCGTGCGCTTCGCCGAGCTCGGCCTCGTCGGTCACCGCCCGGATCTGATCGTCTCCGGGATCAACCACGGCGCCAACCTCGGCGACGACATCACCTACTCCGGCACGGTGGCGGCCGCCTTCGAGGGCATCGTCCTCGGCATCCCGGCGCTGGCCCTCTCCCAGCAGTCGTCGGGGGGTGGCATGGGCTACGTCAGCGGCCGCTTCGACTTCGGCGCTGCCGCCCCGTTCGCCGCGCAGCTCGTTCGCAGGCTGATCGACGAGCCGATGCCGGAGGCGACCCTGATCAATGTCAACTGCCCCGCCGGCGAACCGCGCGGTGTCGAGGTGACGAAGCTCGGCAAGCGGATCTACAACGACGAGCTGAAGCTGGTCGGCGAGGAGGGCGAGCGCAAGCACTACGAGATTTACGGCTGGCAGCCCGGCTACGAGGAGATCGAGGGGACCGACCTCAACGCGGTCGCCCAGGGGCGGATCTCGGTGACGCCGATCCACTTCGACCTCACCGATCACGGCGGCCTGGACACGCTGCGCAGCTGGGGCTTCGAGGAGATACTCGCGGCCTGTGTCTGACCCCTCCGCTCGCGCGGCCGAGCTCCGCCGGGAGCTGGCGGAGCACAACCGCCGCTACTACGTCCTCGACGACCCGATCGTCGACGACGACGAATACGACGCCCTGCTCGACGAGCTGCGCGCGATCGAGGCCGACCACCCCGAGCTGCGCACTCCCGACTCGCCCACCCAGCGGGTGGGGGCACCGCCGCTGGAGCGCTTCGAGCAGGTCGAGCACGCCGAGCCGATGCTTTCGCTGGCCAACGCACGGAACGAGGAGGAGCTTCGCGCCTGGGAGATTCGCATCCGCAACCATCTCAAGCGCCTCGACATAAGCGCAGCGGAATTCAGCTACACGAGCGAGCCGAAGATCGACGGCCTGGCAATCGCGCTCACCTACGAAGAAGGACTGCTCGTCCGCGGCGCCACTCGCGGCGACGGGCGGGTCGGCGAGGACGTGACGCAGAACCTACGCACGATCGGCGCAATCCCGTTGCGAATCGCCGACGCCCCCCCGTTGGTAGAAGTGCGCGGCGAGGTCTACCTTCCGATAGCCGCATTCAAGACCCTGAACGAACGTCGCGCCGAAGCGGGCGAACCGGCCTTCGCCAACCCGCGCAACTCGGCGGCGGGCTCGATCCGCCAGCTCGACCCCTCGCTCGCCGCCGAACGGCCCCTCTCGATCTGGACCTACGGACTCGGCGCCGTCAAAGGCCTCGACCTCCCCACCCACAGCGCGGAGATCGAGTGGCTGCGCGAGCGCGGCTTCAAGGTCAATCCCGACACCGCTCATCACGATGGCATCGACTCGGTCGTCGAACGATGCCGCTGGTGGGAGGAGCGGCGCGACGAGCTCGACTACGAGATCGACGGCGTAGTCGTCAAGGTCGACGAGCGAGCTCTGTGGCGCGAGCTGGGCGTGGTCGGTCGCGAGCCGCGCTGGGCGATCGCCTGGAAGTTCGCCCCGACCACTGCGACCACGAAGCTCCACAGGATCGTCTGGAACGTCGGCCGCACCGGCCACCTCGTCCCCTTCGCGATGCTGGAGCCGGTGCACGTCGGCGGCGTGACCGTCTCCACCGCAACCCTGCACAACGAGGAGGACCTGGCGCGCAAGGACGTGCGACCGGGCGACGAGGTGGTGGTGATGCGCGCCGGCGACGTCATCCCACAGGTCGTCGCACCGCTGATCCAACGCCAGGAGAAGGGCAAGCGCCGCGCCGCCAAGCCGAAGCCGCCGAAGAAGTGCCCAGCCTGCGACACGCCCACGGTCAAGCCGGAGGACTCCGTCTTCACCTTCTGCCCGAACAGGTCGGGCTGCCCGGGACAGTCCTTCCAGCACGTCAAGCACTTCGTCAGCAAAGGGGCGATGGACATCGACGGACTGGGCGAGAAGCAGGCGCTGCGCTTCCTGCAGGAGGGCTTGATCGAGGACGTGGCAGACATCTACGAGCTGCGCGAGGAGCAGCTGGCCGGCCTGGATGGATTCGGCGAGACCTCCGCGCGCAACCTGGTCGCGGCGATCGAAGCCTCGCGCGCTCGCCCCTTCAAGCGCGTCCTCTACGCGCTCGGCCTGCCCGGCGTCGGCTACGTCACGGCAGAGGCGCTGGCCGACCACTTCGGCTCGATCGACGCCCTGCACGAGGCCGACCCCGAGCGGATCGAGGAGGTCGAGGGCGTCGGCCCGATCATGGCCGTGCAGATCGCCGAGTCGCTGGCGGACGAGCCGACCTGGGCGCTGGTCGAGAAGCTGCGCGAGAAGGGGTTGCGGTTGGAGCAGGACGAGTCCGAACGCCGCTCGGAAGGCGGACCGCTCGAAGGCAAGACCCTCGTCCTCACCGGCACGTTGCCCGAGCTGACCCGCGAGGAGGCCGGCGCGCTGATCAAGGCCGCGGGCGGCAAGGTGGTCAACTCGGTCTCGAAAAAAACGGATTTCGTCGTCGCCGGCGAGAACCCGGGGTCGAAGCTGGCCAAAGCCGAGAAATACGAGACCGAGATACTCGACGAAGCCGGGCTGCTGGCGCTGCTCCAGCGGGGGTAAGGGAGCGGTGTCGGGGTGCCACCCGCCCTGACAAATGACGGTCTAATTAGACCGTCATTTTGAGTATCCGCCAGTTCAGGTGGCACCCGACACCGCCCACACGGCCGCTGCATACTGCTCCGCGATGACCACGGTTCGGTTGGAGCTTGAATACGACGGAGGGAATTTCCGGGGGTGGGCGAAGCAGCCCGGACTGCGGACGGTGCAGGGAGAGCTGGAGTCCGCATTGGCAACGGTTTTGCGAGAGCCGGTCGAGCTGACCGTGGCAGGGCGGACCGATACGGGAGTGCATGCCCTCGGGCAGGTGGCGAGCTTCGAGACGGATACAGAGATTCCAGATGACCTGGCGCAGCGGCTCAATGGGGTCGGGCCCGACGACATCGCAGTGACGACGGCAGCTGTGGTCCCTGACGGCTTCGATGCCCGACGGGACGCCAAGTCGCGCACTTATCGCTACCGCATCCTCGCCCGCTCCTCCCCTGGCCCCTTCGAGCAGGGCCGAGCCCTCTTCTGGCCACACAAGCTCGACCGCGCAGCCCTTGAGGCTTGTGCCGAAGTCCTTATCGGCACGCACGACTTCACCGCCTTCACCCCCACCCAGACCGACCACGTCCGCTTCGACCGTGACGTCCTCTCAGCCGCCTGGACCTTCGCCGACGACCTCGCCTCGTTCCAGATCACCGCCGACGCCTTCATGCGCAACATGGTCCGCGTCCTCGTCGGCACCCAGCTCGAAGTAGCCAGCGGCCGCCGAACCCTCGACAGCTTTGAGCAACTGCTACGTGGAGCGGCGCGTAGTGATGCCGGAGATACAGCTCCCCCCCACGGCCTCTATCTGGAGTCGGTCAGCTACGGGTGAGCAAGCCGATGCCGGATGCCTCCCGAACTGGCGGATACTCAAAGTCGTAGCGCTAATTAGCGCTACGACTTGTCAGGACGGGAGGCATCCGGCATCGGCTCAGTGACCAATTCGAGATAAACCATCTCCGTGGAATCGGACTTGCGCGGCCCGAGCTTGACGATCCTGGTGTACCCACCGGGCCGCTCCGTGTAGCGCGGCGCGACCTCCTCGAACAGCTTGTGCACGATGAACTTGTCGTTGTGCAGGGTCGCCAGCGCCTGGCGGCGGGCGTGCAGGTCGCCGCGCTTGGCGAGCGTGATCAGCTGCTCGACCTCGGGCTTGACCGCCTTGGCCTTGGCCTGGCTGGTCTTGATCCGCTCGTGGTCGATCAGCTGCTTGCAGAGATTCGAGAGCAGTGCCTCGCGATGCGCCGCGTTGCGGCTCAGCTTGTTGCGCTTCTTGCGATGGCGCATCGCCGCCTCGGCTCCCCTCAGTCTCCCTGCAGGTCGAGGCCCCGCGCGTGCAGGGTCTCGATCACTTCCTCGATCGATTTCTGGCCGAAGTTGGGGATCGCGTTCAGCTCCGAGCGCGTCTTGCGAACCAGGTCGCCGACCGTCTGCACGCCGGCCCGCTTCAGACAGTTGTAGGAGCGCACACCGAGCTCGAGCTCCTCGATCAGGATCTCGTCGAGGCCGTTGTTGGCGGCGACGCCGTCGCCGGAGGACGCGGCTGCCGCATCGACGGCCAGGGCGGCCGGCTCACGCGCGGTCAGTTCCTCGACGCGGTCGGCATCGGTGAAGATCGCCAGGCTCTTGATCAGGATCTCCGAGGCCTCGCGCAGCGCGGCCCCAGGCTCGATCGACCCGTCGGTCTCGAGCTCGAGTGTCAGTTTGTCGAAATCGGTGCGCTGCCCGACCCGGGCGGTGGCCACCGAGTAGGCGGCGCGGCGGATCGGCGAGAAGATCGAGTCGATCGGGATCACGCCGATCGGCTGCTCCTCCGACTTGTTGTCCTCCGCCGCCGAGTAGCCGCGGCCGCGGCCGATCGTCAGGTAGACCTCGAGCTTGGTTTTCTTCTCGAGGGTCGCGATCGGCGCCTCCGGGTTGAGGATCTCGACGCCGGAGGGGAGATCGATGTCCTTGGCCTTGATCTCACCCGGCCCCGTTGCGACGAGCGGCGCCTCGACCTCGTCGGCGTCGGTGTGCATGCGGACGACGAGATCCTTGAGGTTGAGGACGATGTCCGTCACGTCCTCCTTGACGCCGGGCACGGTCGAGAACTCGTGCGCGACGTTCTCGATGCGCACGCTGGTGATCGCCGCCCCGCCGAGAGAGGAGAGCAGGACACGGCGGAGGCTGTTGCCGAAGGTGTAGCCGAAGCCCTTGTCCAAGGGCTCGATCGTGAACGTGCCGCGACGGTCGTCCACTTTCTCTGAGCTGATTCGAGGGACCTGGAAGTCAGTGGTCATGAGTTCCTTGCGTATGCGTGTTCAGAAACGGTTTTCCGGTTACTTGGAGTACAGCTCGACGATCAGCTGCTCCTGTACCGGCGCCGAGATCTCCGCGCGCTCGGGATAGCGCAGGACCTTGGCGGTCAGCGAGTCGTGATCGGCCTGCAGCCAGGCCGGAACGGTCGAGACCAGCTCGGTTGCCCGCCGAATCGTGTCGGTGGCGGCCGAACCGGACTTGATCGAGATCACGTCCTCAGGACGTACTTGGTAGGAGGGAATGTCGACTCGGCGGCCGTTCACCAGCCAGTGCCCATGGCGAATCAGCTGGCGCGCCTGGCGCCGCGAGGCGGCGAAGCCGAGGCGCACGAGGACGTTGTCGAAGCGCGACTCGAGCAGGCGCAGCAGGTTCTCGCCTGTGACGCCCTCCTGCCGGGAAGCCTTGTCGTAGTAGGCGCGGAACTGCTTCTCCAGCACCTGGTAGTAGCGGCGCGTCTTCTGCTTCTCGCGCAGCTGCAGCCTGTACTCGGACTGGCGCATCCGCCCCCGGCCGTGCTCGCCGGGAGGGTAGGAGCGACGCTCGACGCCGCACTTGTCGGTGAAGCAGCGCTCGCCCTTGAGAAAGAGCTTCTGTCCCTCGCGACGGCACTGCTTGCACTGCGGCGCGGTATCGCGGGCCATCAGACCCTCCGCCGCTTCTTCGGGCGGCAGCCGTTGTGCGCCTGCGGCGAAACGTCCTTGACCGTGGTCACGTCGAGGCCGGCCGCCTGCAGCGAGCGGATCGCCGTCTCGCGGCCCGAGCCGGCGCCCTTGGCGAAGACCTCGACCCGCTCGAGGCCGTGCTCCATGCCCTTCTTGGCAGCCGCGTCGGCCGTCACCTGGGCGGCGAACGGCGTCGACTTGCGTGAGCCTTTGAAGCCCGCCGAGCCGGCCGACTCCCAGGCGATCACGTTGCCTTCGGTGTCGGTCAGGGTGACGATCGTGTTGTTGAAGGAAGTCTTGATGTGCGCCTGCCCGTAGGTGACGTTCTTCTTCGCGCGGCGCCGGGAGCGCCCTTTGGCGGGTTTTTTCGCTGCGGCCATCGGCTATCCCTATTTCGGTTGCGGAGCCTTGCGCTTGCCGGCGACGCTCATCCGGCGGGGGCCCTTGCGGCCACGGGCGTTGGTCTTGGTCCGCTGGCCGCGAACCGGCAGGCCGCGGCGGTGCCGAAGGCCCCGGTAGGAACCGATCTCCATCAGCCGTTTGACGTTCTGCGAGCGCTCTCGCCGCAGGTCGCCCTCGACCTCGCGCTGCTCGACCGCGTCGCGCAGGCGGACGACCTCGTCCTCGGTCAGGTCCTTGACCAGCGTGTTCGGGTCGACTTTCGCCTCCACGAGGATCTTCTGGGCCGTCGAGCGGCCGATCCCGAAGACGTAGGTGAGCCCGATTTCGGTGCGCTTGTTGACCGGGATGTTGACTCCTGCGATACGTGCCATGCTCGTCCCTAGCCCTGCCGCTGCTTGTGGCGGGGGTTCTGGCAGATCACGAGCACCGCGCCGTTGCGGCGGATGATCTTGCACTTTTCGCACATCGGCTTTACGGAAGCTCTGACCTTCATTGCTCCGGTCTTCGTATCGACAACAGGACTCCTGCCCGTCCCAGGAGTTGGACACGCAGGCGCAACCACCCGGCCCACTGGGCCGACCGGGAAAGATAGCAGGGGTCGTGCTTCGGGAGCATGGTGAGGGAGGAGGAGCGGGCAGTCCCCTCCCCTGACAAACGCCGGCCTAATTAGGCCGGCGTTTTGAGTATCCGTCAGTTGAGGGGACTGCCCGCTCCTCCTTCAACCGACACGCTCCAAAGCACAGGAGCTTGGAAGCGGAGTGCGGGCTCCAGACCGAAAGAGCGCCCGGGCCCGCTCTGAAACGTCCGAAGCCAGAAGCCGAAACGAACTTCAGCCAGAGCGCCTCGGTTGCGAAGCTCGTGCAAGACAGGCGTCTGTGGGGGCGGCAGCAATGCCGGTCTCCAAAACACTCAAGCGAGGCTCCTGCCGAGCGTTTTGGAGACCGGCATTGCCGCCGCCCAACAAACCGCCTAACGAGGCAGGCGCTGCGTGAGCGTAACTACCTGCTGGAAAGTGGGTCGGTTCTGGAACGGGAACGGGGGCAGGGTGACCCCGGAGGTGACCGTCGGCCGGTTCTGGTCGAAGCAGGCGGGCTGGGGATCCGAGGCGCAGGCGCCGTCGCCGCCCCCGTACATCTGCGCGGCGGTCGTCTGCAGGGCGCGGCCGAGGCTGCGCTGGAGGGCGCGCCGACAGCGTTTCTTCGATCCCTTGCCGCAGTAGACGCGGCTGAAGGGCGCCTTCGGGCGCGGCCCGAAGAGGTCGCGCAGGTCCTTGGAGACGTAGCCCCACCAGCCGCTCTCGAAGTCCGGTTCGCGCGGCGAGCCGCCGGTGTAGGAGCCGGTCGCGAGCATCCCTTCGAGGCGTTCGAAGGCCTTCCCGCCAAGCGAACCCTTGAACTCGGCGGCGACCAGCTGCGGCCACCAGGCGTCCATCAGCTCGACTGCCTGGTTTTCCTCGTCGACGCCGTCGCGGTCGAGGTCGAGGCGGTGGGCGCCGGCGGCCTGCCAGGCGCGCAGGGTGGCGAGCGCTTTGCGCAGCGCCGGCTGGCGTGGCTTGCCAACGGCTTTGAAGACGATCGGCAACAGGCGGTAGCCGCGCAGGTCCTGGGTGGCGGGTTCCTCCATCGCTTTGACCAGCTGCGCGATCGACATCCTGCCCTTTTTTCCCTTGGTTCCCTTGCGGACCTTGTCCGAGATCATCTGCGAGCGATGCACCGGGCCGTAGACGTAGCGGTCGTCGGCCGCCGCCCAGCCAGGAGCCTGCTTGTTGTTCCAGGAGACGAGGTAGGCGGGATCGACAGCCTGCGGGTGCTTCTTGAACGGCAGGTAGTCGGCGGTCTGGGTGGCGGGCTTGAAGCCCTTCCAGTCGTACTTCCCGGTGCCGAGGATCGGGAAGTCGGGTGAGGTTCCGCGCGCGCGCTGCGGCATCGTCCCGGAGAGCGCATAGGCGATGTGCTCGGAATCGACGTAGGCCCAGTTGAAGAGGAAGCCGATGTTCGAGACGGCCTTCTTGAATGCGGGCACTCCAGTGAGGAAGCCTGGTTCGTTGAGCTGAGAGAAGCCGACCACCGAGTCGGCCTCGTGGAAGTAGGTGCTGCGCTGGTGGACGAA
>Ga0068860_100005954_pt1 | contig 12267 bp, 11 predicted proteins | sample KBSSwiS32_FD_66597 | JGI IMG/M metagenome (GOLD analysis project Ga0068860, IMG submission 66597) | Switchgrass rhizosphere microbial communities from Kellogg Biological Station, Michigan, USA - KBS Switchgrass S3-2 | ecosystem: Host-associated > Plants > Roots > Rhizosphere > Soil ... | reverse complement strand
CTCGTCGAACGGGTTCATGCTCATCTTGACGTTGGCGATGTCGACACCGCTGCCGTCGCTCTTGACGCGCACCTTGACGTTGTAGTCGACGACGCGCTTGACGGGGACGAGAATTTTCATGGGAGCTCCACAAGGATGGTGCAGCGGCGACGGCGTCCGAGGACGTCAGGAAGTCCGGATCCAGACCGCCTTCGTCTGCAGGTATTCGTGCATGTGCTCGATCCCCGACTCGCGACCGTAGCCGCTCTTCTTGTAGCCGCCGAACGGCACCGCCGGGTCCATCACCTGGTAGCAGTTGACCCAGACCGTGCCGGCCCGCAGTCCTTGCGCGAAGCGGTGCGCGGTCGAGAGGTCGCGCGTCCAGACGCCGCTGCCGAGCCCGTAGACGGTGTCGTTGGCGCGACGCAGCGCGTCGTCGACGTCGTCGAACGGCAGCGCCGAGATCACGGGGCCGAAGATCTCCTCGCGGGCGATGCGCATGTCGTCCCTGACGTCGGCAAACACCGTCGGCGCGACGAAGTAGCCGTTCGCGAGCGCGCCGTCGGTGAGGCGCATACCGCCGGAAGCTGCGCGCGCGCCCTGTTCGCGACCCGCGTGCAGGTAGCCGCAGACGCGGTCGAGTTGCTCGGCAGAAACGAGCGGACCGAGCTCGGTGTCCGGATCGAGCGGCGCGCCGACGCGAAGCTTCTTGGCGTAGTCCGCAACACGCTCGACGAACTCGTCGTAGATCGTGCGCTGGACGTAGAGCCGCGTACCGGCGCTGCAGATCTGCCCCGAGTTCGCGAACACCGCCATCGCCGCGCCCGGGACCGCCGCGTCGAGGTCGGCATCGGCAAACACGACATTGGGCGACTTGCCGCCGAGCTCGAGCGAGACCCGCTTCACGTTGCCAGCCGAGGCGCGAATGATCTTCTGGCCGACTTCGGTCGATCCGGTGAAGGCGATCTTGTCGATTCCGGGATGCTCGGCGAGCGCCGCGCCGGCCGCTGCCTGGCCGCTGATCACGTTGACGACTCCCGGCGGCACGCCAGCCTCGACACACAGCTCGGCGAGGCGAAGCGGCGAGAGTGGCGCTTGCTCGGCGGGCTTCAGCACGACCGTGCAGCCCGAGGCGAGGACGGGGCAAAGCTTCCAGATCGCCAGGCCGATCGGGCCGTTCCAGGGGTTGATCGCACCGACGACGCCGACCGGCTCCTTCAGCGTGTAGCTGAAGACCTCGCCGGCCACCGAGTTGGCGATCGTCTCGCCGTGCACCGACGTGGCGAGGCCGGCGTAGAAGCGAAGAAGGCCGACCGCGCGACGCCTGCCGAGCGTCGTCCGCGAGATCGGCGCGCCCATGTCGAGCGTGTCGAGCATCGCGAGCTCGTCGAAATGACGCTCGACGAGGTCGGCGAGCTTGAGCATCACCTGCTGGCGATCGAACGGCTTGAAGCGCGCCCACGGCCCCTCGAGCGCGCGCCGCGCGGCCGCGACGGCGCGATCGACGTCGCCGGCGTCGGCCTCGGCGACCTCGGCGAGGACCGTTCCCGTCGTGGGGTTGATCGTCTGAAAGGTGACGCCTGCCCGCGCCGGCGTGGTCTTGCCGTCGATGAACAGGAGCTTCGGCTTGCCGTCGAGAAACGGCGGCGCAGCGATGTCGAACGTACCGGAGGCCATGGTCGGTCCTTTGTGAGGGTTGCGCTCAGGCGAGCGCGTGATGCGAGCGACGCTCCGCTTCGACTCCGTGGCCGAGCACGAAGGCTGCGGCGCGCTCGCCGATCATCATCGCCGGCGCGCTCGTGTTGCCGCCGATGATGTCCGGCATGATCGACGCATCCGCGACGCGCAAGCCGGCGACGCCGTGCACACGGAGCTCCGCATCGACGACCGCCATCGGGTCGCTTGCCGGGCCCATGCGGCACGTGCCGACAGGGTGATAGGTCGTCGTGGCCGTCGCACGCACGAACTGCTCGAGCTCGGAGTCGCCTACGACCGCGCTGCCCGGCGACAGCTCTGCCCCCGCGAACGGTCTGAGCGCGGGCATCGCAAGAATCCGCCGGGCTTCCTTCATTCCGGCGAGCAACGTTTCGACGTCCGCGCGGCTCTCGAGGAAGCGCGCCCGCATCACCGGCCGGACCCCCGGGTCGGCAGACGCGAGCTCGAGACGGCCGCGGGTGGCAGGCCGCAGCACGGCGACATGGCAAACGAACCCGTGTGCGCGGGGGATCGTTCGTGCGCTCCCCTTCATGCCGACCATGAAGGTCATCTGCAGATCGGGTCGGTCGAGCCCGCGACGCGAGCGCCAGAAGCCGCCCGCTTCGGCGGCGTTCGACGCCAGCATGCCGCGCCGCTGCAGCAGATATCGCAACGGTGCGAGCGTGACGCGCGGCAGCGCTCGAGGCGAGAGTGCGTACGACTCGCCGCTAAGGTCGGCAACGGCGATCGACGCCGTCGGATGGTCCTGCAGGTTGGCGCCGACGCCGGGCAGCTCGCGCACCGACGCAATTCCGTGGCGCGCAAGATCCGCTGCGGGTCCGATGCCTGAGAGCAGCAGCAATTGCGGCGAGTTGACCGTTCCGGCGGCAAGGATGACCTCGCGCGCGGCGTCGAGCTCGCGCCGCGTTCCGTCGCGCACGATCGTGACGCCGACCGCCCGGCCGCCGACCACGCGTACGCGCTCGACCAGCGTGTCGGTGACGAGCTCGAGGTTCGTTCGTCCGAGCACAGGGTGCAGGAACGCGCGCGAGCTGCTCAGGCGCACGCCGTTGCGCTGGTTGAGGTCGAACAGCCCGAACCCGTCCTGCTCGGGGCCGTTGAAATCGTCGCTGGCGGCATGACCTGCCTCGGTTGCAGCGGCGACGAACGCGCGCGCGAGCGGATTGCTCGAGCGCAGCTGCTGCACGTCGAGCTCGCCGCCGACACCATGCAGCGGCGACGGCGGCCCCATGCGGTTCTCGTGCTTCTTGAACCACGGCAGGACGTCCGCGAAGCTCCACCCCGCGTTGCCGGCAGCGGCCCAGTCGTCGTAGTCGCGCCGGTTGCCGCGGATGTAGACCGTGCCGTTGACAGACGTGCAGCCGCCGAGCAGCTTGCCGCGCGGACACGCGATCTGCCGCTCGTTGACCCCGGCGCCACCTTCGAAGACGTGCTGCCAGTTGTAGCGAGCGTGCGGCAGCAGGAAGATGTTGCCGATCGGCAGCGTCGTCTTCCAGTTCACCGGGAACCGACGGTCCGACGGGCCCGCCTCGACCAACGCCACGCGGACCGCGGGGTCGGCCGAGAGCCGGTTGGCGAGGACGCAACCGGCCGCGCCCGCGCCGACGACGATGTAATCGAATCCCGCCGCGCTCTCGCTCACTAGGTCTCCTCGCCGCGCACCATTGCCAACCGGATCGGGTCAGTCCTGCCGCGGCGCCATCAGACATTCCTGCGTGGCGCTGGCCACGAGGTGGCCGGCGCCGTCGTGCACGCGCGCGATCGCCAGGCCGCGGCCTGCGCCGGCTGCGGGACTGATCGAATCGAAGTGCAGCCATTCGTCGGCGCGAAACGGCCGATGGATCCAGATCGCGTGGTTGAGACTTGCGACGTAGAGGCGGCGGCCGCTGTCGAGCAAGGGTTGGACATGGCTGCCGAGCGCCGGGTAATTCAGCCACCAGTCGGAGAGATACGCGAATGCGGCGGCGTGCAGCCGCGTCTCGTCACCCAGGCGATCGCTGAGGCGCACCCAGAAGCGCAAGCGCGGCTCGCGCGGGTCGAGTCGCAATCCCGGTGGTGGAGCGGAGAAGCGGAAGTCGATCGCATCCTTGAGCCAGAACCGATAGCCACACGCTCGCTCGAGCTCGTCTCCCCACTCGGCCGGCAGCTCGGTGAGGCGCGGCAGGCGCTCGGGGTCTTCGTCTGCGATCGATGCCGCCGGCGCGATCTCGTGGGCCGGAGCGTCGAGCGGCACCGCGAACGTCACCTGGGCATCGAGCACCGCGCGTGAATCGCCCTGCGTCCCGCGGACGTGGCGCGACGAGAACCGCTTGCCGTCCTGCAAGGCAGCGACCTTGAAGTCGATCGCCTCCTGGTGCAGCGTTCCTTGCAGGAAGAGGAACTGCATCGTCGTGAAATCGCGGCTGGCGGGCACGGTCTGCGCGGCGGCGAGAAGAGCCTGGCCGAGAATCTGACCGCCGTAGGCGCGATCCTGGGCGTTGGCATCGCCGAAGCGATTGCGGAACCGCATCGGCCCGGCGGGTCGGACGGCGAGCAGAGCGCCCATGTCCTTGCCGTCCCAGGCCGGGACGCGCGCGTTGCTCATCGCTTGCGGCCGCGCAGACGCGCCAGGCGGGCATCGATGTCCGCGCGCGGAACCGGGATGTTGTTGGCCATCGACGCTGCGCGCTCGATCCGCAATGCCTCGGCAAGCGTCACGCCCGCCTCGGCGTCGAGCAAGCGCTTGTAGGCGACGAGCGCTTCCGGGACGCAGGCGAGCATCTCGCGGGCGAGCGCTTCGGCTTCGGCGCGCAAGCGCTCCGGCGCGACGACGCGATTGACGAACCCCCACGCGAGCGCCTCGTCGGCGCCCAGGAAACGGCCGGTCAGGGCGAGCTCCTTCGCCCGCATCAGACCGATGCGTCGGATCATCCGGGCCGAGCCGCCCCAGCCGGGGAGCAGTCCGACCTGGGCGTGGCTGTCGGCAAACCGCGCGTCGCTCGCCGCAATGAGGACGTCGCAGGCAAGCGCGATCTCCACTCCACCGGTGATGGCCAGCCCGTTGATCGCGCCGATCACCGGCCCCGAGAAGCGCAACAGCGCGGCGACGACGTCGTCGACGTAGGCATTGGCCGCAACCACGCCGGGAGCCGCCCATTCGTCGAGGTCGAGGCCGGCGGTGAAGGCGCGACCGGCACCGGTCAGGATGAGGACGCGGATCGCCGGGTCGGCCTCCAGCGAGTCGATCGCCGCCGCGACCTCGCGTCGCATCGCGATCGACAGCGTGTTGAGCTTGTCGGGCCGGTTCAGCACCAAGGTCGCGTGGCCCGCGTCGGACCGCTCGACCAGGATCGCCTCGTACGACGCTGCCATCAGGCGCCGCGAAACGCCGGCTTCCTGCGCTCGACCATCGCCGCGATGCCTTCTTGCGCGTCGGCACTCGCGGCGATGCGCGCGAGCGTATGCGCTTCATCCTCGAGCTGCGCCTCGAAGCGGTCGCTGCCGGCGCGCAGGAACAGGCGCTTGATCTCCGCGTAGGCGAGCGTCGGCCCTTGGGCGAGCATGGTCGCGAGCTCGAGCGCTTCGGCCTGCAGGCGGTCGTCGGCGACGATGCGGTCGGCGAGCCCGGCGGCGAGCGCTTCCTGGCTCTTCAGCACCTCGGCGAGGAGGACGAAGCGCTTCGCCCGCGCGGGCCCCATGCGGGCGGTGAGCGTCGCGCTCGAGCCGCTGTCGCAACTGAAGCCGAGCTGCGCGAACGCGGAGCCGAACTTCGCCGACTCGCCGGCGACGACGACGTCGCAGCCGGCGAGGAGCGCGACGCCGCCGCCCATCGCATAGCCCTGCACCGCGACGACGATCGGCACCGGCAGATGCCACGCGCGCTGCAATCCCATGTGCAGGTCGGCGGTCCAGCGCCGCACCAGCGGCGCCAGGTTGTCGCGGACCGGATGGAAAGACTTGAGGTCACCGCCGAAGCTGAAGTTCGCGCCGTCGGCGCGCAGCAGCACGGCGCGCAACGCCGGGGCGTCCCAGAGCTCGGAAAACACCTGGCGGAAGTCGCGCGCAAAATCGCCGTCGAACGGATTGCCGCGGGCCGGCTGCGCCAGGTTGACGATCGCCAGGCCGTCCTGCATCTCGACGCGAATCGAAGGAGTCGGGGTCATGCTGGCCGTCCTCGTTGAAAGTGCTATAGCAGACTGTACGCTACTGCAATATCATCTCATCCCCGTGCTTCCCCCCACTGCGAGCCTGCCATGCTGACGCCTCAGGACGACCTCATCGGCCACCAGCTGCCGACCACGTTCGACCAGATCGACAACAGCGATCCGGCGTGGATGGAGCGGCTCTGGTACACCGGCCACCCGGCGCCGTCGGGTGACGTCATCTTCGACATCGGCCTCGGCTACCACCCGAATCGAAACGTGATGGACGCGTTCGCCGGCGTCGCGGTTCCGGGCCGGCAATGGAACTTCCGCGCCTCGCGGCGGCTGCGGCCCGATCCGCTGAAGACCAGCGTCGGTCCGCTCTCGATCCAGGTGATCGAAGGTCTGCGCAGGCACCGCCTTTCCCTCGCCGCCAACGACTCTGGCGTCGCCTTCGAGCTCGAATTCGTCGGCACCTTGTCGCCACACGAGGAGAAGGCGCACCTGCGTCGGCGCGACGGGCGCATCACCGAGAACATGGCGCGCGGTCAGCAGCTCGGCCGCTATCGCGGCTGGCTCGAATACGACGGCAAGCGCGTCGAGGTGGACGAGCAGACCTGGGTCGGCCAGCGCGACCATTCGTGGGGGGTTCGCGCCGAGATGCGCACCGACGAAAGCCACCCGCCGCTCACCTTCTACCCGCCGTTCTTCTACTGCTGGACGACGGCGCAGTTCAAGGGCCGTGGCCTGCATCTTTTCTTCAAGGAGCGCGCCCCGGGCGACAAGATCTACCTGTCGGGCGAGGAAGTGTTCGACCTCGGCGAGCGGGTTTCGGCGAAGAACCAGCTCGCCGACCTGACACACGAGGTGCAGTGGCACGACGACCCGCACGGCCAGTCGATGGCGTCTGCGGAGTTCCACCTGCGTTTTGCCGACGGCCGCGAGCGCGACGTCCACGTGCGCGTGCTGCCGACCAAGTACTACCTCAAGGGTGGCCTCTACGGCGGCCTCGACGGCTGGTTCCACGGCGACGACCGCGGCAAGCTGCACCTCGCCCACGAGGTCTGGAACCTCGCGGATCCGGCGACGCGTCGGCTCGTCCGAACCCTCGCAGACCAGGTCATCGAAGTCCGTGACGGCGACGAGGTCGGCTACGGGATCGTCGAGTACGGCGTCGGCAAGGGCTACGCCAAGTACGCCTCGGTGCAAGGGCACCCGGCGATCTGAGCCCCGCCCGCGCGGGCGACGCACTACTCTTCGCGGCCGCTCGACATCTCGGCGAACAAGGGCCGGGGCGAATTCTTCAGCTCGAGATCGATCTCGGCGCGCATGGCCGCGCGCAGAAGCTGCTCGATCGTCTGTGCAGCCCCTGCCGGCAGTTCGACCGACTTCGCATCCAGCCATTCGAGCCAGGTGCCGATCTCGCGGTTGTTGGCGTCGCGGCGCTCGAGCAAGGCTTCGATCGACATCGCGCCGGCGCCCGGGTCCGCCTTGTTCATCCTCGTCGCGGAAGGAGCCGACAGGGAAGCTCGTTGCGCTGCTGCAGCGGCGCCCTCCAGAGCACGCTGCTGCGCCTCGATCTGCTGCAGCAGAAATCCCGCCGACCAGTTGGCCCGCACCTTGAACGTGTTGAGCAGGTTGATGACGCCGAACACCTGGCCCCGCGCGAACTCGTCGTCGAGCCGCGTCAGCACCTCACGGCGCAGCGTCGCGCACATGCCGTCGATCAAGCGAGGAAATGAATTGTTCATGACGCCGATGCTCCGGTGGCGCGATGCTTGCCAGACTTGGTGGCGCCGGCCGCGTCGATCGTCTTTTCCATCTGCTTGAGGCAGGTCGCGATCTGGCTGCCCATCGCCGGCATCCGCATGTCGTTGAAGCGCCCCTCCTCGAAGCAGCGGGCGGCAGCCATGTGCGTCGCGGCGAGCTTTAGAAGCGAGAACGCCTGGTAGTAGCGCACCGACTCCATGTCGACCGTGTATCCGGCCTGCTCGCCATAGCGGCGGTAGAACCACTCGGGCTCGGCGAGGCGGCCGATGTACGGCGTGCCGCCCTTGTACATCGGCAGACTGACCCAGCCGAGGTCTTCGTGCGGGTCGCCGAGGTGGACCAGCTCCCAATCGAGGATCGCCGTGATGTCGCCGCCCTTCTCGAGGAAGTTGCCGGTCCGGTAGTCACCGTGGACGATGGCGACGCGCGGCGCCACCGGGCAGTTCGCCTTCAGCCAGCGGATGCCCCATTCGGCGAGCGGGTACGGCCGCATCGCCCAGCGCGCGATCTGCGCTTCCCAGTGCTCGACGTTGTGGCGCGCCGCGTTCTCGACCGTGATGGCCTCGGCCGCGCCGCGCTCGAGCTCGGCGATCGGCTTCTCGCGCCACGGCACGCGGTGCAAGGCGCCGAGCGCGTCGATGAACTGCTCGGCAAGACGTTTGCGGTAGCCCTCCTCGAGCTGCGGCTCGCCCGCCGACACCCAGGGCACGACAGCGTCGCCCTCGACCTTCTCGCAGAAGAGGAACGGCGCGCCGAAGATGCTCTCGTCGTCGCCGCCCCAGTAGGCGCGCGGCACCGGAACCGCGCTGCCCTCGAGCGAGCGCATCGCCAGCATCTCGGGCATCGCGCTGTACGGCGCGAACAGGCCGTAGTCGGGGCCGAGGCGCAGGATCAGGTCGCGCGTCTGCTCGCCCTTGCCGCCCTCGCCCGGGATCTCGATGTGGCTGACCGGCACCGAGAACGTGAGCCACGAGAAACCGACCGCGAAGCGGCGGATCGGGCCGACCTCGACCGGATGGCCGACCTCGCGCTCGAGGTAAGCGGCGATCTTCGGCCGCAACGTGGTCTCGTCGCCGATTGCGCTCATGCAGCCTTCTCCTGGGCGCACGCCAGGTGGCCCGTTTCATTGACGCTGACGATGCCGATGGCGCGCGAGCTCCGCACGCGCAGGCGGGTCACCGAGCCGTAGCCCGGCGGGAAGTGGATGATGCGCTCGAGCCCGAGCGCGTGCGAGAGGACGACGTTGATCGCGAGCCCGTGGCTGAAGACGGCGATGTGGTCCTCGCGCCGCGCACTCTCGATGAGCGCACCCAACGCGCCGAGCACGGCAGCGCGAAACGCCTGCGGATCGCCGCCGACGTAGCGGACAGGATCGTCGAGGAAACGCCGCCACTCGGCCGGTCCTTGTGCCTTCAGCGTCTCGACCGAGCGATAGAGCGGCAGGTTGCGATCCGCCTCGGCCCAGCCGTCGACGACCTCGAGCGCGACGCCGAGCCGCTCGGCGAGCGGCTCGGCGGTCTGCCGTGCGCGCAGCAGCGGGCTGGTGACGACGCGTCCGATGCCCTCGCGGGCGAGCAGCGCTGCGGTCTGCCGAGCCTGCTGCACGCCGTCGTGTCCGAGCGGCGGGTCGTGCGGGCGTTCGGCGTGGCCTTCGTCGGGCCGGCCGTGACGGACCAGGACGATCTTCAAGCGCGGGTCGGCTTGGCGCGATGGAAGCCGTCGAACGGCGGCGGCGCCTTGTCGTGAGGCCGCAGCTCGAAGGTGGCGCGCGCGTTCGGGCTGCCGCCATCGATGCGCAGGCAAGTGCCGGTGATGTACGACGCCGCCGGCGAGAGCAGGAAGACGATTCCCGCAGAGACCTCGGCCTCGTTGCCGAAGCGCTGCATCGGCACCTTCTCGGCGACCTTCTTCACCTCGGCCCATGCCTCGGGCGTGTAGACGTCGAAGCCGCTCGAGGCGATTCCGCCCGGAGCCAGCGCATTGACGCGCACACCCGACGACGCCCATTCGCAGGCGGCGCTCTCCGACAGCGTCAGCATGCCGCCGCGCGCCGCCGCCGAGTGGCCGAACATCGGCCAGCCGTTGCTGATGTCGGCGATGATGTTGACGATCGAGCCGCCGTGGTCCTTCATCCACCGGTTGAAGACCTCGCGCATGAAGATGAAGCCGCCCGTGAGGTTGTTCTTGACGACGGCCTCGAAGCCCTTGGTCGAGATCGTCTCGAGGCCGGCGCGGTACTGGCCGCCGGCGTTGTTGACGAGGCCGTCGATGCGGCCGGTCTGCTCGAGGACGCGCGTGACGACGCCGATCACGCCTTCCTCGTCGCGGATGTCGCACGCGTGGATCGAGACGACGCCGCCGTCCTCCTCGATCTCGGCCTTCACCTGCTCGAGCTTCTCGACCTTGCGGCCGACGATGGCGACGTGCGCTCCGAGCGAGGCCAGCTCGTGCGCGGTGCAGCGGCCGATGCCGCTGCCGCCGCCGGTGACGATGACGGTCTGGCCGGCGAAGAGGCCCGGACGGAATTCGGATCGGTAAGGCATGTCGACTCCTTGCTCAGCCCGCGGCGCGGCCGATGCGGTCGCGAGCGACGATGAGCTTCATCACCCCGGCGGTGCCGTCGCCGATCTCGAGGCCCATGACGTCGCGCAGGCGCTGCTGGTGCGGCAGGTCCTTGCTCCAGCCGTAGTGGCCGAAGGTGAGAAGGCACTGGTGGATCACCTCGACCGCGGTCTTCGGTCCCATCCACTTCACCATCGCCGCCTCGGCGGTGTGCGGCAGGCCGGCGTCGCGCAGCGACAGCGCGTGGTACGAGAGCTGGCGAACCGCTGCGATGTGCGAGTCGCCCTCGGCGAGGGGAAAGCTGACGCCCTGGAAGTGGCCGATCGGCTTGCCGAAGGCCTCGCGCTCCTTGGCGTACGCCCACGCCTCGTCGAGCGACGCCTGCGCGGCGCCGCAGCACTGCAGGGCGATCAGCGCGCGGCTGTAGTCGAAGCCCTGCATCACCTGGGTGAAGCCCTTGCCCTCGGTGCCGACCATGTGGCTCGCCGGCACGCGCACATCGTCGAGGAAGACCGAGCCGCGGCCGATGATGTGGCTGCCGAGGTCGTCGAAGCAGGTCCGCGAAATGCCCTTCGTCCCCTCGTAAGGGAAGAAGAACGCACTCACCCCCTTCGCGCCCGACTCGGGTGTGCCGGTGCGCGCGAACACGAGGTAGGCGTCGGCGCGGTCGGCGAACGTGATCGACGTCTTCTCGCCGTTGAGAACCCAGTCGTCGCCGTTGCGCTTGGCGCGCAGCTGCAGCTTGCTCGCATCGGAGCCGCCGCGCGGCTCGGTCAGGCAGATCGCGACGACCGCGTCGCCGCGCGTCATCCGCGGCACCCACTCCTGCACCACCTCGGGCCGGGCGTGACGCATCAGGATGGCGGCGATCAACGAAATGCCGACCGGTACCGCGCTGACGTTGAAGTCGCCGTAGGCCAGCTCCTCGGCGATCAAGCCGGTGGTGACGGCGTCGACGCCGAGTCCGCCCACCTCCTCGGGCAGGTCGACGCCGAGCAGGCCGAGGGCGCCCATCTCGGCGATCAGCGCGCGATCGAGCACGCCGAGCTTCTCGCGCTTCTGGTAGTCGGGGAGGAGCCGCTCGCGCGAGAAACGGCGCGCCGTTTCCTGCAGGGCTTTCTGGTCGTCGGTCAGAACCATCTTGTCGTCACTCCGCAGCAGGGGTCGATCGAGCCCGGGGCTCGACCAGGGGATGCCAATGGCTGGGAAACCTCTGGCCGAGCCAACGCGCAAGGCCGGCGTTGACGAGCTCGGGTCGCTCCTGCGCCATCCAGTGACCGGTCGGCAAGACGAGCTCGGTGAGATCGGCACAGCTCGCGCGCATCGGCTCGGCGAGCCGCGAGTCGACGGTCTCGCAGACGTAGTCGTAGAGGCCGTGGAAGAAGAGGACCGGCATCGTCAGCCGGCCGCCGCCCGGCGCGCGGCGTGCGTACGCGGTGTTGGCGGCGGCGTTCATGTACCAGGCGTCGGGACCGAAGAAGCCGTTCGCCGCGAGCGCGCCGGCGTAGGCGTCGAGGTCCTCCTCCGTGAGCAGGTCGGCGTCGCGCGGCACGTCGGGGGCACGGCCCGCCGGTCCGAACCAGCCGCCGTTGCGGCGCACCATCGCCGAACGCGCCGGCTTGCCGCGCCCGGCCGGCGTGCCCTTGCGGAACAGCGCCTTCACGGTGGCGCGCGGGTCGGCATCGAAGGCGGCGCGTGCGGCGTCGAAGCTCTCCTCGTAGTAGAGGTGATAGTCCCACTGGCCGACCGGATACTCGTCGACCGGGTAGACGCTGCGGTCGATGAGCGGCAGCAGATTGCCGATCGCGAACCCCTCGGGGTGGTACGGCACGCATAGGCTGGCGACGCCGATCACGCGCTCCGAGTGGTGCTGGGCGAGGCCCCAGACGATCGACGCCCCCCAGTCGTGGCCGACCCAGAAGGCGGCGTCGCGGCCGAGCGAGCCGAGCAGGTCGAGCATGTCGGCGACGATGTGCTCGACCGCGTAGTCGGCGGTCGTCGGGTGCACCGTCGACTTGCCGTAGCCGCGCATGTCGGGCGCGACGGCGCGAAAGCCGAGCTCGGCGAAGCAGCGCAGCTGGTGCCGCCAGCTGATCGAGAGCTCCGGCCAGCCGTGCAC
>Ga0068860_100005952_pt1 | contig 12271 bp, 11 predicted proteins | sample KBSSwiS32_FD_66597 | JGI IMG/M metagenome (GOLD analysis project Ga0068860, IMG submission 66597) | Switchgrass rhizosphere microbial communities from Kellogg Biological Station, Michigan, USA - KBS Switchgrass S3-2 | ecosystem: Host-associated > Plants > Roots > Rhizosphere > Soil ... | reverse complement strand
TCATCGAACTCGCCTCGCTGTCCGAGTTCACGACCTCGCAGCGTTCGTTCCTCGAGCAGCTGTCCGGAAGCATCGGCATCGTGCTCAATACGATCGAGGCATCGATGCGCACCGAAACCCTGCTGTCGCAGTCGCAGCAGCTGGCCGGCGAGCTGCAGTCGCAGCAGAAGGAATTGCAGCAGACCAATGAGGAAATCGCCCTGAAGGCGGCGATGCTCGCCGAACAGAAGGCCGAGGTCGAGCGCAAGAATCAGCAAATCGAATATGCGCGCCGCGCGCTCGAGGGCAAGGCCGCCGAACTCGCCCTGACCTCGCGCTACAAGTCAGAATTCCTCGCCAACATGTCGCACGAGCTGCGCACGCCGTTGAACAGCATCCTGATTCTCGGCCAGCAGCTGGCCGAGAATCCGGACGAGAACCTCAGCAGCCGGCAGGTCGAATTCGCCAAGACCATTCATGCGGCCGGAACCGACCTGCTGCACCTGATCAGCGACATCCTCGACCTGTCCAAGATCGAATCGGGAACGGTCACCGTCGACAGCGAAGAAATCGCGTTCTCCCACCTGCGCGAGAACATGGAACGCGGCTTCCGCCACGAGGCCGAGCGGCGCAATCTCGAGTTCACCGTCGACTTCCCGCCGAGCCTCGGCAAGTCGCTCAGCACCGACCCCAAGCGCTTGCAGCAGATCCTGAAGAATCTGCTGTCGAACGCATTCAAGTTCACCGACAACGGCAGCGTGCGCCTGTCGGCGCGCGTCGCCTACGACGGCTGGAGCGCCGGCCATCCGGTGCTCGACAAGACGCCGACCGTCGTTGCCTTCGAAGTCACCGACACCGGCATCGGCATCTCGGCGGACAAGCAACGAATCGTCTTCGAAGCGTTCCAGCAGGCCGATGCCGGCACATCGCGCAAGTACGGTGGCACGGGCCTGGGCCTGGCCATCAGCCGCGAAATCGCCGGCCTGCTCGGCGGCGAACTGAAACTGCAGAGCGCGATCGACAAGGGCAGCACATTTACGCTGTATTTACCGCTCGACTACGTAGCCACCGACAAGTTCGAGGCCGCCGCAGGTCCTCCGGTGCAGCGGCTGCGCAGCGAGGATCGCCCCGAGCCGCCGGCCGAAATCGTCGCCGACGATCGCGAGACGCTGACCTCGAACCAGCCGACGCTGCTGGTCGTCGAAGACGACACGCGCTTCGCCACCGTGCTGCGCGATCTCGCCCGCGAGCACGGCTTCAACGTGATCGTCGCCCAGCACGGCGCCGATGCGCTGCGTCTGGCCAGCGACTACCGGCCGACCGCGATCTCGCTCGACGTGTTCCTGCCGGACATGCTCGGCTGGGCCGTGCTCGCGCGCCTGAAGCACGACGTCAACACGCGCCACATTCCGGTGCAGATCCTGACCGTCGACGAGGAACGCCACAGCAGCCTCGAGCGCGGGGCGTTCGCGTTCCTGGCCAAGCCCGGCACGACCGAATCGATCGGCGATGCGCTCGAGCGGATCCGTCTCTACACGCTGGACCGCAAGAAGCGCCTGCTCGTCATCGAAGACGACAAGCGCGAATCGATGAGTATCGTCGAGCTGATCCGCGACGACGACATCGAGATCGACACGGCCGAAACCGGCGCCGAGGCGCTGAGCAAGATCGCGCAGACGCGTTACGATTGCGTCGTTCTCGACCTGCGCCTGCCCGACATGACCGGATTCGACCTGCTCGAAAAGCTGCATGTCGATCCGGCCGTGCGCGATGTGCCGATCATCGTCTTCACCGGCCGCGAGCTGAGCAGCGACGAGGACCGGCAGCTGCGCCGCGCGGCCAAGAGCGTGATCGTCAAGGGCGTGGAATCACCGGAGCGCCTGCTCGACGAAACCGCACTGTTCCTGCACCGGCCGGTCGAAACGATGGCGCCGGCGAAACAGAAGATCGTGCGCCGTCTGCATGAATCCGACGATTCGCTGCGCCGCAAGCGCGTGCTGGTCGTCGACGACGACGTGCGCAACATCTTCGCGCTGTCGAGCGTCCTCGAGCGCCACGGCATGGACGTGATCACCGCCGGCACCGGCCAGGAGGCCATCGGCAAGGTTGCGGCCGACGAAGACATCGATCTGGTCATGATGGACATCATGATGCCGGGCATGGACGGCTACGACACGATCCGCGCGATCCGCGCGCGACCGCAGTCGCGCGCCCTGCCGATCATCGCCCTGACCGCGAAGGCGATGAAAGGCGACCGCGAGAAGTGCCTCGAGGCCGGCGCCTCGGACTATCTGGCCAAGCCCGTGGTGACGGACCAGCTGCTCGGCGTGCTGCGGCAATGGCTGCATCGCTGAGCCGCACGGAGCTCTCCGTGGCCACGCCTGCCAAGGCGAACATCCTGCTGGTCGACGATCAGCCGTCGCGGTTGCTGACCTACCGCGCCATCCTCAATGACCTCGAGGAGAACCTGCTCGAAGCGCGCTCCGGAACCGAAGCGCTGAAGCTCCTCATGCTGCACGAGTTCGCGGTGATCCTGCTCGACGTCAACATGCCCGGCATGGACGGCTACGAGACGGCCAGCCTGATCCACGAGCATCCGCGCTTCGAGAACACGCCGATCATCTTCGTCACGGCGGTCAACGTCTCCGACCTCGACCGCATGCGCGGCTACCGGGCCGGCGCCTTCGACTACGTGATGGTGCCGATCATTCCGGAAATCCTGCGCAGCAAGGTCGCGGTACTGGTCGAGCTGTACCGCAAGCGCAGCGAGCTGGAGGTCGTCAACCGCAATCTCGCGGCGACCAACCAGGCCCTGCTCGAGGAAAAAGCGCGCGAGCTCGAGGCGCTGAACGATTCGCTGCGCATGGCCAACAACGAGCTCGAGAACCGCAACGCACAGCTGCAATCGGAAGTTGCCGAACGCGTGCGTGTCGAGAAACGGCTGGTCGAGCAGGACCGGCGCAAGGACGAGTTTCTGGCCACGCTGGCGCACGAACTGCGCAATCCGCTCGCCTCCGTATCGAACGGCATCAACGCGTTCAAGCTCGCCTACGGCGCGCCCGGAACGCTGCACGAAGTGATGGCGCGCCAGGTGGCGCTGCTGGTCCGCCTGATCGACGATCTGCTCGACGTCGCGCGCATCCGTCGCGGCAAGTTGACGCTGAAGGAGAGCCGGACCACCCTCTACGCCGTGGTCGAGTCGGCAATCGAGACGATTACACCGTTGCTGATGAACGGCAGTCACGAGCTGAGCGTCGAGCGCAAGACCGCCGATGTCGTGCTGTACGTCGATCATGAGCGCCTGTCACAGGTGTTTTCGAACCTGATCAACAACGCGGCCAAGTATTCCGACCCCGGCGCGCCGATCACCATGGTTCTCGACCGCGCCGACGCGGACGTCGAAATCGGCGTGATCGATCGCGGCATCGGCCTGTCCAGCGACCAGCAGGAATGGATTTTCGACCTGTTCGCCCAGGTCGATACGACATTGGAACGCGCGCGCGGCGGTCTCGGCATCGGCCTCACCCTGTCGCGCAACATCGTCGAGATGCACGGCGGCCAGCTGCGCGTCGAGAGCGGCGGGCTCGGACAAGGCAGCTGTTTCACCGTGCGCCTGCCGGTGCCCGATCTGGAAGAGCCCGTCGCGCCCGTGGAGCGCCGCGAGATCGCATCGAAGACGAGTTGCCGCGTGCTGATCGTCGACGACAACGTCGACTCGGCCGACTCCCTGGCAATGATCCTCGACCTGCTCGGCCACGCAACGAAATGCCTTACCGATCCGAGCCAGGCGGTCGACGCCGCTCGCCTGTTCAATCCCGACGTCGTCTTCCTCGACATCGGCATGCCCGGGATGAGCGGTTACGAAGTGGCCAAGGCGCTGCGCGCCGGCGGCATCTCAGCCGCAACGAAGCTGGTTGCCCTGACCGGGTGGGGACAGCCGGAAGACCGGCGCCGGTCCAAGGAAGCCGGCTTCGACTACCATCTGGTGAAGCCGGCGGAACTCAGCGCCATCCAGCACATTTGCGACGCCGTCGCCGAACACGCCGCAGCTCAAAGCGACCACGTCTAGGAAGAACGGCTACGACAGAGCACGCCGACCGGCGCCGCAGGGCCGGCGTGCCGGGGTGCAGGATCAACCGTTACTGGCCTGCGCGGTCTTGTGCGCGGCGTCGCGTGCAGACTTGGCTGCCGCCACGGCCGAATCGTAGGTCGACTTCGCCGCGTCCTTGCACGACGCTTTCGCGGCACCGGTCTGGGCCTCGCAATTCGCTACAGCGACGTTGTAGTCCGCTTCAGCCTTTGCCTTGTCGACATCGTACTTCGCGTCGGCGAGCTTCTCGCTCGCATCGTTGTGCGCCTTGGCGACGTCCTGCGCCGCGTCCTGCTGGACGGGTTCGACCTTGGCGCTGGCATCGACCTGGGCGTTGGTGACGTCCTTGCGCGCCTCGGCATTGGTCTTGTCGTAGTTGGCCTGTGCCTCGGCGACCTTCTTCTGGCCGTCGGCCTGGGCCTTGGCCACGTCGTCGTGAACCTTGTTCATGTCCGGCGACTGGCTGCACGCGCCGATGGCCAGTGCGGCGCCAAGCATCGCGACTGCGCTCATGCGAATCTTCATTTCATCTCTCCTCGGGTGTCGTAGGTGTCGGATCGAATGGATCGTTGCCCGATCATCGGCGATCAGGCCGGTCGCGCGACGAAGCGGACGAGGGGCGACGTGTGCGGACGCGCGAGAAAGCGCCGGATCGCAGTCGGATCCGGTCCGACTTCGTCGATCGCGCAGCACAGGCGCATCGGCGTCGTGCCGAGCAACCGGCACCAATATTCGACGCGGCCCGGTCCGCTGAGATCGACGCGCGCCGCTTCCCGTTTACGCGACTCGCCGGCAGCGACGGCATCGGTACCGGTCGATGCGTCGGCGCGAATCACCGCGGCCATTTCCCAGAGAGTGGACATGCTCGGCCTTCCTCCTCGACGAAGTCGTTGTATTCGGCAGGGCAAGTGCTGTGCCATGTCGACAACCGGCATGGTTGAGCCGTTTCCATCAGTGCGCGGGCACGTGCTCCTTGCAAATTACCCTGCTTGTGCCGCGTAACATTGCAATTCGAAGCGCACGCGTTCGCTGCAATCCGCCGATTGCCACCGCCGCGATTAGCCGACGATTCAGCTTGCGTGAACAATCCTTGGACGGAGATCGGCTCACGCGCAGACGCGCATCAGGCGATCGTCATTGCATCCACGGAGGAACCATCGATGGCTCGCAGCAATTCAACCGCCAGCGTCGCGAAGAAGCGCGGCGCCGCCGATTCCGGAGCCCCAAAGACACGCAAGCGCCCGGCAAACGCATCCAAGGCGTCCGCCGGAAAGTCCGGCGCTCGCAAGACGGCCGCGGGGACCGCCGCCCGCTCGACGGCGGCCACGAGGAAAACCATCGCAAGCGGTGCGGGAGCGCGTGGCAAGACGACAGCCGGCGCGACGCGCAGCACGACTCCCAAGCCGGCGAAATCGAAGACGATTCGCCCTGCACCGGCTCGCAAGCCGGCAAAGAAAGCGCTGAGCCCGGAAGCGCGCAAGCAGCTTGCCGGCGAACGCCTGCGCCTGCTGCTGGAGGAAAAGCAGCGCCTCGCTGCGCAAACTCCGGCATGGCAGCGCATCGAGCACCACGATCACGCGCCGCGGCCGGCCGCGCACCAGCCGCATGGCGGCGGTGCACCCGAAGCCGAAGCAACGCACAACTCGGGACACCGCGGCGACAGCTGAGCGAGGACGCGTACAATGCAGGCGTGAATACGCGAGCGCAACGGCGCTACTCCTTCAGCCTCGAAGTCCGGCGGCTGGCCGAGCAGGCGTTGTGCCGCGCCGGCGGCGCCGCTCTGATCGGCGGCAACAGCGTCGAACTGCTGATCGACGCCGCCGACAACTATGCGGCCTGGCTCGGTGCCCTGCGCCAGGCACGCAGCGACGTGCTGCTCGAGAACTACATCATCCGCGACGATTCGGTCGGCCGCGATTTTTTGGCGGCTCTGGTCGAACGCGCCCGCGCGGGCGTCAAGGTCCGCGTGATCGGCGACTGGCTCGGCTGCCTCGGCCAGTCGCGCCGTTCGTTCTGGCGGCCTTTGGCCGAAGCCGGTGGCGACGTGCGCAGCTTCAATCCGTTCCGCTTCAGCAGTCCATTCGGCTGGATCAACCGCGACCATCGCAAGCTGCTGATGATCGATCGCGACGTTGCGTTTGTCGGCGGCCTCTGCATCAGCGCCAGGTGGCTCGGCGACTCCAAAGCCGGCATTGCGCCCTGGCGCGACACGGCCGTCGCGGTCCGCGGTCCGGCCATCGTCGAGTTCGAGCAGGCATTCGCCGACACCTGGGCGCAACTCGGCGAACCGTTGCCGCCGTCCGCATTGCCGCCACCCGCCGAGCACGGCAGCACGGACGTACGCGTCATCGCAACGCAGCCCGATACGGCCGGCATGTTCCGCCTCGACCAGCTGATCGCCGCCCTGGCGCAGCGTTCGTTATGGATCTCGGACGCGTATTTCGTCGGCCTGGCCCCGTACGTCCAGGCTCTGATTGCCGCCGCACGTGACGGCGTCGATGTGCGCCTGCTCGTACCCGGGGCGAGCGACCTGCCGGTCGTGCGTTCGATCTCGCAGTCCGGCTATCGGCCGCTCCTGGAAGCCGGCGTACGCGTCTTCGAATGGAATGGCTCGATGATGCATGCCAAGACCGCCGTCGCCGACGGACGCTGGGCCCGGGTCGGATCGAGCAACCTCAACATAGCCAGCTGGATCGGCAATTGCGAACTCGACGTCGCCGTCGAGGACCCGGCGTTCGCCGCGCGCATGGAGCAGCAGTATTTGCGCGATCTGCAAGGTTCGACCGAGATCGTGCTGCATGCGAAACGTGCGCGACGCGAGCGCGGCAGTGCGGCGCGGCGCGGCGGCGGCAGTGCCGGCGGCAGCGCCAGCCGGGCAGCAGCCAGCGCACTGCGTATCGCGCATTCGGTCGGCACTGCGCTGGGCAACCGGCGTGTCCTCGATCGCAGCGAAACCTCGGCCCTGCCGTGGTTCGTCGCCGCCGCGTTCGTCGCGGCTGCAATCGGCTTCGTCTGGCCGCGCATGCTCGCATGGCCGCTCGCGATCTTCCTGACCTGGACCGGCGCGGGCCTGCTCGTTCGCTGCCTGCAGACGCGCCGACGGACCGGTGCGCAGCCCGGCGAGCGCCGCGCTACGGCTGCGGCGCCCGCCGCGCCTGCGGAATCACGCAAGCCCTGAACATCGCCCGTGAAAAAACCGACGCCCGTTTCCGGGCGCCGGGTCCAGTTGCGTGCGCTGATCGATTGCCTTGCGCCGAGGGAGGGACGGCCCGGTCATCGATCATCGCAAGCAGGGCCGTCCATGGCCGAATCCCTGTCCGTCCAGAGACACTAGTGCAGGCTTTTCTGGAATTCCTTGACCTGTTTTTCCGCGACGTCCCTGGCTATGCCGTAGCGCTCCTGGATCCTGCCGGCAAGGTATTCGCTCGTTCCAGAGGCGCGGGTTAGGTCATCGTCGGTCAGCTTGCCCCACTTTTCCTTGATCTTGCCGGCGAGCTGCTTCCATTGGCCTGCGATACGGTCCTCGTTCATTGGCGTTCTCCAACTAAAACAAATTGCTGCCTTGTTGCGTTGTCGCGAGCGCGACGAATCAGTTCTTCGATTTCAGCGCCGACGCGTCGACCCGCTGCACGCCCTTGATGGACTTGGCAACGGCGACCGACTTCTGCACCTCGGCCTTCGTGTCGAGCACGCCGGAAAGCGTGACGACGCCATTCGTCGTGGTGACGCTGATATCGGTCGACGAAATGCCCTTGGTCGTCATCAGTTCGGCCTTCACCTTGGTGGTGATCCAGCCATCGGTGCCGGGCTGATCCGACGTCGTTTCCTGCGACACCGGAGTCATTTGCGGCTGAGCCGCGAGCACGCCGGCGCTGCCCGCGAAGACGAGGGCGAGTCCGAACGTGGTCTTGAGCAGGTATTTCATGGTTGCCTCCTAGTCTCAACTCGTGGAAATCGCGCACTCTCCGGCGCGTTGCAGCGCACGCTGCCTGAGTAATTCCATCAAGTTGCGTGCCAGCACGGTTGGCGCCGGAACAGCGGCTCTCTCGCGTCCACAGCCACATGCAACCTGCAGATTGCAAAAACGGCGGCCGGTCCCCGTGCGTCTTGCACGACCCGCGGTTCAGACGGCTGAACGGCCATACAGCTTTGATGCGCGAGGCGCGGATCCCGTCGCTCTGCCGCTTCACACGGCTGTCGGGCGACGCCGGGGATGTGGACGTCGCAAAACGGCGCGCTTCGGCGTTCATGGTAGCGCGGGGACATGCCCACAGTTCTCGAGCAAACGAGGAGACGCCCATGAAGCATGCCGGAACGAAATTCCAGCAACGCGCCCTGGTCACGGCGGTCGCCTTTGCCGTCGCGGCACCGCTCGCCGAAGCCGCGATCATTGCCGTCGACAGCAGCGACGACAGCGCCGCGTCCACAGCCTGCAACCTGCGCAAGGCGCTGGCATCGGTCAACGCAGCAGCAGCCGCAGCCGGGTGCGCGGTGCGCACCACGGGCAGCTTCGGCAGCAACGACACGATCACCTTCGCCAACCTGGCCGACAGCGTCGTCACGCTGACCCAGGGTCAGCTGATGATCACCCAACCGGTAACGATCGAGGGCCACAACCTGACGATCGACGCCAACCATGCGTCGAGCGCGATCTATATCCAGAACGCCGGATTGACGTTGAACGACGCGTTCGTTCGCAACGGTACCCATCCCTACGTTGCCGGCGGCATCAATGTGATCGGCGGCACGCTGCAGTTGAACCGCGTCGAGATGAGCGGCAACCAGGGCGGCAGCGGCGGCGCGATCGAGGCGTCTTCGGCGGTCTTCGGACAGGGCGTCGTAGTCAACGATTCGAGCCTGCACGGCAACTATGCGGATTCCGGCGGCGCGATCTTCGGCCAGAACAGCAAACTCGCGCTGTCCGGAACGACGATCTACGACAACGGCGCGCAAAACACGGCCGGTGCGGTTACGGTCAACGGCGGCACGCTGGTCGTCACAAACTGTTCGATCATCGGCAACAGCGCGCCAACCGGCGGCGCGATCGCCAACGGCGGCTCGGTCCAGATCGTGCGTTCGCTGCTGGCGAACAACGTTGCGTCGACAACCGGCGGCGCGATCATGTTCGGCAGCAGCAGCGGTTCGGTGACGATCTCCGAATCGACGTTGAGCGGCAATTCGGCCGCGAACGGCGGGGCGATCGGCACCGGAACCGGCGGCACTTTCGTGATGACCAACTCGACCCTGGCCGGCAACACCGCGAGCAGCAAAGGCGGAGCGTTCTACGGCCACAAGTATCCGCAAATGACGCTGACCAACGTGACTGTTTCCGGCAATACGGCGGGCAATGGCGGCGGCCTGTTCTTCACGTCCGATGGCAGCTACGGCACGACAACGCTCGCCTTCTCCAACACCATCGTCAGCGCGAATACGGCGGCCGTCGGCAAGGACATCGGCGGCACCTTTCCGCCGCCGTCCGGCAGCAACAACCTGTTTGGCAGCGCACTGAATGCGCCGCCGCTGAATGATTCCGGCAACCACAACCTGTTCACCGACACACCGGGACTCGGATCGCTGCAGGACAACGGCGGGCCGACCGACACGCTCGCCTTGCTTGTCGGCAGTCCGGCGATCAACGCCGGCAGCAACAGTGCGGCGGCAGCGCTGACCACGGATCAGCGCGGAGTCGGTTTTGCCCGCATTGCGGGCGCCGCCGTCGACATCGGCGCTTTCGAATACCTGGGCGATCGCATCTTCGCCGCGGACTTCGAAGCCGCTCCGTAGCCGCTCAGGCCGACCACCCGCGCAAGCGCGGGCGAAGCGCCGCCGCCAGACCCGCCGGCTCGCTGCGCCGGACGACGACGCGCGGCGTCTCGTGCCAATCGGCACAGGCCCGGATCGCGCCGGCCAGGTCCGCGACCAGGCTTTCGTCCATCTTGATGCCGTCCTCGACGAACAGCGCCTTGACTTCGAACAGGCCGTCGTCGCGATGCGCCTTCGCGTCGAGCCGACCGACCAGACGGCCGCGGCGCAGGATCGGCAGCACGAAGTAGCCATACCGGCGTTTCGGTTGCGGTGTGTAGCATTCGATCGTGTAGTCGAACCCGAACATCGAGCGGGCGCGCGCGCGATCCCAGACCACGGGATCGAACGGCGACAGCAACGTCGTATGCGTCGCGCGCAGACGGCCGCGCGCGGCACTTTCGAGCAGAGCCGCATGGTCGCGGTGCACGTAGGCCGGGCGTTCCCAGCCTTTCACGGCGACCCTGAGCAATTCGCCGGCGGTGACGTGCGGTTCGAGTTCTTCGTCGGCGAAGCGGCGGCCGCCGCGAAAGTAGTCGGCGATCCAGCGCGCTTCGGCAATGCCGAGCGCGCGCAGCGAACGCAGCAGTTGAGCGCGGCGCAATTCTGCGGCCGGCATCGGTTCCGGCGGCGGCAGGCCGATGTTGTCGAGGACACGTTCGCTCAAGTCGTAGACGCGCTGGAAATTGTCGCGCCGCAGAATCATCAGCTCGCCGATCGCGAACAACGCCTCGAGCCAGCGCTTCTCCTCCTTCCAGCCCCACCAGCCGGCTCCGCCCTTCTGTTTGCGTTCGAAATCGGACGACTTGACCGGCCCGGCCTCGCGGATGTGCTCGAGCAGGCTGTCCATGCTGGCGCGGTGCTCGCGCTGCATGCGCTGTGCGCCTTTGTAGGCCCAATGGTTGTCGCGCGGATTCGCGGCGTGCCAGTGCAGCGCGAGATCGGCGATCGGGGCAAAGCAGGCCTCGTGAGCCCAGCACTCGAAAATATCGCCGGCCTCCAATGCCTGGTCGAGCCATTTCGGCGGATACGCGCCGAGCCGCGAGAACAGCACGAAATACGGACTGCGCGCCACGACATGGATCGTATCGATCTGCAGCAGCTGCATCGTTTCGATGGCGAGCAGCAGGCGTCGGCTCGTCGCGCGGACACGCGGCGGCCGCAGCAGCCCCTGTGCGGCGAGATGCAGGTTGCGGGCCTGCTGCGGGGTAACAACGATGTCGGCGGTCATGGGCCTGAGGCGCAATACCTGACTGAAGGCGAAACGGCCATTTGAGCATAACCGCGCGCCCAATCGGAACTCGGTTAGGCTTGGCCAGTCGCAACCCGTGACGGCGCCGCTGATCCTGGCGGCTGCCGCACCTCAGCAGAGGAGTAGAGGCCATGAAATTCCGGAATCGATCGGCAGCAATGCTTGCCGGCAGCCTGCTGGCGATCAGCGTGGCGGCATCGGCGCAGACCGCCCAGGACAAGGTATCGAGCTACACCGCCAGTGACGGGACCCAGGTGACCGTTACGTCGGGCCAGCCGCCCGCCCGCTCGTACGGACCGAAGCCGCCGTTCGAACAACTCGACACGAACCACGACGGCGGCATCACGCGCGAGGAGGCGTCGGCATACATGCCGCTGTACAACGACTTCGACAACCTCGCCCATCACGTCGACCGGATCAGCAAGCGCATGTACGAGCGCTGGGACCAGCGCTGACCCGACACTCCCCAATGGCGACGTCGGCGGCCGTACCCGTCGGCGTATCGAGCCGTTGGACCGGCCGGCCGATGCCCCCTTTTCATTGACGCCTGAATGCTGCAGCATGTCCGGGCGGAGGGGACCATGGCCAAGAGCGGAATGTCGGCAACGGAAGGCGGCGGATTGCGGAGCGTCATGCGCGAAGTCAGACTCGCGCTCGGCGATTTCCTCGGCGGCAAGCTCGACCGGTCGCAGGAGCTGATGCTGCAGGTACTGTTCGGCATGCTCGGCGCGCTCGCCCAGGCCGACGGTCTCGTCTCCAGCGAGGAAGCCACCTACACCAACACGCTGATGGAAGAACTGGAGCTCGGTGCCCGGGCGCGCCAGCTCGCGACCGAGGCGTTCCAGGCCGGGCGGCGCCGGCAGATGGACCTCGAAAAGGAAATCCAGCGCTTCCTGATTTCGTTTCCGCACGGATCGGTCGAAGTCGAGCGATTCTACGACAGCCTTCTGCGCCTGGCCGCCGCCGACCACCGCATCCGGCCCGGCGAACGGCAGTTTCTCGAGCGGGTGACGATCGCGCTCGGTTTCGCCGCGGACAAGCTCGACGCCCGTCTCGCTGCCGTCCTGAAATAAAAAAACGCGCCGCTGGCTGCGGCGCGTTCGATTGGGCAAGCAGATCGGTCGTCAGTGGCCGTGGTGATGGCCGCC
>Ga0068860_100005947_pt1 | contig 12279 bp, 5 predicted proteins | sample KBSSwiS32_FD_66597 | JGI IMG/M metagenome (GOLD analysis project Ga0068860, IMG submission 66597) | Switchgrass rhizosphere microbial communities from Kellogg Biological Station, Michigan, USA - KBS Switchgrass S3-2 | ecosystem: Host-associated > Plants > Roots > Rhizosphere > Soil ... | reverse complement strand
AGTCGATGAACAGTTCACCGCCGACGACCTCCCCGTTCCCGAGCACGACCGCGTCGACGAAACCGTCCGGCTTCAGGCGCGTCTCGACGATCTTCCCCTCCCGGCGCTGCACGCCGCGCGCCTCGGCGTAACGGCGCAGGTATTTTGCGTACAGTCCGGCATCGAAGTGGTACGCGTAGGCGACGTCCGCGAGCGGCGTGTTCTTCGGCGCATCGGTCGCCGAGGTCATGAACCGACCCTGCACCGCGGCCAGCGCGTTCAGTGAATACGCGCCAATGTCCCCGGCGCGGCCGGCGAGGCGCTCCCGGAACCAGTAGTGGTGGAACGCGATGCCGGCGAGGTCGATGCCGAGCGCGCCGAAGCCGTGCACATAGCGGTCGCCGAGACGGCCCCAGTCGACGAACTGGATGCCGAGCTTGAACGTGCCCTGGGTCTCGCGCACGAACTCGGCCTCGTCGATCTCGAGCATCCGGTTGTAGAAGCTCAGGTGCGGCACGGTCGCCTCGCCGACGCCGACGATGCCGATTTCCTCCGATTCGATCAGGGTGATCGCGACGCCCGGCCCCTGGTTCTTGGCCAGCGCCGACGCCGCCATCCAGCCTGCGGTGCCGCCGCCGACGACGACGATGCTGCGAATGCGTTGCTCGTTCATGCGGCTTTGCAGTAGCGGTCGATGAAGGCCTGGTGGGACGGCATCGCCTGCACGCAGGCGGCGATGACCTCGCGCACGTTGCCGACGAAGGCGACGATCTCGGCCTCCGGCATCTGTTCGACGGCCGCATGGTGGCGCGCCGGGACGATGCGCTGGCCGAGCATGACCTGCACCCAGCTCGACAGCGCGAACAGCTCCTCGCCGTTGCGGAAGAACAGGCCGGAGCGGCGGAACAGGTCGATGATGTGCTGCAGGCTGTCCGGGACCGGCATCGTGCGGCAGTAGTTCCAGAACGCGCTGTCGTCGCGCTCGGTCGCATGGTAGTGCAGGATCAGGAAATCGCGGATGCGCTCGTACTCGAACGTCAGTAGCGCGTTGTAGCGGTCGCTCGACAGCGGATCGACGCCGTCGCCCGGGAACATCTCGACGAATCGCGTGATGCCCATCTGCACCAGCACGATGCTGGTGGACTCCAGCGGTTCCATGAAGCCGGAAGCGAGGCCGAGCGCGAGCACGTTCCCGTTCCAGAACCTGCGGCGCATGCCGGTCGTGAAACGCAGGACGCGCGGCGCGACCAGGGTCTCGCCGTCGAGGTTGCGCAGCAGCTCGGCGGTGGCCTCGTCCTCGCTCATGAAGCGGCTCGAAAACACGTGTCCGTTGCCGGTCCGGTGCTGCAGCGGGATGCGCCACTGCCAGCCCGCGCTGCGCGCGGTCGCGCGCGTGTACGGGGTCGGCGGTCCCGAACTGGCCGTCGGAACCGCGATCGCGCGGTCACAAGGCAGCCAGTGCGACCAGTCGACGTAGCCGGTATGAAGTGTTTCCTCGATCAGCAGGCCGCGGAATCCCGAGCAGTCGATGAAGAAGTCGCCCTCGATGCGTTCACCGCCCTGCAGGACGACCGCGTCGACGAAGCCGTCTTCGCCACGCCGGCTGACGTCGACGATCTTGCCCTCGGTGCGGCGCACGCCGAGTTTCTCGGAGTAGCCGCGCAGGTAGCGCGCGTACAGACCGGCATCGAAGTGATAGGCGTAGACGATGGCGTGCAGCGGCGAATTCTGCGGCAGGTGCGGCGCGCCGTTGAGGAACTTGCCGGCCATCGCAGCGGCCGACTGCAGGCTGTAGTCGTCGAGGGCCGGCACGCGCCCGTCGCGGTGCAGCTTGAGCCAGTAGTGATGGAACGGGACGGCACCCAGCCCTTGCCCGGGCTGGCCGAAGCCATGGAAATACGCATCGCCGCGCCGCGCCCAGTCGCGGAACTGGATGCCGAGCTTGAACGTGCCCTTGACCTGGCGGACGAAGTCGGCCTCATCCAGGCCGAGCAGCTGCGTGTTGAACCAGCGCAAGTGCGGCACCGAAGCTTCGCCGACCCCCACCGTGCCGATCTCGTCGGACTCGACCAGCTGGATCGAGACCACGCGGCCGAGGGTCTTGGCCAGGGTCGCCGCCGCCATCCAGCCGGCGGTGCCGCCGCCGACGATGACGACGCGCTGCACGCGCCGTGGGTCGCGGGACGCCGAGTCGTGCTGCACCGTTTCACTCTCCAGAAAAGACGAAGCCCGCGCGGGCGGGCTTCGTCGCCTATCACACTCGCGCTGGCTTTTAGAACCTGAAGTCCAGCGTGAACTTGAGCGTCCGCGGCACGCCGAGGATGTTGCCGGTGCGATTGTAACGCGGAAGCGTGTACGGCAGGCCGGGCGCATCCCAGTTGAAGTCGGCGTAGTTCTTGAAGTTGAACGCGTTGAGGACGTCGACGCGGAACTGCAGGTTCATGCCGTTGGTGAGATCCCAGTTCTTGCTCGCCTGCAGGTCGATCTCGCGATAGCCGAAGATCGGGCCGCCGAACAGGAACGTATGGCCGGTGATCGGGAATGCGGCTTGCGGAGAGAAATAACTGCCGAGACCGGTCGGCGTCGCGTGACCGCCGCACCAGTCGTCGCCGGTGCATCCGTTGATCTGCGTGAACGGCCGCGTGGTTTCCAGCACCAGCTTGCTGGCAAACGTAATGCCCCACGGCGCATCCACCGAGCCGATCGCGACGAGGCGGTGCTTCGGTACGTTCTGCGAAATCGTGAACGGATAATCGCCGATCGACGGCAGGTCGAATGCGTAGTTGTCCGTATAGTCGCGATTCTGCCGGCCGCGGGTGTAGGTGTAGGCGAGGCTCGCGCTCCATCCCGAGGACTTGGTGTACGGCTTCTCGGCCGACAGCAGCACCTGCGTGTTGCGCGTCTCCTTGCCGTTGTCCCAGAGCACGAGGTTGCCGGGCACGCCGGGCACGCCGCTGGCGCCCCACTGGCTGCCGCCGGCGTCGTAGAACGCGCCGCTCGCGTAGCGGTTGCCGAGATGACCGACGATGCCCTCCTTGCTGACGATGCGCGCGACGGCGACGCTGGTGTTCCAGTCGCCGACCTTGTTGCGCATGCCGATGCTGAACTGGTCGGAGTACGGCGCCTTGAGGTTGTTGTTGAACATGTTCGGCTCGCCGCCGACGCCGCCGAGCGCCTGCAGGTTGGCCGGGTCGAGATACTTCGGATCCCACGGCACGCAGAACGACGTCGTGGCCGCGTCGAGGCCGCAACCGTTGACGCCGTACGGATTCTTGAAATACACCGACGGCTGGGCCAGCGCGTTCTTGCTGGTCTCGAGCGACAGGATCGAGAACAGGTTGCGGTCGTAGGCACGACCCGCACCGCCGAAGAAGACATGCTGCTCGTCGCCGCCCAGGTCATAGGAGAAACCCAGGCGAGGCTGCCACTCGTTCTTCTGCGCCTTGCGGTTGTTGCCGGTGCTGATGTAGTCGTTGATGTCGATGCCGCCGAGCGCGAGCGCCTGCGCGTAGGTTTCGCCGGCCGCTCCCGGATAGGGCTGGCTGAAACCGGCGACCACGTCCGGGCGCGTCACGTAGTTGAGGAAGCCCGGTGAGTCCTCGTAGTCGTAGCGCAGGCCCAGGTTCAGGGTCAGGTGCTCGTTGACCGTCCAGTCATCCTGGATGTAGATGCCGTACTGCTTGTTGGTCGACGTGGCACTCAGCGGCAGGCCGTAGCTGGTCTTGCCGTAGACGGCCTGGTACGGGATCGCGTCGGCGCCGTTCGGTGTCACGCCGTAGTAGTACTTCGCAGCCAGCGAACTGTCACGGCTGATCAAGTCGACGTCGTTGTACTTGAAGCCGGTCTTGATGACGTGATCGCCGTTCCAGCTGAAACTGTTGAAGGTCAGGTCGTCGCGCAGGCCGTTTTCCTTCTGATCGGCCTGGAAGTAGTTGCGCGGGTCCTGGCCGTTGATGTTGATGATGTCGACCGACTGTCCCGGCCCCCGCCAGTTGTAGACGATGCCCGGCTCGCCGAGCGGCGGCACGCGCGGCTCGTCCGTGGTTTTCTTGTGGGTCAGGATCAGTTCGTTGGACCAGGTGTCGGCCGAATGCACCCACTTCAGGTCGCCGTGCGAATCGTTGTTGTCGTAGCTGAACGCCGCCGACTGGGCGACGATACCGCTCGCGCCGGAGATCTGCGTTTCGTCGCGATAGGTCCAGCTCAGTTCGAGGCGATCACGATCGGTGAGCGACCAGTCGATCTTGCCGAAATACAGGTCCTCATCGAACGGCTGGCTGCTCGGCCCGAACTGGCTCTTCACATCGGCCGGCAGGAAATTGTCGTAGGTCTGGCCGTTGTAGGTGGCCGACGGCGGCAGGATCACGGCCGGGATGTTGAAGCGCTTGGCCTCGTAGGTGAACAGGAAGTGCGCGACGTCCTGGACGATCGGGCCTTCGAATTCGAAACCGTATTCCTTGGTGGCGGAGTTCACCTTGCCGGTACCGGCGGCCGTTTCAGCCGGCGTCTTCGCCCGATAGCCCTCGTCGGTATAGTTGCCGAACACCTCGCCGTGGAACTCGTTGCTGCCGGACTTCGTCGAAGCGACGATCGCCGAGCTCGAGATCTGGTCGTACTCGGCCTTGTAGTTCGAGGTGATGACCTTGTATTCGCCAATCGCCAGCTGCGGGAACGGGTTGCCGGGATCGCCGGAGCCCGCGCCGGTGCCGATGCCGGACTGGCCGGTGATGCCGCCACCCTTGACGAAGTTCTTCTGGCCGATGCCGTCGATGTAGACGTTGATCGCGCTCGAGTTCTGCACGCCGCCCTGCAGCTGCGTCTTGTTGTTCTCCACGTTGAAGATCATGCCGGGCACGGCGTCCGCGAATTCGAGGAAGTTGCGCGTGATCTGCGGCGTGGTCTGGATCTGGTGCAGCGAGATGTTGGCGCCGATTTCGGAGGTCTTCACCTCGGTCAGCGTGGTCGCGGTCACGCTGACGCCCTCGAGCGTGGTCGTTGCGGCTGCGGTCGCGGCGAAGTCCAGCGTCGCTGTCGAGGCCACCGTCAGCGTGACGGTACGTTCGGTGCCGGGACCGGCGTCGATCCGGTAGGTGCCGGGCGGCAAGCCGACCAGCGCATAGCCGCCGTCGCCGTCGGCCTTGGTCCGGCGCACGGTACCGGTCGCGACGTTCTTGGCCGTGATCTCGGCGTTTGCCGGCGCCTTGCCGCGCAAGGTCGCGTCTGCGGACTGCGACCAGGACACGGTCGGCATGACTGCGGTCGCGGCCACGGCGGACGAGATCAATGAAGCGAGCAATCGCCTCCTCAATCGAATCGGGTTTCTCACGGTGCTACCTCCCTCGGGGTTTGTCTTGTTGTATGGAGTCGAGTCGTATTCAGGGGCCGGCCGGCGGCAGGCCGCCGACAAGCCTGCCGACCGGGAGATCGGCACGGGACGCGGTACCGGCCGGTTCGCAGCGCAGCGGCAGCGACCGGACGACGAACGGAACGAGTGGACGAAAGACGTGGGACAGCGCAGCCGTGGTGGCGTCGACGCTGATCGATCTGGCCGCGGGCACGTGCCGCTCGCGCCCGGCATTTCTCGTTGTTGCTGCCACGAACGTCTCCCGCCGCCCGGCGCAGAACAGAAACCTGCGTTGGATGCGGGCCGAATGTAAACGTTTTCACCGATGATTGCAAAAGCACTGCAACATCGTGTGAGTCACCGGACGCGAGAGCCTTCACGGCGTCGCGGAGCGCGTTCCGTCCGCTGCCTCCGGCACGATCCAGCGCGCCTCGAGGCGCTTGAACGGATGCGCAAGGAGGATCCCCTCCCGGGTGTACTCGCCGATACCATGGCCGTCGACTTCGACGACCGATGGGCGCTCGCGCCGCGGCCAGTACACTTCGAGCGGCGTGTCCGCGGCGAGCCCCGGCCCGAGGACGACGGTCATCTTCCCGCCCTGTTCGCGCGCTGTCAGCGACAGGCGGCCGCGCGCCACCGGCAGGTCGCGCAGCTGGATGCCGGAACCCTCGAGCCAGGACGATGGCGTCCCCGGCAACAGGTGCAGGCGGTCATCACTCTCGCGCATCAGCATGCCGAAGATCGAGCGCGCGTACTCCGAACCGATCCAGGTGTGCGGCATGTCGCCGAGATAAATGGCGTGGCGCAGGTCGGAATAGACGACCTCGGCCAGCACCTGCCATTCGGCCGGACGGCGATGGCGCATCAGGTTCATCAGCAGCTCGTTGGCTTGTTCGGGCTGGTCGAGACGCACGAAGCTCAGCACGTTGCGCATCTCGTACGGCGTGTATGCGTACAACGCGCCGGGTTCGTCGCGCTTGCGCACGTCGTCGAGATACTTCGCGAATGTGTGTCGCAGTGCTTCGGGCGGAAACAGATCCTGCACGCCGCACGGGTCGAGCGCGATCGACAGACTGGTCGCGTCCGGATCGCCGAGGTCGGCCGAAGCCGGAATCGCGTCGGGCGTGCCCTTCCATTGCATCGTCGCGCGCACCGATGCGGCGACCGAATCGTGGAGCAGCGCGTACTGCTCACGCGCCCATCTCGCCGTGTCGTGATCGCCCCAGGCTGCCGCGAGCCAGCCGCCGTCGTGCCAGCCCTTCAGTCCCCAGTAGTCGTCCCAGTAGCTGTGCGTCGGCGTCGAATAGCCTTCGTGGCTGATCGACGGCGCGAGAATGCCGTGGAAACGTTCCGGCGCTTCGCGATCGCTCATGTAGCCCGGAACCAGCGTGCGCTCGCGCAGTTCCTGCAGGAACTTCAGCGCGCGTTTTACCTGCGGCTCGTACTCGCGCACGCTCGCTGCGCCACCGTCCAGGCGGGCGATCTCGGCGACGAGCCAGATGAATTCGCCCTGGCTGTCGTACTCGATGTCGGAACCGAAGCCGGTGTTGACCGTGCCGTCGTCGTTGAGGATCGGCGAGACCAGACCATTGTCGTGCACGGCATGCGCGGCGTACCACTCGAGGTAATCGCGCGCCGTCTTCGCCATGCCCATGCGCGCGAGCGCCGCCGCCGTCGCCGCGCCGTCACGGATGAACGAACGGTTGTAGTTGCGCGGGCCGGGCTGCATCGCCGGGCCGCTCCGGTTGATCAGCATGTACGCCGCCTGTGCGTGCAGCATGTCGACCAGCGAGTGATCCGGCAGGCTCAGTCCGACCTTCGCCACGCGTGCCTGCCATTGCGTCGCGAGTCCATCGGCAAGCCGATCGAACGCGAGGCTTTCGCCGTTCGCGCCGCCGAGCAATGTCTTGCGATCGATCGCCGGCGCGGCGGGCAACGGCTTGTCGGGGACCGTGCGCCGGTCGCCGAGCGCGAACGCGATGACGATGTCCTTCTGCGCGCCGGCATCGAGATGCACGCGGTAGCTCACGAGCGCGGCGCCGAGACCGAGCGGGTCATGCGCACTCGCCGTTGCCGGCACCTCGGCGGCGGCTACAAAGCGCGTGATTTCGTCCTCACCGTGCGCGCCGAACGCCGCGGCACCACCCGCATCGACCCGCGTCAGTGACTCGAACAGCACGCGGCCGTCGACCCGCACCGTGCCGGCCGCCATGTCGACCGCGGCGTCGCTGATCGGCGCCGGGCCGCCGTTCTGCCATGGCGGGCTGACCTGCATCGGCCGCGTGACCAGCGCCAGCTGTCCGTCGACCGGTTTGTCGCCGCGATTGCGCAGGCGATAGCGCACCAGAGTGACCGGCGCGCCGGCTTGCTCGACGCTGAGCGCCTCGCTGCTCAGCAGCAGGCCCGGTTGCGGCGACCATTCCACCGCCGGCAACGGCATCCAGCCGTCGCGCAAGCGATGCGCGACGGTGCCGGACGCGGCGGCCGCGCGGCCCGACGCGTCGCGCCAGATCGGTTGGACCAGCGGCGCCGACTTGAACGCTTCGAGATTGCCCCATTCGTCGAACACCGACTTCTGCTTGCCGCCGGGAATGCCGACCTCGGTCCAGTAGACCTGATCCTGGCGCAGCGAGGCCGGCATCAGCGCGCCGGCCGGACGCGACGCGGCAATCTCGTAGCGCTTCATCGGCGTCAGCACACCGGTCGGACTGAGCAGGCGCAGACGCCGGATCGTCGTGGCCGCCGCGTCGGGCTGCACGGTCAGGCGCAACGCCGAGATGTCCTGCACCTGCGGCATGGCGAGATACGAGATCGGGCCGGGCGCTCGCGGATCTTCATCGAGCGGTTGCCAGGGTCCGCCGCCGACACGCATCTCGAGCCGCGCGCTGCGCGGGGCGTCGCCCCAGGTCACTTCGAGTCCCGCAACCGACAGCGCGCGCGGCAGCTCGATCTCGAGCAGGCGTGCACCGGCCGCCGCGCTCCTGCCGATCGCTTGGGCCGCGCCGCCGCTCCACAGCGTGGCCGCGGCGCCGGCCGCAATGCCGTCGATGCGCGGTGCATCGCGCGCGGCGATCGGTTCGAACTCGAACATCGATATGCCCCAGTCCGCTGTCTTCGCCGGGCTGACCAGGCGCACATAGCGCGTCTTCACGGCAGGAAAGAAAACGTACTCCGTGCCGGGCTTTGCCTCGCTGGTCACAAACGCCTTGTGCCAGTGCTCGCCGTCGAGCGAGTCTTCGATCGAATAGGCCTTGGCCGCGCCGTACTGCCAGTAGATCAGCACGCCGCCGACGTTGGCCGCGCGGCCAAAGTCGACCTGGAACCAGTTGCCGGGCGAGAACGCGCCGCCCCAGCGCGTCTGCAGGTCGCCGTCGATCGCGAACGCGCTGGCCGTCGCCGGCGTTTCGACCGACGAACTGCTGGCATGCCATTGCGAACGCGGCGGCAATGCCTCGCCGGCGGTTGCGTGCGCCGCCGTCGCGCCGGACAGCGTTACGGCGAGCGCGAACGTCCGGCGCAACATCGCCGCAAAAAAACCTGAACGCAATCGTCCGCCCATCATGGTCCGGCCCGGTTTGGCAGAAGGCAAAAGCGGCGACCGCGGTCGCCCGTACCCGCGGATCATACTGATGTAAACGTTTACATTCGAGCCCTGCTCAGCGCCGCGGAGGGCTGAGCCGTGGCCGCGGTTACGGCACGTCAGCGGCGCGTGCGCGCTGGAACCTTGTCGTCCGGTTCGCCGCAGGATTGGCGCACGACGAGTTCGGTGCCGAGCATCTGCACCGGTTCGACGTTCGCCGCGGTGTCGTCGATGATCGACGCGAGGCGCTCGAGCGCCCGCGCGCCGAGATCGGCGATACGCACGCGCACGGTGGTCAACGCCGGCGAGACGAAGTGCGCAATCGGGATGTCGTCGAAGCCGGCCAGCGCGATGTCCTGCGGCACGCGCACGCCGGCTTCGCGCAGCGCGTACAGGCAACCGGCGGCCATGATGTCGTTGGCCGCGAACACGGCCTGCGGCCGCACCTTGAGGTCGAGCAGCTGCTGACCGGCGCGGTAGCCGGACGCTTCGGTGAAATCGCCGCGCAGCACCTGCATGGCGACGCCCGGCGCGAACTTCTCCATCGCCGAGCGATAGCCGCGCAGGCGTTCGGCCGCGTCGAAGTTGTGTTCCGGTCCGGCGATCAACGCGATGCGCTTGTGGCCACGCGCGACGAGGTGGCGGACCATCGCGTAGGCGCCGCCGAAGTTGTCGATGTTCAGGGCGGCATGGCCCGTTCCTTCGATCGGCGTATTCAATAACACGATCGGCAGGCCGTGCGGCAGGTTGTCGCGCAGGAAGCCGGCATCGACGTGCGGCGACATGACCAGCAGGCCGTCGACGCGGCCCTGCATCGCGCGCAATGCAGCTGCCGCTTCGCGCGCATCGCCGTGCGAGCTCGACACGAGCAGGTGCAGACCGCGCGCGCGCGCCGCCAGATCGATGCCACGGATCAGCTCGGAAAAGAATTCGCCGTGCAAGTCGGGCAGCAGCGCGCCAATGGTCTGCGTGCGCCGCGTGATCAGGCTGCGCGCGGCGCTGTGCGGAACGTAGCGCAGCTTTTCGGCGATCTGCAGGATGCGCCGCCGCGTCTGCTCGGTGACGTTGCTGTGGCCGTTCAGCGCGCGCGAGACGGAAGCGACGGAAACCTGCGCCTCCCTGGCGACGTCTTTGATCGTTACCGCCACCCACCCCTCCGGCAACTCGCGACGCAGGCCGCAACGCCTGACAGCATTCGAATGTAAGCGTTTTCACGGGTGATTGCAAAAAGCGCACGGCAGCAGCCCGACGGCCGCTGCAGACACCCTTCAGGCGCCGTCCAGCGCGTAGCCGACCGCACTCGCGGCATGGATTGCCGTCGTGTCGAACACCGGCACCGGCGAGTCTGCCGCCGACACCAGCAGCATGATCTCGGTGCAGCCGAGGACGATGGCTTCGGCGCCGCGCGCAACGAGGCGGGCGATGACCTCGCGGCAGCGCTCACGCGACGTATCGCGGACCGTGCCGAGGCACAGTTCATCGTAGATGATCCGATGCACGACCGCGCGGTCGGTTGCGTCGGGCACGAGCACATCGATTCCGTGCCGCTGGATCAGACGTCCGGTATAGAAGTCCTGCTCCATGGTGAAGCGCGTCGCGAGCAGACCGACCTTTTTCACCCCGGCGCGACGGATCGCGGCGGCTGTCGCATCGGCAATGTGCAGAAACGGAATGCGCACCGCGGCCTCGATCGCCGGCGCGACCTTGTGCATCGTGTTCGTGCACAGCACGAGGAAATCCGCGCCGGCCAGCTCGAGCGATTGCGCGGCGGCGGCGAGAATCACGCCTGCCTCGTCCCAGCGACCGGCATGCTGCAGCTGCTCGATGTCGTGGAAGTCGACGCTGTACAGCACGAGCCGCGCCGAATGCAGTCCGCCGAGGCGCGTCTTTACCTGCTCGTTGATGAGCCGGTAGTACGGCAGCGTCGATTCCCAGCTCATGCCGCCGAGCAAGCCGATCGTCTTCATCGTCGCCTCCCGCGCGCGCCGCCGCTGCCGACATCGTCGCATCGCCGATCATCGCATCTTCGTCGCCGCTTTGCGTGCCGGCGGGGACGGCCGTTCTGCCGTCCGGCGCACGCGCTACGGCACGGCCGGGCAACCCTCGAACCCGGCATCGAAGACGATGTCGTTCTGCTGGACCTCGTAGGCGCCCATGTCGGCGGACGGGCCCGACTCGCGCAAGTAATCGAACGAGCCGTTGGCCGCGGCGCTGCCGCGCTGGTCGAAGCCGTAAGGCGACAACGTGTCCGGGTTGATCAGGTCGTTGTCGCCCTGGTCGATGACCGGGCTGCGGCTGCGCAGTGCATGAGTTTGCGTGAATCCGCCGTTGTCGCGCAGCGGCCCGAGCAGCGGACAGGCGGCGTTCGTCGGCAAGGTCTGCACGCTGCTCGCGCGCAGCAGCGTATCGGTCATCGTCACCTGGGCACCGAACGCCGTCGGAAAGACGCCGAAGTCATTCTCGACACCGGCGCCGGATGTGTTGTTCGAAACGATCGAGCTCTGCAACTTGACAGTAATGTCTTGGAAGAACGGATTGATCTGCAGGCCGGGACTGAGCGTGTTCGTGTTGATCAGGTCGGTCTCCGCGGTGTTGAAGGCGATCGTCGAATTGTAGATCTGTACGGTCTTGTGCTCGTTCACCACGCCGCCGACCCACTTTGCGTGGTTGCCCGAGATCGTGCTGTTGCGCAGGAACAGTTTGCGGTCGAACGCGCCGTTGTCGTTCGTGTACAACGCTCCGCCGATTCCGCTGGTCGAGTTGTTCGAGATCGTCGAGCCCTCGAGCGTCACGTCGCCGCGCACCGAGACGCCGCCCGAAGACGTCTGGTTCGAGTTGCCGGACGCCTGATTCGAATCGATCGTCGAATATTTCGAGGAAAAATTGCCACCGACAAGGGCGCCGCCGCCGCCGGAACCGCCGCCGGCCTGGGCCAGTGCGACGCTGTTGCCGGCGATCAGGCCGTAGTCGAACTGCAGGTTGCCGTTCGCCGCGATGCCGCCGCCACTGACGGCGCCGTGGTCGCTGGTGCTGCTGTTGCCGCTGACTTCGACCGTCGTCATCTTCGCGTTGCCGCCGGCCCAGACCCCCCCGCCCAGAGCGAAGCCGTTGGGCGCGTCGACGCCATTGCCGGAGACCGTGCTCTTGCTGATCGTCAGCGCGCCCTTGGCCGCAACGCCGGCGCCACTGGCGCCGTTCGGGGACACCGCGCCACTGTAGGCCGAGTTGCCGCTGATCAGCGACTGGTCGATCGTCACGCCGCCCTTCGCGTACACCGCTCCGCCCGCGGCACGATCCTGCAGGCTGGTCGCGTCGCAGGCATCGATCTTCACCGACGTCAGCGCCACGCTGCCCTTCGAATAGATGCAGCCGCCGA
>Ga0068860_100005940_pt1 | contig 12287 bp, 11 predicted proteins | sample KBSSwiS32_FD_66597 | JGI IMG/M metagenome (GOLD analysis project Ga0068860, IMG submission 66597) | Switchgrass rhizosphere microbial communities from Kellogg Biological Station, Michigan, USA - KBS Switchgrass S3-2 | ecosystem: Host-associated > Plants > Roots > Rhizosphere > Soil ... | reverse complement strand
ACGCCAACTGCGGTCAATGAGCATCACAGGGTGCTCATGCAACATTGGCAGTAGTTGCGCCCGAGCGGCATTTCATACATTTCAAGGAGGGTAGTCCGCGTGAAAAAACTGATGGCAGTGGTATTGATAGGGGGATCATGGATGCTCTGCGGGGCGACAGCGCATGCCCAGACAACTCCGCCAAAAGAGAACACTACTCACGCAATCAGCGATCAGGATTTGAACATGCTTCGGAAAGACCTTCGCTCGAAGAGAAAACAATTAATCGCTGCGAACTTGAAACTGACCGACACGGAAGCGGCAAAGTTCTGGCCAGTATACGACCAGTACGTGAAGGAGCTGATCGCGATCAATGACAAGAAATTCGCCCTCATTCAAGACTATGCTGACAATTGGGGAAAATTGACGAACGACCAATCATTGATGTTTAGTCGGCAGTGGTTGGACTTAGACATCGAGATAGCACAGTTGCGGCAAAAGTACGTGCCGATCGTATCCAAGGTACTGGATGGAAAGAAGACAGCAACATTTATCCAATTAGACCGGCGCATTGCCATGATGATCGAACTGCAGGTGTCATCGCAGATGCCGCTGGTACAGGAGCAGGACCAGTAACAGTAATAAAAATAGACGCCTTTCTCGGGGCATGTGTTTCGGCTCTTGGCTGTAAGTGTTGAAAACAGCCTTTACACCAGCAATCCAACAGCATAGTTCAAAGATGTTCGATGGGTATGCTCGCAAATCCCTGAAACTAAGCGTGATTTTTGTTGGTCCAAAGTCGATAAGCGTGGTAATAAAGCGGCCGAAATGATTCGACCCGATCTGAACGCCCCGTCGTAGTCACACTATGGCGTTGGGTAGTCCCAAACATCGGGCGGCAGCTTATCCTTGAGCGCTGCATACATGGCGTCGCGGAACAGTTTCAGAGCAGGATAGGGTCGAAGGGCAATAGTGCGCTCCACAATCAGCCCCTGATCGTTGTCCACGATGACCTCCAAGCTCTCGAACTTGTGGCCATCCATGGTCCCCACCCAGCGCAAGAAAGTGGTGCGCTCATCGAGCTTAAACTCGGTTGTATAGGTACCGGAACCACGCGTTGAGCTCGACTGAGCGAAAATCGCAGCGATGACTTCACGCCCCTGGATCGGCCGTACCAGGATCGGACTGTTGAATACGATGTTTTCGGCAAGCAGCTCGCTCACCTGGGCAGGTGTAGGCTTACCGGATTCCCGTAGTTTGCGTAAAGGGTGCATTGTGATTTCTCCTGTGCTGTGTTATTTGCTGTTGAAATCGAGCAAAGGCTCACCTTTGCGGGAATAGTCGTGGGGACAAAGACCCTTCAGGGTGGCTCGCGATAATCGAAGTCGCGCCAATGCTCGAAAATCAATTGAAGATCCATTTTCAGCAATTCCAAACCGGCAATCACAGAGTTGGATCTGAAGAAGCCGGTGCCGAGGCCTGACTGACGGTCTTCAACTGGATGACCGACACTTTGCCATCGGTCAAGATGTTATCTCCAGTCGCGTTCTCTGCCTGCTTCGGAGCCGCCGGGCGATCGAGGTCAACGTATGCGGTAGCTGTTCCCGCAAACAGGAGATCGGTAAGTACCCAATCGCGTTCGCGGTCGATGTGGGGATCGATGCGATGGACCCACTTTGTTTTGGCCCTGCTACTCTCCGTAGCAATGTCGTGCGTTGCCGCACCTACCCAGACTTCACGGCCATTGTAGAGCTGGTTCATCTTCCAAATGCGAATGTGATGACGCTTGGCAAATGTGTTCAGCGACTTCTGAAGGACCACATCCGGCGACCGGCCTTGCAGGAGCAACAACGAAACCGGAGCGTCAGAGTAGCCGGTGTTGCGCATGGTTGCTTGCGCGACTTTCAGCGCTGAGCCAACGTTCAGGTTGTCGGCTTCCATCCATCCTGCCTCGCCAAAGGCGGTAATGAGTTCCTGTGCGTTTCCCAGAAAGATCAGGTTGGTCAAGTCAGAAGGAGTCTTCTTTGGTGTTGCTGTACGGAGCGGCATATTGGTGACAATCTGCTGGAGCTTTGTGTCCGGTGTCAGCTCCGGCCACCCCAACCACTCTGCCTTCTGTTTCAGCAATGATGGACGTACCACTTGAATCTGAAGGTCGGTACCAGCGGGAAACAGAATCTCGCGCCGGATGGAAAGTCCATATACCGAGCGAACTCCTGTAATGGTGTAACCCGCAAGGGGATTTGCCGCACCCAAGGCACTCAGAGCGAGCGAGATCTTTTTCGAGGCATGCGGCTGGGTCATGCCCATGATCTCATTGTTCTGCACCATTTCACGAGCATTATCCACGTTCAGCACGCGCGCATAGAGCGGCGTTTGCTGCTTATTAGGGTGAATAATATTTGAAAAATCCAACACCAGGCGTGGTCGCGAGTATTTGTCTGGAGCTTTTTGCGCGAACAGGACAGTCCCGCTGACCTTTGTACCTGGCGAAACCAGCAGCTCACCTGACTTGCACTCAATTTGTTCGCCGTCTTTGCACAAAGGGTATGTAACGGTGCCCTGAATTGGGTCGCCAGTACGCGAACTGTCGCTATAAACCGGAACGTCAAGCCGAATGCTTAAGGTCGCGCCGGCAAAAATCTGATCCTCTTTAGTTTTAGCTTTCGAAGCTGTAGCAGGCGGGGTCTGCGACGTCGGGGCTGATTGCTGAAGGTTGCATTGATCAGATGGCTGGTAGACTCCGGCCAAGAAACCGCTGTTTGCACCGCTCTCAAGCAGCAGGGTTTGCATTTCGAAAGTAGGAGAGTAGATGAGGTAATCGAGCGCGGTGTCTTGGTAGCCGTCCTGATGGTTGACAGCTACTCCTCGCGCGATCAGCGTATCCGCGAGGTCCTCATAGGCCACGAGCACGCTCGGCTTTGAGGTATAGCTCGCACCGAATACTGCCCAGTGCAGCGCCGTGCGTCCTTGCGGGTCGGTAGCCTTGAGGTCGGCCCCACTTTCGACCAGCTTCTTCGCCTGTTCCAATCTAGCCAGAATGTCGTTTTCCTTTGTCTCGCGGGTCGCTTGATAGAGTGTCTGGATGACCGCGGGAGAGGTGGAAATATCGAGCCGCAGGGCCGCAGGTGACAATTCACCCTCGGGAACCTCCTCAGGTATCTCTTCGGGATCGACCTGTGGTGGCCCGCTCGCCTGAATCTCTTGCGTCGGCGTGGCGGGAACGAGCGGAAAGGAAGCCCCTGGACCAGCGAGCGATAGGAGCCCACAGCACAGAACTATGAACGTGACGCGGAAATTGAAATTTAAAGTGGGCTGCAAGACGCACCCTCCATGTCTTTGCTAGACTTGACGGTACAGAGCATTTGACCAATTTCATCCATAGTCATTTCCTTGCGGAACAAAATGAAACATCTTATCGAACCAGACGTCATACCCCGCACCAGCCTTGTAGCAATTAGTTTTGAAATTAAAAGAGCTCAGGTTGGAGCTGCAATTCTTGAGAGGTACGTCGATAGACCGTCAGAACCTGAGTCCAACCCCAGACGAATGCCGTCGTTCCAATCCCACGTGGCTTTGCCCACGCGAGAGGTCGTAAGCTGCCGCGAGTGTCTAGCGCGAGATTCGTGGATTATTGGACATCTGGGTCACAGCGATGTCAAGGTCATCTGCTATCAGGGCTGAGAGCCACAACATGCTCTGTTTCGTCTTTCGTCCTTTTTGAAAAGGGGCACGAGAATTGTGACAGCGTCGTCCGGGATGGCTTCTCTGCGTCGGTGTTGGGCTTTCCGTAGATTCTCAGCCGCAGGGACTAGAGTCGCTGACTCGGATCCCACGACGGCCCGGCGTTCAAAAGGTTCGCCAGCATGTAGCCCACATTCCTAGGAAGATTCCACCAGATGCCGGCACCCGAGTTTGAGAGGCGGCGAGTGATTGAGCGAGGGGAGTAGAAGCGTCGCGACACCCACTCCGTTCCGGCTTCGAGGGTTTCCGGTGGCATCAGCGCAGGCTCGAAAACGCAGTGCTTTTTGCCGTCATACTTCGACCAGTCGGTCGTAAGGATCCTTCCATCGGCGTGCATTCGACGGAATGTCGCAGTGCCGGGCATCGGCACGACCATGCTTATGGTGGCAACATCGACGGCAGACTCGTCGAGAAAGTCGGCGGTGCGCCGAAAGATCCCGGCATCGTCCTGGTCGAAGCCAAACATGATGCCAAGGTGGACGGCGATTCCGTTACGATGCAGGTTCGCGATTAACCGGCGATAGTCACCGACGCGGTTGTGCGCCTTGTTCGTGGCCTGAAGACTCTCCTGCGAGATCGACTCGAACCCCAGGAAGAGCGCCTTGCACCCGCTCCGAGACGCCAGCTCAACGAACTCTTCGTCGCGCGCGGCATTCGCCGTGCATTGGCTCGTCCACCATTTTCCGAGCGGAGCAAGAGCCCTGAAGAGTTCCTTCGCGTAGCGTGAATTCGCTCCGATGTTATCGTCCCAGAACACTACCGCCCGCGTCGGACTCGTCGCGACTTCACGCACGACTTCATCAATAGGACGATACCGGACCGTCCCTGGACCGTAGAGGAGTGGAATCGTGCAATAGTCACATCGATGAGGGCATCCGCGGGTTGCAATGGTCACGGACTTCCCGTAACGCCGGCCCCTGATCAAGTCCCAACGTGGTGCGGGCATACCGGTGAGTGACGACCGCCGCGTGGAGACATAGAGATCTTGCAGCTTGCCACGGCGAGCATCATCGAGCACGCGTGGCCACGTGTCTTCCGCCTCGCCTACGACGACTGCATCCGCATGGCGTGAGACTTCCTCGGGAAGTGCTGTCGCGTGCGGTCCGCCGATTACCACGGGCACCCCTCGAAGACGGAATTCACGCGAGAGACTATAAGCATGAAGAGCCGATGGCGTTGGCGCCGTAATCCCCACAAGGTCTGCCGGTTCGTCGAAGCGCACCGGTTCAATAATCTCGTCGGTGTGAGTCACACTATGCTCGCGCGGCGTTAGAGCTGCGATCAGAGGCATAGTCAGCTGCGGGAATTGAATCAGGCGCCCGCGACGCAGCCGTCGTGACTCCGGCGACTCGGCAGTGATCAGGTGAATGCGCACTCGTTCTTATTGATGTATTCCGCTTTCAGTACTAAGGATGCCCATTCTAACGCTGTCCATAAATTCGACACATAATTGCGCCGAGTGGTTACACTCCGGCAGACGATGTTGAACCATTAAGGCGATTGTAGTTGGTGAAAACGTGCTACTCCTGCACCTTGGTGTACTGCGATGCCACGACCTGCCACTTTCCGTTGCGCTTAACCCATGTGTCGGTGAAACGATACTTGCCGTTTATGTCCTGTCCCTTATAGGTGCCCTTCACAATGTTGGTTCCGGAGGCCACGGCGGTGTTGCTGTAAATGCGGACTCTCACGTCGCTCAGTTCCTCGGATTGGATTTTGAAATCGCCTGAACTCAAATCCAACTTGTCTTGGGTCTTGTCAGTAACGCGGCCGCTAGGATCGGTGGTGATGATGTCATCGGCTTCATATTGATCCACCGCCGCTGCGCCGTCCTTTACGGTCGCCTGTGCCCAGTTTTGCTCCTGTTTCTTGATCTGGTCTTCGAGGCTGCTCGTCTTTGACGCATCTTGAGCGGCGGCGAGCGACAGGGAAAGTAAGCAGAGAGATGCGATAGTAAGCCGGTTCTTCATGGGTTCCTCCTGGGAGGCGGCAATTGTACTCATCTCCAATGCATGAAGCGAGCGGTAATTGCCGTCGTGCCCACGCTGAAGATCTCGCGGTTTGCATCTCCTACCAGCGTGATCCCAAAGCTGGAGAAAGCAACCACTGTCCCCATGCGGATACGGAACGTAGCCTACGTTTGGGGGAATTCATGTGGCGGGTGATGGGGGCGGCATCGCCCTCAAATCCTGTGAAGCATTTCGCGGGTTCAGCAAACATTTCTCAAGGGCGAACCAACTCAATAGGCAAGATCTTGTGATCACGCTCGCAGCGCTAGACCGTCCAAGATAGTGGGCCGACATGTTCGCTCTCACTATTTGGGACGAGACGTCTCATCTCGAGTGTGCGTGGGCCTTGCAGCGGAAAGAAGGAGTTACAGCATGGGAAATATTAGCCGTCGCGATTTTCTGGCTGTGGCCGCGGTGCTTGGTGCGGAAGCGGCTTGGGGTCGCTCATTCTCGACTCCCTCGAAGATTTCCTGGCGCGAGCGTCGCGACCTTTTCCCGGAAGGTGTAGCCTCCGGCGATCCCGACAGCAACAGCGTATTGCTGTGGACCCGGCGCGCCCCGCAGCCTAAACCGGCCCAGGAATTGATCGTCGAAGTGGCGCTCGACCAGACGTTCCAGCGTGTGATCGCAACTCAGAGAGTGTCGATTTCGGCGGAGGCGGATTGGACTTGTCGTGTGCTGGTCGGAGGACTGAAGCCGGCCCAGGTCTATTGGTATCGCTTTACCGATCCTGAGGGTTCCGGCAGCCGCCTCGGCCGCACCATCACCGCGCCTGCCGATGATGATTCTCGGCCAGTACATTTCGCGTTCGTCAGTTGTCAGAACGCAAACCTCGGAGCGCAGAACGCGTACCGAAGAATGATCTTCGAGGATGAGCACGCTTCTGAGCAGGACCGGCTCAGCTTTGTTCTGCACCTGGGCGACTTCATATACGAGCTGGTCTGGTATCCGGAGGACCGCGCCACTTATTACGACCGCAAGGTGACGGAAATCGTTCGTTATCCTCAGGGAGAGAAAATTCAGGACTTCCACATCCCAGTGACGGTGGATGACTACCGTGCTGTGTATCGCAGCTACCTGCATGATCCCGACCTGCAGGACGCTCGTGCCCGCTGGCCCTTTGTTCCCATGTGGGATAACCATGAGTACAGCTGGCAAGGATGGCAAGCCTTGCAAGTGTTCGACGGCAAAACGCGCCCCGCGCAGACGCGCAAGGTTGCTGCCAACCAGGCATTTTTTGAGTATCAGCCCGCGCGTATGGTGAAGAGCGGCGGTCCCTCGTCAGAAGAGTTCAACCCACCTAAGGTTAAGGATGCCCCGGTCACTGTTTTCGATGAGCATGGACTCGGGCAGGAGGCCAACAATCTTGCGGCGATCAATAGTCTGAAGGGATACCGGTCGTTGTGCTGGGGCCGGAACCTGGAGCTTATCATTACCGACCAGCGAAGCTACCGATCCGAGGACCCTGAGAGTAAGGTGGATCCCACAGCTTTCTCTAATGAGGACTATTCTCAGTTCGTTCCGGAGGAAGTGCTTGAGATTCTCGATGGCGGCCGGGATTACCACGGAGGCAAACCGCCCGACACCATCCGTTTCGGGGACCAGCAAGTTCCGAACATCCGTAAGGCGGATACCGCGCAGACCCTGCTCGGAGCCGAGCAAAAAGCGTGGTTTCTGGAACGACTGGGGAATTCGAAAACTACTTGGAAGATATGGGGAAGCACAACTTCGACGCTGGATATGCGCGCCGACCCGCAGAACCTTCCTCCAGGGATGGTTGCAAGCGCATGGCCCGGTGCTGGGTATGCCAGCTTTGGCGGCGGGGACGTCAGCACTGCCTATCAAGAGCGCGGTGAAATCTACGATTTCATTCGAAAGCATGCGATTACGGGGTTTGCCACGGTGGCGGGCGACCGGCATAGCTTCTGGGCTGGTTTATCGGCGAAGTCTCTCCCGCCGAAGCCCTTTGACCCCGTAGGTGTGGCATTCGTGGTTGGATCAATCTCCGCGCCCGGAATGGTGGAGTCAATGGAACATCACCTGCCCAAAGACGCTCCGCTGCGGGCTCTGTTCCTCGGGCAAGGTCCTGGGGACAACCGTCCGCAACCCACTATTAATATGCTAGTGCGTCACGGTGTTCGGTCATGCCTGGAATATGCGAGGAGTGGTGACGTGCACAAGTCACGCCAGCTTTCCAACCGAGATTTGTCACCGCACGTGTCGTTTGTTGACATGGGCGGCCATGGGTATTCGGTAGTGCACGCAGCAGCGGACCGGCTAGAGACGGAATTCATCTGCCTGCCGCGTCCCATCGTTCGCCAGGACCAGCCGGATGGCGGACCTATTCTCTATCGGGTTCGACACGCTGCAAGGCTCTGGCGCAAGCACGAACGTCCGAATCTCGAGCAGAAGGTGATAGAAGGCAATCCGGCGTTTTCGATTTAGAGATCTACCAGTTCCCCGAGTTGGTTGATTCTGGACTCCATTTCCGCCGCTTCGTCTCGGCTCATTCCAATCCACGTCGCCCGTCTACCGCGTAAAGCTGGTGTTGCAGGCATCTTTCGCAATTACCGTCACGTTCTTCGATGTGGTAGCTTTCGTTCGGTCGCTTGAGATGTTCGGCTTCGGCAACGGCTTCATCCTTAGTCTGGAAAACCTGCCAATCGATCTTCGAGTCTGCCCAGCGAATATGGTAGTGAATCATAAATGCCCCTTTAGATTCGTTTCAGAGACGGGACAACATTTGCCCGGTAAGGCCGGTTCGCCCATAAAATAGTCGCATCGGCCCAAAGACCGAGGGTAGGGCAACAAACATTTTCAAAAAGTCACCTTGGTGCACCCCTGCGAACCCAAGGCAATATGTAATAACGCTAATCATCGAATCTTGGATTTGTAGTCTGGAAAAATGTGCGCCCGGGTTCACGATCATAATTTTGTTGTTTCCAGCAATCCGGCGGCAGACTTTCGGCGTTTTCCTCAGATAGACGAGCGCTACAACTTGCCGGGGAGCAATGTGCGTTCGAGGATTGGTCCGTTCGCGCTCTCTTGACTGGCACGGCTTGCGCCCCGCATGATGCTGGTGTGCGGGCGCCAGTGACGAAGAAGCTCGGAGATATTCTCTATGCCGATAAGTCAAAGATTCGCGTGTCCGAGGATGAGTGGCTAAAGCTCCTCCGGGCCATCGCAGGCGGTGACCAATGTGCACTGCATTCTCTGTACGAGCAAACGCATCGAATCGTCTTTACGTTGATCGTGCGGATAACGATGAATCGAGAAACTGCCGAGGAAGTCACGCTTGACGTGTTCTATGACGTGTGGCGAAAAGCCTCGACCTATGACCCTGCCAATGGATCGGTCCTCGGATGGATCATGAATCAGGCACGCAGCAGGGCGATTGATCGTCTGCGGTTCGATCAGAGGAAAAAAAGAGTGAACACGTATCCGCACAGCTTACGGCCGACAACGGACATCGTTGATCCTCAACAAACCGCTCTGTTTGAGGAGCAAAGCCGGCTGTTACGGGATGCGCTCAACGTCCTGACTACAGGAGAGCGAAAGGCGATCGAAACCGCATTTTTCTCTGAATTGACTTATGAACAAACAGCAAGCAAATTGAATGAGCCGCTTGGAACCATAAAGACGCGAATCCGCTCCGGACTGGAAAAACTTCGAGAGGCGTTGAGAATGAAAGTAAAGGAGACGGGATGAGCTCAATACCCAGCACACACAGTCAAGAACATCTCGATCTCGTGTTCCTATTTGTATTGCAGTCTCTTTCTGCCCGCGAGATGGCTTCCGTTGAAGCTCAAATCTTGTCATGCGAGGATTGCCAGCGAGAAATCGAGACGCTGCGGCCCATTGTCAGGTCTTTTGTCGGCTGGTCCGCCGATGTGTTGCGCCCAGCGGAATCGCTATGGGGGCGGCTCGCGAAGCGAATCGCTAGCGAAGCGACCACACAACCGTTCGTGCCTCCCTTGGAAGTGTCGGCTAAACCAGAGTGGGAAGAAGTGGCGCCAGGTATCCACGTCAAAATACTCGCCAGGAACGCGGAAATCGACAGCGTGAGTATGTTGGTCCGGCTTGATCCGGGAACTGATTATCCCGCGCACCGGCATGCGGGCACCGAAGAACTCCATCTTCTCCACGGCATATTAAAGGTTGATGACAGAACGTTGTATCCCGGCGATTTCATCCACAGCGAGGCGAGCAGCGTCGATCGTCGTGTGTGGAGTGAAACTGGCTGTACCTGCTTTCTGATGACCTCGACCGAAGACGCCCTTTTCTGACAACTGCTGCAATCAGGTGTTTTCACTTATTGACCGGGTTACGACGGGCTTATAATCTCGCCATGCGCTGCCGATTGGCGCGGATCGTTCTTTTTGTCACTTGATGGCGAAAATGAATGTTCACTTCCGAGCTGAATTTGGTCTGTTAGCTGGCTGGCTGCAGAGAGGCGTCCTCTGACTTGAAAGGGACATGAACATGAATAGTTGTTCCTCCTCCAAGTTTGGATTCGATGGTAATGATTCCATTCACCAGCCGGACTCGCTCCTGCATGCTCGTGAGGCCTAAACCTCCGCCTTGCTTTGCCTCTTCGAGGTCGAACCCAACGCCTAAATCGCTGATGGTGAGAAGCAATTCATTTGAGGACTCCGCCAATCGCACATCAACCCGTTTGACTCCACTGTGCTTGGCTGCATTGTGGAGGGCTTCCTGCAGCACTCGGAAAAGGCAAAGACCGATTTCGAACCGTAAAGGATGAGCCACATCAGTACTGAAGTCGACCTCCATTTTTTGGCGTTTAGCAAACTCCTTGCACCAGCTTTTCACGCCTGCCACCACGCCCAGATACTCCAGTTTCGCGGAGTGCAACTCGTGAGACAGGGCCTGGACGTCGTTCGAAATCTCAACCACTTCGCTTCGGAGATCCTGCACACGGTTCCGAAGCGTCCGAGGATCGTCCCCCAGTTGTTCGAGTTCCACTGCCAACGACGCAAGTCTTTGGTTGATGTCGTCGTGAAGTTCTCTCCCGATGCGAGTGCGTTCTCGCTCTTGTGCTTGAATGAGCATGCTGCTCACAGTGGACATTGCCTCTTCCGCCTGTTTGTGCTCAGTGACATCTGCCACCATCCCAACCACTCGCACCAACTTTTGCTCGCTGTCGAAGAAGCCACGGCCGCTACTTTTCAACCAAACGACTCCGCCAATAGGACGGAGGAAACGGTAGGTAACTTCACTTGTCGGGTTCTCCGGAGTCAGTGCGGCAACCGCCTCAAGGAATGCTGAGCGGTCAGCTGGATGGATTCCGTCAAGGAACTGCTGATAGGTAAAACGCTCAGGTTTCGTCAGCCCGAGGATCTTGGCATATTCCGAGGACCTCACAACCGTCTCTGTCGGTAGGTGATTCTCATAGGCATACACGTTTCCCGCCTGAGCTGCCAAGTCAAACCTTTCTTCACTTTCGCGCAGTGCTTCTTCCGTCCGCTTGCGCTGGGTGATGTCACGGGCAATTTTGGAAAAACCCACTATCCTACCCGTTAAATCTTTAACTGAGGAAATGCTGAGGGACACGTTGACTTCTTTCCCTGCCTTCGTGACTCGAACCGTCTCATAGTGGTCTATACGTTCGCCCGCCCTCAGCCTTTCAAGAATCTTGTTCTCCTCTTCTCGCAACTCAGGCGGAATCAGAATCGTAATTGGCCGTCCAACGGCCTCCTGCTCTGTATATCCAAAAATATGCTCCGCAGCAGCGTTCCAACTCACGATGACTGCGTCCAGATTCTTGGAAATGATCGCATCGTCAGACGATTCGACAATCGCGGCAAGCCTGAGCCGGCTCTCCTCAACCAGTTTGCGCTCCGTGATATCGCGGATCGCACTTGTAACCAAAAAGCCTTCCCCGGTGTCAACCGGACTTAGGCTGACCTCAACTGGAAACTCGCCGCCTCCTTTGCGCACGCCAAACAATTCCAGCCCCGCTCCCATAAGTCGGACATGCGGCTGGGCAAAGAAACCCTTTCGGTGGAGGCAATGCTGCTCGCGGAGGCGCTCTGGGATCAGGACTTCCACATCCAGCCCAAGGATCTCCTCCCGTTGATATCCGAAAAGCCTCTCAGTCTGGGTGTTGACGAGGACAATCTTGCCATCCTGATCTACTACAACCATTGCGTCCGGTGCCGCGTCCAGCAGAAGTTGAAACCAACGTTCTTCTGAAACCTTCGTGATCGCTCGCACTGAGCTTTTTTTAAAGCTTTTGAGCATGGGAGTCCCGGAACGAGTGACGTGGGCACAAATTATACCTCCGTTATGTTTACTGTTGATTAAGACCTCCCGTTCCAGGTGTGTGGACGCGCTGTAGTTGACGTAACCAAGGCGTTAGCACCAAACACGGTCAATCAGTGAAATGATTGCATAACCAATTCTCAGTTTTTGCTGGTTCGAAGATCAGATCAAACGGCTTTCTGTATGGTCGGGACGGGCAGATTTGAACTGCCGACCCCTCGCACCCCAAGCGAGTGCTCTACCAGGCTGAGCCACGTCCCGACAAGGAAGGAT
>Ga0068860_100005938_pt1 | contig 12287 bp, 12 predicted proteins | sample KBSSwiS32_FD_66597 | JGI IMG/M metagenome (GOLD analysis project Ga0068860, IMG submission 66597) | Switchgrass rhizosphere microbial communities from Kellogg Biological Station, Michigan, USA - KBS Switchgrass S3-2 | ecosystem: Host-associated > Plants > Roots > Rhizosphere > Soil ... | reverse complement strand
TGAAGCCCATGGCGTAGGTGGGCGTCACGGCGGTGTCGTCGACCACCACGCCGGCCGCCTTGGCCCCGGCCTTGCCCGCCGCGCCGACCACGTCATCCAGCGACGTGGCCGCCAGCTTGGCGATGGCCGCGACGTCGTCCAGCAGCGCAACGAGCCCGGAGGCCATGCCATCCCTCCCCAAGTCGGCCGCAAGCGCCGCGATGGACCGGTGCTGGCTAAGGGCGCCCGGGCTCGCCGTAAAGCGGCTTGTGAGGGCGAGGCGCCACGTTCCTGAGCGGACGCCTCGAACCATGACCATTCTTGCGGCGCGCCTGCGCGCGGCTGCGCCGCCGGCGCCCACCTTGCGGAAATCATCACCGGACCGTCACGCCGGCTTCACGGCCGCCCGCCACACGCCCCCCGTAATCAAGGGGATAGTTCGTGACCGACCGACTCGCATTCGCCGGCAAGCGCCGCGCCATTTTCCTCGCCAGCGCCGCCGGCTATCGCGGGCCGCATACCCCCGGCCAGGTCGAGAGCACCATCGCGCGCCTGCGATCATTTCCCCCGAAGCATCGCTCCTATGCTCTGGCCGTATTTTGCGACGATTCCAGCCTGCGCCAGTTGTTCGGGAAGGCGGACAGCCCGCCGCGCGACTTTCAGATGATGAGAGTCGAAGTCGGATACGGCGAAGCCGCCGACGTCGGTTGGAGTGGGGAACATTTCGGCTGCCCCAGCAGCGGTGAGAGCGGATTTGGCGATAGCTGCCACAGTGGCGGCGACACCAGCGGCCAATAGCCTGCCTACCCCGTCGCCGCGACCTTCACCTCGGACGCCAGCCGCGCGCGGACCGCTTCGATCGGTTCAGGCCTGGCGTAGTCTCTCTGGGCGTCGGCCCCAACGCCAACGACATCGCGCTCACGAAATAGCCGCCTTCACCAGACCCCGATGCGCTGGGCCTCGTGGTGGCTGATGGGGTGGTGGGCGCGGGCGTGGTCCAGTTCGGCCAACAGGCGGACCGCCTCCAGGGCCGCCATGCAGCCCATGCCCGCCGCGGTCACCGCCTGGCGGTAGATGTCGTCGGTGACGTCGCCGGCGGCGAAGACGCCCTCGATGGCCGTGGACGCGGTTCCGGCGGTGACCTTCAGGTAGCCGGCGGCGTCCATCTCCAACTGGCCCTTGAATAGCTCCGAGGCCGGCGCATGGCCGATGGCCACGAAGACGCCGTCCACCGCCACCTCGCGGACCTCGCCGGTGTTGACGTTCTTCAGCCGCGCGCCGGTGACGCCGAGCGGGTTCTCCGTCCCCAGCACCTCGTCGAGCTGGCTGTCCCACACCACCTCGATCTTCGGATGGGCGAACAGGCGCTCCTGCAGGATGCGCTCGGCCCGCAGCTCGTCGCGCCGGTGCACCAGGGTGACCTTGGCGGCGAAGTTGGTCAGGAACAGCGCCTCTTCCACCGCCGTGTTGCCGCCGCCCAGCACCATCACCTGCTTGCCGCGATAGAAGAAGCCGTCGCAGGTGGCGCAGGCCGACACCCCGAAGCCCTGGAACTTCTGTTCCGACGGCAGGCCCAGCCACTTGGCCTGGGCGCCCGTGCAGATGATCAGCGTCTCGGCCAGCCACACCGCGCCGGAGTCGCACTCCAGCCGGAACGGCCGCGTCGACAGGTCCGCCTTCACGACGATGTCGTTGATGATCTCGGTCCCGACGTGCTCGGCCTGGGCCTTCATCTGCTCCATCAGCCAGGGCCCCTGGATCACCTCGGCGAAGCCCGGGTAGTTCTCCACGTCGGTGGTGATGGTGAGCTGGCCGCCGGGCTGGATGCCCTCGATCAACACAGGCTTCAACAGCGCGCGAGCGGCGTAGACGGCGGCGGTGTAGCCGGCCGGCCCGGATCCGACGATCAGGCAGCGGACGGCGCGGGGTTCGGAACGATCCTGTGACATCGGCCCTATGTAGTGAAGATTCTGGAGCTGCGCGATGGACGACAAGCTAAGAGGCCTGGGCGCTTTCGCCGCGGTGGGCGCCGCGGTGGGCCTCGGCGTGGCGATGGGGCTGGGGCTGAAGACCCTGGCCTGGGGCGCGGCGTTCGGCCTGGGCCTGGGGCTGACGGTGGGCGTGGCCGCCGCGGCGCGGCCAGCGCGCCCGGCGAACCGACTGGTTAACGCGGATTTCAGCCGACTGGAGTAGCGTTCGGCCGGAACGCCCAGAGTCCAGCCATGCCGCACCCCGAGATCGAGATCGCCGGCCGCAAGGTCGGCCCCGCCCACGAGCCCTTCGTGATCTGCGAGCTGTCGGGCAACCACAACGGCGACCTCGCCCGCGCGCTGGCGCTCATCGACGCGGCGGCGGCCACCGGCTGCGACGCCATCAAGATCCAGACCTACACCGCCGACACCATCACCATGGACGTGGATCGCCCGGAGTTCCGCATCCAGGGCGGCCTGTGGGATGGCCGCAGCCTCTATGAGCTCTACCAGGAGGCCCAGACCCCCTACGAATGGCATGCGGCGCTGTTCGAGCGCGCCCGCGAGCTGGGCGTGATCCTCTTTTCAACCCCGTTCGACGAGACGGCGGTGGACCTGCTCGACGGCCTGGGCGCCCCGGCCTTCAAGATCGCCTCCTTCGAGGCCGTGGACCTGCCGCTGGTCCGCTACGCCGCGGCCAGGGGCAAGCCGCTGATCATCTCCACCGGCATGGCCAACCTCAGCGAAATCGAGGCCGCCCGCGCCGCCGCCCTGCAGGCCGGCGCGGCGGGCGTGGCGCTGCTGCACTGCGTCTCCAGCTATCCGGCCGAGCTTTCCGACGCCAACGTGCGCACGGTGGCCGATATGGCCGCTCGTTTCGACGGTCCGGTCGGCCTGTCCGACCACACCCACGGCAGCGCCGCCTCGGTGGCCGCCGTGGCCCTCGGAGCCTGCGTGATCGAAAAGCACTTCACCCTGGCCCGCGCCGACGGCGGGCCGGATGCGGCCTTCAGCCTGGAGCCGGCGGAGTTCACCGCCCTGGTCCGCGACTGCAAGGACGCCTGGCGCGCGCTGGGCTGCGCCCACTACGACGTCCTGGGCGCCGAGCGCGGCAACCTGCAGTTCCGCCGCTCCCTCTACGTCGCCGCCGACGTGGCCCCGGGCGCACCGCTCACCCGCGCCAATGTCCGCTCGATCCGCCCGGGCCTCGGCCTCTCGCCCGAGCACCTCGACGCCGTCCTCGGCCGCCCCGCCGCCCGCGCCCTCAAGCGCGGCGAGCCCCTGGCCTGGGACATGGTGGGCTAGGGGACCCGCGCCTCACCCGATACGCGACGCCAGCGCCCGCGCCTGACGGATCGCGAAGTCGAGCCGCCGGGGCGCGAACGCATCTCCCACGACGTGAACCTCCGGGCCGGCGTCCCGCAAGGCGTAGAAAAGCCCGGCGTCCGCCTCGCCGCCGCAGGCCAGGACCACGGTGTCGACCCCGGTCAGTGTCTCGGCCCGACCGGAATAGGCGTTGCGAACCTCCAGGACGTCTTCGCCGATGCGCGTGACCTCGGTCATGCTCCTGAAGACCACGCCGCGCCCATCGAGGCGACCCAGCCAGGCTCCCACCGTGTACTTGTGAAGCAGCCGCCCGGGCGTCTGAGCCCCGTAGACCAGCGTCACCGCATGGTCCCGCGCGCTCAGGAAATCCGCCAGCGCGAGCGGCGGCATGTCGTCGTCCTGCGCCAGGATCACGACCCGGCGCCCGGGCGTGGCCCGGCCGGTGAGCACGTCGCGGATGTCGAGGACGCTTGGCGAATCGGCGCCTTCGATCGCCGGCCGGCGAGGCCGCGCGCCGGTGGCGACGATCGCAAGGTCCGGAGCGAAGGACGCCACCGCATCCGGCGTCGCCTCGCGGCCGACCGCTACGCTCACTCCGACGCGATCCAGGCGCGCCGCCTGCCAGCGAACGAATTCGCCGTAGCGGTCGTGGTCGGGCGCCAGGGCCGCGACGGCAAGCTGGCCGCCCAGCTGCTCGGCCCTTTCCCACAGCGTCACCGCGTGCCCCCGCTCCGCCAGCAAGCCCGCGACCTCGGCCCCGGCCGGGCCCCCGCCGACCACGAGTACGCGCTTGGACGTCGACCCCGCGCGCCACGGTCCCTCCGCCTCCAGGCCGACGTGGGGGTTGACCGAACAGGCGAAGCTCAGGCCCTCCATCCGGCGGCTGATGCAGCGGTTGCCGCCCACGCAAGGGCGCGTGAGCGCGGAACGTCCGTCGCGGGCGTGCGCCAGCACGTCCGAATCGGCGATGAAGGCGCGCGCCATGCCCACGGCGTCGGCGTGGCCGGCGGCCAGCACCTGTTCAGCGACCGCCGCGGAGTTGACGATTCCGCTGTAGATCACCGGGATGGACAGCGCCCGCTTGTACTGGCCGCACTTCTCCGCCCACTGGGCCGGCCGGTAGAGGTGCGGCTGGATGTAGCTTGGGGCGCCCCAGGTGTCGCCCTCGACCGCGTGCAGGTAGTCGATGAGGCCGCTGGCCTCGAGGTGGCGGGCGATCGCCACACCCTCGTCCACGTCGTAGCCGCGGCCCGGCGGCTCGTCCATGTTCATGCGCACGCCGAGTGTCATCGCGTCGCCCATGGCCGCGCGCATGGCGGCCAGGATCTCGACGACGATGCGGCAGCGGTTCTCCAGGCCGCCGCCATAGGCGTCGGTTCTGCGATTGGTGTAGGGCGACAGGAACCATTGGGTGATGTCCTCATGGTTCATGTGGATCTCGACGCCGTCCGCGCCGGCTTCGCGCATCCGGCCGGCCGAGTAGCCGTACTCGCGCACGTACCAGGCGATTTCCTCCGCGGTGAGGACGTGCGGCGTGAAATTGTTGTGCGGTTGCGAGTTCATGGCGGACGGGGCGTGGGGCATGCCGCCCAGCACGTTCACCTGTCCGGTCAGATAAGCGCCTTCGGCGTGCAGCGCTTCCGCCAGGCCGCCGACGCGCTCGACGAAATGACTGAGGCGGAAGGTGCCGGTGGACTGGGCGCTCGCTTCCGCGTGTTCGAAGCCGGGAATGAAGAGTTGGGCCACTCCGCCGGTGACGGTGTCGAACCACGCCACCCCCGCCTGCGCCCGGCGCACGCAGTAGGCTTTGACCTTCTCGAACTCTTTCTGGCCGCCGAACAGGTTTCCCACCGCCGAGGCGTGAGGCGGCAGCACGACCCGGTTGGGTAGCTGAAGCTGGCCGATGCGTATGGGGGAGAACAGCGTCGGGTAGGAGCTCGACGCGAGCGGAGCCGCTTCGTGGGTCGCTGCAGGCATGAGGTCCTCCCAGGCGTCAGCTCCCTGCGAGCCGCGGTCTGCCCCCTTCGAGGCGGCGCCGGCGCAGACTGCGGTGCGCGGAGGTCGTCATTCAAGCCGCAATCGCTCCGCGCGTTCGCGCCGGAGCGCCGCTGGTGATGGGATCGGAACCCGACGCCGTGAGCTGCGCGCCCGCATGAGCTGCGCGCCCGCAAAGGAATTCTTGCGGCCTTTCGGCCGCTTCAGCCGCCCGGGATCGGCGCAGAATTCCGCGGCAACGCCTTGATGGCGTTGGTCCCGAAGGCCGGGTCCTTCGCATAGAGCTCGCCGTAGACGTAGCGCACGAAGTCGAGGTCGGCCGGGGTGTCCACGGTCCAGCGCAGCTCCGGCGCGGGGACCGCGCTGGTCAGGCTCCCCAGCCGGAAGCGCTCCGGGTGGCGGTAGAGGAACGGCGTGACGTGCTCGCGCTCGTACGGGTCCGCCGCCTCGCGCCAGGCCGCGTCCAGCGCCTCGGCGCGCATCGCCTCGGCGTCCAGGCCGTGCGGGAAGGTGCGCGCAGGGTCGGTGTTGTTGGTGTAGTCGAACCCGCCCGCCTCATGGGTTTCGATCACCGAGTCGATCACCGTCCAGTCGGCCAGCGGGCAGTCGGCGGTCAGCCGCACGACGGTGCGCGCCGGCCCGAAGGCCAGGGCCGCGCGGTGGAAGCGGTCGAGCACGTCGGCCAGCGCGCCGCGGTAGACCGGCAGGCCCAGGGTCTCGCAATAGGCGGCCAGCGGATCGTCGGAGGTCTGGTCGCTGGTGGCGACGGCCAGGGCGTCCAGCCGTCGTGCGCGGCGCAGGCGCTCCACCTGGCGGCCGATCATCGGCACGCCCAGGACCTCGGCCAATACCTTGCCGGGCAGGCGGGTGGAGCTCATCCGCGCCTGCAGGAGCCCTAGGATCAAGCCGCCGCCTGCGCGTCGGGGATGTCTTCGGCGAGCGCGATGGCCAGCCGGCGCGCGATGCCCCGGAAGCGGTCGCCGGCGTCCCAGCCCTCGCCTTGGCTCACCACGAACGCGGCGCCCTTGGCCTGGGCGATCGCCGTGCGCAGGCCCGGGAGCTTGCGCGCCGCGTCCATGGAGATGCAGTCGGTGCGGCGCTTCACTTCCACCATGAGGGTGTCGCCCAGCTTCAGGTTGTCGCCGTCGAAGGCGGCGGTGAGCTCGGCGATCTGCTTGCGGAGTTTCTCGTCGGAGATTTCACTGACGCACTCGGCGCAGATCAGGGTCTCGCCGCGGCTCTCGTAGAGGGACAGCCGGAAGATCCCGCCGCGGGCCGTGAAGTTCTGCAGCATGAAGGGCGTCGCCGCGCCGCGCGCCTGCAGCACGTAGGTCGCCACCGGATAGGCGATGGTCTTGGGGCTGGTTTTTCCGAGCGCCGCGTAGACCGGCGACAGCGCCGGCGTCCAGACGGTGACGGCGTCGTCGTCGCTGTCCAGGATCTCGCGCGGCGAGACCAGCGAGTCGAAATGCAGTTGGACGCCCAGGTCCTCGAGCGCGCCGTGCGCCGCCTGGAACAGGGCCGCGAACCCGCCCTGCGGCAGCGAGGTGGCGGGCGCCTCGTCGAGCCGCCGGTCGGCCGTGCGCACGTGCTCTATGCTCAACGGGCCGGCGGCGCTGGCGTGCACCTCGTCCAGCCAGACGCCGAGGCGCCACTGGCAATAACGGGTCAGCGGCGCATGGAACTCGGTGGGGTAGGACCGCAGCCGGTCCGTCAGCGCCTCGCCGACCAGCCGGCCGTAGGATCCATCGCGGCCCTGCAGGATCGGATCGGAGGATTCCGGCGTGCTGAGCGGCGGTCCCTTCGGCGTCGGGCTGACCGAGCCCAGCCGGTGGGGCGTCTCGTCGAAGGCGGCCCCGCGCCATTCCAGGAGCTTGCGCACCGGGTCCTCGCGGCCGCCGAACGCCACCCAGCGGTCGCGCAGCTCCAGCCCGTGTTCGACGCGCGGCAAGAGTTGACCGCCGAGCTTGTCGAGGTGCTCGTGCAGCTCGATATGCCGTGCGCCCAGTCGGTGGGCTTCAAGGGCGGCCAACACCCCCGTCAGCCCACCTCCAACGATCCGGACCCGTTTCATCGCCGCGCTCCCCAGCGCTGTCGCGGATTTCGCGACCCTGCCCATGCTCCACCAGAGCTTGCGAAGAGTCCGTTAACCTAGATGAGTCGGGAGCGCGGCGTGCTGTCGCGGGTGGCGATCAGGTCCAGGAAGGCGTCGGCCGTACGCGCGGCGCCCAGGCCGTCGCAGACCTCTGCACATTTCGCCGCCATCTTCACGCGCGCCGCCTCGCTGGCGAAGAGGCGCAGGAAGGCGTGGTCGAACGCGGTGTCGAACTGCGGGTCGGCGGCCTCGACGATGAACGCCGCCCCGCCGGCTTCCAGCGCCCGCGCCGCGGGGCGCTGGTTGTCGGCCAGCACCACCATCACCGACGGCAGGCCCAGGGTGCAGCGCTCCCAGATGCTGGAGCCCGCCGCGCCGACCGCCAGGTCCGCTTCGGCGGCCAGCCGCGCCATGTCCGGCGTGTCCACGTGCACGACGAGCCGCGGGTCGCGCCTGGCGAGACGCTCCAGCCCCGCGCGGCCCGGCGCGGTTGAGCCCACTACGACGTCGAGGCCCACCTCGCCCAGGCGCGGCCGCAGCCGATCCAGCACCCGCCCGGTGATCCCGCCCACGTCGGTGAGCCCCAGCGACACCAGGACGCGCTCCACAGGTCCCGTCCGGCGGGCCAGCGCCTGGTCGCGCAGGGCCGCGAACTCCGGCCGCACCGGGGCGTAGGCCGGGCCCAGCAGCAGGCGCGCGCTTCGCGGCGCCAGGCCGTCGTAGTCCTCGGTGCGCCGCTGCGGGCCGGAATCGACGATCAGGTCGGCCGCCAGGGGCCGGTTCGCCAGGTCGTCGATCACCAGGGTCGGGCGTCCGCGCGCCACGTCGCGATGGTCGTCGGCGGTGAGCTCGTAGTGGTCGAAGACCAGGGCGTCGAACGCCTCGAAGCCCGTGGCCTCCATCAGGGTGTCGGTGTCGATGTTGTCCACCGCCAGGCGCGGCATGTCGGGGGCGAAGGCGCCCAGCACCTCGCCGACGCCGGGACCGGAGAGGAAGGTGCAGGCCGCCCCGCGCTCGGCCAGCGCCCGCGCCAGGGTGAGGCAGCGCATGATATGGCCGCCGCCCACCTCCGGGCCGGCGTTGGCGGCGAACAGGACGCGCGGGGAGGTGCTCATGCGCGATCCCCGCGGGCGTCGTAGCGGCGCAGGATCTCGTCGGCCGCCCGGCCGGTCTCGTCGAGCGGCGGATAGCTCCAGGTCTCGATCCGCCCGGCGAAGGGCCGCGCCACGCCGCGCGCCTCAAGGTCGGCGTGGAAGCGGCGGAACTTGGCGCTCTGGCCGTCCATCTTCAGGATCATCACCGGCTTGCCGGTCGCCGCCGCCTGCACCGCCATGCCGGTGGAGTCCTCGGTGACCAGCACCGCGTCGGCGAAGGCCAGGAAGGCGAAGAACGGGTTCTCGCCGGTCTCGTCCCAGATGATGCCGGGCGCGCGGGACAACCCCGCCGTCAGGGCGGCCCGGGCCGGGGCGGGCGTTCGGCGCGAAAAGGTCAGCATCAGGGAGCCGCCCTGCAGGGAGTGTCCGATCTCGTCCGCCAGCGCCGCCGCGCGGGCGGCTGACAGGTCGAACGCCTTGGATTTGCCCCCGATCAATATGGCGACACGCGGGCGAGGCAAGGGTTCGATGACGGCGGCGAAGCGGTCCCGCGCCGCGGCCATCGTCTCCGCCGTCACCCGATGCGGCGCCCCGGCGATGGGAAAGACGCCTGCGCCCGCCAGGCCGTCGTGCGCCGGCGGGATCACCAGGTCGAAGCCCGCAAGGTTCGTCCGCGGGTCCTGGGTTTGAACGACAAAGGCCCGGCCCTCCGACCATCGGCGCATTCGTGTTGAGAGCGGCAGGGTGGCGCGGCCCGCGGCGATCCACAGGTCCGGCCACGGCGGCGCGATCGCGCTCGCAGGCGAAAGCGTCAGCCGCGGCGCGAGGTTCAGCCAGTTGGGCGCGCGTCCGATCCCCCAGCGCCAGGCGACGGTCTTCTGGACGACCTGCGCCGGCCGCCTCAGCGCCACCGCCTCGGCCAGTCCCAGCACCTGGTCGCGCATGCCCGCCCGCCCGTCCGAGACGGCCCAGACGACGAGGGGGGGCGGGGACTGGGTCACGAGTCGAATTCTCCTCCCCGTCCTCTTCGGGACGTGGGAGGAAAGGCGTGCTCGTCCGCTAGACCCACTCGACCTTGGTGATCTCGTAGGCCTTCACGCCCGTGGGCGTGTTGACCTCGACCACGTCGCCGTTCTCCTTGCCGATCATCGCCCGGGCGATGGGGGAGGAGATCGAGATCTTGCCCAGCTTCACGTCGGCCTCGTGGTCGCCGACGATCTGGTAGCGGGCTTCCTGCTCGGTGTCCTCGTCGATGACCGACACGGTGGCCCCGAACTTCACCTGCTTGCCGGAAAGTTTGGATACGTCGATCACTTGGGCGCGGGCCATGCGGTCCTCGATCTCGGCGATCTGGCCCTCGATCCAGCCCTGGCGGTCCTTGGCGGCGTGATACTCGGCGTTCTCGGACAGGTCGCCATGCTGGCGAGCCTCTCCGATCGCGGCGATCACGGCGGGCCGCTCCACGGTCTTCAAACGCTTCAATTCATCGTCGAGGGCTTGATAGCCCTCGGCGGTCATCGGCACTTTTTCCATCGTCGGTGATGACTCGGGTGCGCCCTGGGGATGTCCAAATCCGGTCGCGGGCGAAAGCGTCCGGGGGGGAAGACAATAGAAAACTGCAGCGAAAAACTCAAGGGCTTTGGCAACGCTTCGCTCGTGAAACGTTTGCGGACCTCGCCCCCGCAGAATTTCCCCCGACATGCGAAGGTTCTTTCGCGACAGTGCAATAGTTCGTGTCGGCTGAGCTAGTGTTCATCCCGCTTTCGGACAGTTTGACGCAGGAACTTCGCAACACGCCTGTCGACTGTGCGATATTGCGGCGGATGAGTCCTTCGCAGGTCGCCGCCTTGATGATTCTCGCGTCGGGCGCGGCGCATGCGATCGTCAATACCATCCTGAAATCCGGCCAGGACAAGATGTCGAGCCGGGCGCTGATCGACGGCGCCTCGGCCCTCATGGTGCTGCCGGCGGTGTTCGTATTGCCCCTGCCGCACGGCGCCTGGGGCTGGCTCGCCGGCTCCTGGGCGACCCACCTCGTCTATCTGGTCTGCCTGATCAAGGCCTTCGAGCAGGCGGACATGACGGTGGCCTATCCCATCGCCCGCGGCGTCGCGCCCGGCCTGGCCGCAACTTTCGCCGTGGCCGCCTTCGGCGAGCCGATCAGCCCGGCGGTCGTGGCGGGGATCGCGCTGGTCTGCGCCGGCGTCCTGGCCGTGGGCCTTGGGCGGCACGTCCCGCGCCAGGGCCTGGGCTGGGCCGTGGCCACCGGCGTCTGCATCGCCGTCTACACGGTGATCGACGCCCAGGGCGTGCGCGCCGCGCCCAGCGCGCCCAGCTACATCGCCTGGGTGTTCGTCAGCCTGGGCGGGGGGATCGGGGTCCTGTTCGCACTGTGGCGCGGTCCGGCGTTCCTGAAGACCGTCCACGACCAGTGGCGCCCCGGACTGGCGGCCGGAGCCCTGTCGATCGTGACCTACGGCCTGGCGCTCTGGGCCTATCGCCTGGGCGACACGCCAAGGCTGGCGGCGCTGCGCGAAACCTCGATCCTGTTCGCCACGGTCCTGGCCGTGGTCGTGCTCAAGGAGCGATTGACGCATAGCCGCGCCATGGGCATCGCCGCCATAGCGGCGGGAGCCGCGACCTTGCTGGCGAGCCGTTGACCCGCACGCCGGCCTCGCGTCGAGGCGAAGAGCCGGCGTGTGCGGCGTCTCCCCTTAAATTGGGGACCTAGCGCAGGTACGCCGGCGTGGCGTCGCCCGTCGACATAATTCCGTAGATCAAAATAGCGCCCAGCACGACGAGGGCTGCGACCATCGCCATTCCGATGAGTCCCTCGAATTTCTCAGCCAGGTGTCTAGGTTTATGGTGGTGGATTTCGTGATCGGTTTCAGTGTGCATGACCAACCTTCCGTAGTCTGCCCTCGGGCCATGACTGACCCTTCGCTAGACTTCGACAGGCGCCGCGAGGGGCGTCCTCCGGGTCGCAAGAGGCCCCGGAGGGGCCGATCCGCGCCTGCCGAAGCAGCGCGATTTCGAAAGCGTGCGCTCGCATCTGAACGCCGTCAATACTCGCTGAGCTTGTTATAGCTGCTGAATTGTTGACAACCCGGCCCGGCAAGCGGCGCCGGAAGGTTCGCGCGGCAGGCGAATCTGGACCGCCGGGGGAGGGGCCTAGGCCTTCGTTCCGAACGCGGCCAGGAAGGTGCGCACGGCGGCGTCCACCTCCTTGGCGATCTCTTCCGCGGTGGGTTCGGGCATGTAGTTGCAGTGCCGCGCCTTCAGCATGCGGTTCTGGCACAGGCCTATGAACTGGTGCGCCGCCAGCAACGGATCGTCGGCGCGCAGTTCGCCGCGCGCCGTCGCCTGGGCCAGCACGTCGGCCAGCCGCCGGGCGCCGTTCATTGGCCCGCTCTCGTAGAAGATACGCCCGATCTCGGGGTTGCGCGGCGCCTCGGCGATGATCACCCGGTAATTGGTCTGGGCGAAGTCGGAGAGCACGAAGTCGAGGTAGGCGCGGCCCAGCGTGACGAGCGTCTGCTCGATGTTCCCGTCGTCGGCGACCAGGTCGAACATCGCCGTCGACTGCACGAAGCAGTGGCGCTGAACATAGGCCGCGAACAGTTCGTCCTTGCTGCGGAAATAGTTGTAGAGCGTGCCCTTCGAGCCGCCCAGGCGGGCGGCGATCTCCGACATCGAGGCGGCGGCGAAGCCCTGCTCCATGAACACCTCGCCGGCCACGTCGAGGATCGCTTCCCGGCGCGCGTCGCGATCGAGGCGGGGCTTGATGTCGAGCTTCATCGTGAACTTTTTCTGACCATACCGTACGGT
>Ga0068860_100005931_pt1 | contig 12294 bp, 8 predicted proteins | sample KBSSwiS32_FD_66597 | JGI IMG/M metagenome (GOLD analysis project Ga0068860, IMG submission 66597) | Switchgrass rhizosphere microbial communities from Kellogg Biological Station, Michigan, USA - KBS Switchgrass S3-2 | ecosystem: Host-associated > Plants > Roots > Rhizosphere > Soil ... | reverse complement strand
GTGTCGACCGCCACGCTGACCACCGTGCTGCTGAAGCACGGCTTGCGCAACGTGTGGCTGCGCGGCACGCGGCCGCTGGCGCCCAACCTGCCGCGGCTGGTCGGGCGCGCATTCACGCTGCGCTTCGTGCCGGCGCGCGAGGACCTCGCGACGCCGGCCTCATGGGGCAGCCCCATTTCCACGCGCGCCGCGATCGAGGCGATGCCCAATGGCTGCATCGCGGTGGTGGGTGCGCTCGGCACCACCGACGCCGGCATCTTCGGCGACATCCTGGTGGCGCGCATGCGCCGGCGCGGCGTTGCCGCGCTGGTCACCGACGGCGTGGTGCGCGACGTGGCCGGCGTGCTGGGCACCGGCCTGCCGGTGTGGTGCCAGGGCACTGCCGCCCCGCCGTCGGTGGCCGGCCTCACGTTCGTCGGCTGGCAGGAGCCGATCGACTGCGGCGGTGTCGCGGTGTTTCCCAACGACGTGATCAGCGTCGATCAGGACGGGGCGGTGCTGATCCCGGCCGCCTTGCTCGACGAGGTGGTGGTCGCCTCGGTGGAACAGGAGCGGCTCGAGGGCTGGATCATGAGTCAAGTGGACGCGGGCGCCGCGTTGCCGGGGCTGTATCCGCCGAACGACGACAACAAGGCGCGCTACCAGGCGTGGGCCAAGAGCCACGACGGCAAGCGCTGAAGCCGCCGCTACACTGAAACGCCCAGGAGGCCGCCATGATCGAGCACCACATCGACATCCCCACCGACGACGGCGCGATGAACACGTTCGTCGTGCATCCCGACGAAGGCGGGCCGTTCCCGGTGGTGCTGTTCTACATGGACGCGCCGGGCAAGCGCGAAGAGCTGCACGACATGGCGCGCCGCATCGCCGCGGTGGGCTATTTCGTCGTGCTGCCCAACCTGTACTACCGCCGCACGCGCCAGTACGAGCTGAAGGAGCGCACCGAGGCCAACATGGCGGTGATGTTCGAGCACATGCAGTCACTGGGCTACAAGACCACGGTGTGCGACACCGAGGCGATGCTGACCTACCTCGACGCGCAGCCGCGCGCCGACAGGGCGCGCATCGGCGCGGTCGGCTATTGCATGAGCGGCCCGTTCGTGGTGTGGGCCGGGGCGTCACAGCCGGATCGCCTGCGTTGCATCGCGTCGATCTACGGCGCCAACATGGTCAACGACAAGCCGAACTCACCGCACCGCATGGTCAACAAGCTGAAGTGCGAGGCCTACTTCGCCTGCGCCGAGATCGACAGGTGGGCTTCGAGGGAGCAGGTCGCGCAGTTGCAGGCCGCGTTGCAGGACGCCGGCGTCAAGCACCGCGTCGAGTGGTATCCCGGCGCCGAGCACGGCTTCGCGTTTCCGCAGCGCCACTGCTTCGACAAGCCGTCTGCCGAGCGCCACTGGGTGCGGCTGTTCGACCTGTTCGAGCGCAATCTGCGCCGCGCGTCGTGACGCGACGGCGCTAGCGCGCGCAGCCGCCGGCCACCACCGGGTGGCGCGCCGGCACGCAGCGGTCGACCTTCACGTCCATCAGGCGCGCGCGGCCCTGCTCGACGCGCCAGGCGATCGTGAACGGCTTGATGCGGCCCGCCTTGGTGAGCGCATAGGCGTACGCGATCTGGCCGCTGCTGTCGTCCTCGAACGTGGCGCCCACCACGCGCAGGCTGCGATCGAGCCGCTCGACGTCGGCGAAGAACGGCAGCACCTCGGTGGACAGGTAGTGCTTCAGTGCCAGTTCGCCGTTGGCCTGCACCGGCACGTCGCCGAAGATCTTGTAGACGGCGTCGACGTTGCCCGTCATGGCCAGCTGCACGAACGATTCGACGGTGGGCGCGTGGTCGGCGGCGGGCGCCGTCTTGCGCAGGCTCAGCACGTTGCCGCTTCGCTTGGCGTCGGGCACGGGCATCGGGTCGTCGGCGGCGCGCGCGCCGCTGGCGAGGGCGCAGGCGAGGATGACGAGGGTGGTGATCGTTCGGACAGGCACGTGAAATCCTGGGGCGCGCAGCGGCGGCGCGGTCGGTGCCACTGTCGGTGCATGGCATCGGGCGCGTCAATGCGAGCCCGGCTGGAAGGGCGGCGTTTGCGGTGCTTTTTGGCTGTCGCGCCGCGCGCGCCACAATCGGGGCGTACCTTCGCAAGGAGATCCATGGCCAACCCCCCCGACGACGCGGCACCTCCCGCGGGCACCGAGCCGGTGGCCGACAGCGGCATGCGCAAGGGCCTCACCAGCTACGGCGACGCTGGCTTCTCGCTGTTCCTGCGCAAGGCGTTCATCAAGGGCGCGGGCTACACCGATGCGGCGCTCGATCGGCCGGTGATCGGCATCACCGACACCGGTAGCGGCTACAACCCGTGCCACGGCAACATGCCGCAGCTGGTGGAGGCGGTGCAGCGCGGGGTCCTGATGGCCGGCGGGCTGCCGGTGAAGTTTCCGACCATTTCGATCGGCGAGAGCTTTGCGCACCCGACCAGCATGTTCCTGCGCAACCTGATGGCGATCGACACCGAAGAGATGATCCGCGCGCAGCCGATGGATGCCGTGGTGCTGATCGGTGGCTGCGACAAGACCGTGCCGGCCCAGTTGATGGGCGCCGCGTCGGCGGGCATGCCGGCGGTGCAGCTCGTCACCGGGTCGATGCTCACCGGCTCGCACCGCGGCGAAACCGTCGGTGCGTGCACCGACTGCCGCCGTTATTGGGCGCGCTTTCGCGCCGACGAGATCGATGGGCAGGAGATCGCCGCGGTCAACGACCAGTTGGTGGCCAGCGTCGGTACCTGCTCGGTGATGGGCACGGCCAGCACGATGGCATGCCTCGTCGAGGCGCTGGGCATGTGCGTGCCCGGCGGCGCGTCGCCGCCAGCGGTGACGGCCGATCGCATGCGCGTCGCCGAGCGCAGCGGCAGCGTCGCGGTGCAGATGGCGCGCAGCCGTCTGACCATCGACAAGATCCTCACCGTCAAGGCGTTCGACAACGCGATGCGCGTGCTGCTGGCGATCGGCGGCTCGACGAACGCGATCGTGCATCTGACGGCGATCGCCGGCCGCTGCGGCTTCGAGGTGGACCTCGACGCGCTCGACCGCATGGGCCGCGAGACGCCGGTGCTGGTGGACCTGAAGCCCTCCGGTCAGCACTACATGGAAGACTTCCACGCCGCCGGCGGCATGACCACGCTGCTGCGCGAGCTGCGATCGTTGCTGCACCTCGACGCGCTGACGGTCACCGGCCGCACGCTCGGCGAGGAGCTCGAGGGCGCCGCGCCGGCTTTCGAGCAGCGCGTGGTGCACCGCCTCGCGCAGCCGCTGTACCGCGAAGGCGGCATCGCGGTGCTGAAGGGCAACCTCGCGCCGGGCGGCGCGATCATCAAGCAGTCGGCCGCCGACCCGAAGTTGATGGAGCACGAAGGGCGTGCGGTGGTGTTCGAGGGCGCCGCCGACCTCGCGCAGCGCATCGACAGCGACGCCCTCGACGTCAGCGAAGGCGACGTGCTGGTGCTCAAGCACATCGGACCCAAAGGCGCGCCCGGCATGCCGGAGGCGGGCTACATCCCGATCCCGCGCAAGCTGGCGCGCGCCGGCGTGAAGGACCTGGTGCGCATCTCCGACGGCCGCATGAGCGGCACCGCGTTCGGCACCATCGTGCTGCACGTGACGCCGGAGTCAGCGGTGGGCGGGCCGCTCGCGCACGTGCGCAACGGCGACCGCATCCGGCTGTCGGTGGCGCGCCGCGAGCTCAGCCTGCTGGTCGGCGACGACGAGCTCGCGCGCCGCGCCGGTGAGCAGCCGGTGGCCATCCCCAGCGCCGAGCGTGGCTACCGCAAGCTGTTCCTGTCGAGCGTGACGCAGGCCGACCAGGGCGTCGACTTCGACTTCATGCGCGCGCCGCGCATGATCGGCCGGGTGCCCAGCCGATGATCAAGGCGATCCGCGCGCGCGTGAAGCGCACCATCGACAGGCTGTACGAGGTGTTCGGCCGCGGCGTCGTCCTCACGGTGAGCCTGCTGCTGCTGATCGGCTTGGGCATCGCGCTGGCGTCGCTCGGCTTCTTCGATGCGGCGGCGCCGAGCGAACTGCTGATCGCCAGCGGCCCCGACGGCAGCTCGTTCCGGCGCACCGCCGAGCAATACCAGAAGATCCTGGCGCGCGAGGGTGTGACGCTGAAGATCCTGCCCAGCGAGGGCTCGCGCGACAACCTGGCGCGGCTGTCCGACCCGAGAGCCAAGGTCGACGTCGGCTTCGTGCTCGGGGGCGAGGCCACCGCCAAGCAGGCGGACCACCTGATGTCGCTCGGCAGCATCTCGTACCAGCCGCTGATGATCTTCTACCGCGGTGCGCCCAAGCGGCTGCTGTCGGAATTCAAGGGGCTGCGGCTGGACATCGGGCCCGAGGGCAGCGGCGCCAACAACCTGGCGCGCACGCTGCTCGCGGCCAACGGCATCAAGGCCGACGACGGCACCACCTACATCGACACCGCGTCGGACGACACCGTGCGCGCGCTGCACGAAAGCCGCATCGACGCCTTCTTCGCGATGAGCGACTCGACGCCCACCGCGCTGATGCGCCAGCTGCTGCGCTCGCCCGAGGTGCACCTGTTCCATTTTTCTCAGGCCGACGGCTACGCGCGGCGCTACGCCTACCTGAACAAACTGCTGCTGCCCAAGGGCGCGCTCGACTTCGGCGAGAACATCCCGCCCGAGGACGTGCAGCTGATCGGGCCCACGGTCGAGCTGATCGCGCGCGACAACCTGCACCCGGCGCTGTCCGACGTGCTGCTCGAGGCGGCGCGCGAGGTGCACGGTCGCCCGGGGTTGTACAAGAAGCGCGGCGAGTTTCCGGCGCCGCAGGAGCACGAGTTCCGCATCAGCCCGGATGCGAGCCGCTACTACGCGTCGGGCAAGGGCTTCCTGTACCGCACGTTTCCGTTCTGGATCGCGAGCCTGATCGCGCGCGTGGTCGCGCTGCTTGTGCCGGTGATCCTGGTGCTGATTCCCGCGATGCGCATCGTGCCGGCGCTGTACCGCTGGCGCATGACCTCGCGCATCTACCGCTGGTACGGCGCGCTGCAGCGGCTCGAGCGCGACGCGCTGAAGCCCGAGGTCGATGCCGAACGGCGGCTGCAGCTGGTGCACCAGCTCGACCAGATCGAGCGCTCGGTGGTCAAGCTCACCGTGCCAGCGGCATTCGGCGACGTGCTGTACGGCCTGCGCGGGCACATCGCCTCGGTGCGCGAGAGCCTGAAGTCCGAGTCCGCGCTGACGACGCTGCCGGCCGACGGCGCTGCCGGCCCCGGCTGAATCGCCGCCCAAGAGAAAAAGCGCCGCGCCGGTGAAGCCGGCGCGGCGCTTGACAGCGCTTCAGCTGACGCTCAGTCGCGTCCGTGGTCGTCATCGGTGTCCGGGGCCGGCGCCAGCGGACGGCCACCGGGGCCGTGCGCGAACGTGAGCGGCGAGCGCGCAGGCTGCTGGCCCACACCGGGGCGGCTCCAGTCGCACACGCCGTCGGGGAACGTCGCGTACAAGCGGTTCAGCTGCTCGGCGGTGAACGTCACCGGGAGGTAGTCGGCGGTGTTGATGGGCCGCAGCCGGCACTTCAGGATGTTCTCCGCCAGGGGGCCACCGGCGACCTGGCGCGGCGACGAATGCTTTTGCAGCCGCGGGTCGGCGTCGCAGATCGCCTGGTCGGTGATCGGCGTCGAGAACGTCGTGTCGCCGGTCAGGTAGCACAGGTCCTGCGCGAGGGGCACCGTCGGCTTGGCGGCGATCACCTGGGCCTGCGTGCGCACCGAGTTCAGCGTGTCCTTCGGCGCCGTGCCGTTGAGCGCGGTGAGCCAGGTGTCCATCAGCAGGAATGACTGCACCGTGACCGCGTTCGCCTGCGCCGCCGTGGCCGGCAGCAAGCCGGTGCCGTAGCGCCAGATGATCTGATTGCCGTGATTGCCGCCGTTCTCGGCCTCGATGCGCGCGCGCTCGGAGAAGGTGCGCCAGATGTAGTGGATGCCCTGCTCGTCGTAGCCGCGCGAATCGATGATCGGCAGCTTGCCGAGGTTCTTGCCGCTGGACACGATGCCGGCGCGATAGGCGATCGACAGCGCGCGTCGGTCGGCCGTGGTGCGCTCGGGGATGCGGTTCGAGTCCTTGTCGGTGCCGCCGATCTTCTCGTTCAGCGTGATGAACTCCTCCGCGGTGATGGCACCGGACTGCAGCGCCTTGAGGCCGTACTGGATGCCCACGTTGTCGGCTGTTTGCAGCGCCCGCTTGTGGCCCGGCGCGTTTTCGTTGTCGGTCGTGCCCCACACGGCAGTGGCCAGGTCGGGGTCGCCGCAGCGTGTGCCGTCGGGGTTGGTGACCGGGTCGTACACCAACGCCGCGGGCAGCAGGCAATTGTTGCGTGGCTGCTCGCCCGGGATCACGCCCACAGCGCCGGTGGTCGCATCGAGCACCAGCGTGCGCACATAGTTCCCCGGCTTGTTGTTGAACCCGAACGCGTTGTTCCACGACTGGCAACCGAGCTGGTCGAGGTGGCCGTTGATCGCCGTCTTCTTGGCGTTGATCTGGGCCTGCGTCAGCCCACTCATCAGCGCGCTCCACTCGGGACCCGCGTAGAGGTTGACCAGCAGCACGCAGTCACCGACCTCCATGCCGGTGGTGATCGAATCGGGGTAGTCGCAGCTCGGCTGGATGCCGTCGAGCAGCCCCGGGAAGATCGATGCCACCGTGTTCTGCTGGATCGAGCCGCCCGAGCAGCCGTTGCCCATCAGGTACTTGATCTCGCCGTAGGTGTCGACGATGTGCTCCTTCATCATCATCGTCGTCTCGGCCACCAGCACGCGATTGGAGTTGTACAGCGAGTCGGTGACGCTGTTGTCCACCACCATGAAGCCGCGCGACAGCGCGGTGTTGTCGGCCCAGTTCTGCTCGGTGCGGAACTGCAGCCGCGGCTGCCCGGTGGAGGCGCCGTAGGTGTACACCACCTTGCCGTTCCACTGCGCTTGCGGCGCCAGCGGGTTCCACGGCTTGGTGGGATCGAACAGCACCACGATGTCGTAGATGCCGCGATTGAGCGTGCCGCGTTCGACGCGCACGATGTACGGCACCGTCTTGCCGTCGCTGGTGGTCGTGGTTGCCAGATCGGCCGGCGTCGAGCCCACCGTGTAGGGCTTGAAGCAGTTGTTGGTCGGGGGCGCCGCTGGCGGGCTCGGGTCGGGCAGCGCCGTCGAGCAGCCCGCGGTGGTGGTGCGGTAGAACAGCTTGAACTCGGTGGCGATGTTGCACTGCGTGTCGACCGCGAAGGTCGACAGGCCGCTCGCGTTGGAGCCCGGCGTGTTGCCGTTCGGTGCCACCGGCGCGGGCGTCGCGCAGATCCACGGCTGCGTCTGCGACCCCAGCAGCACCGGGCCGCCGCGCGGGTGGTTGGTGATCGTCAGGCTCGCATCGTCGTCGTTGTCATGGCCGAAGCCGTGACCGTTGCCGTTGCCGGGCTTGGATTGCACGGCCAGCTCGTTCTTGCCGACCTTCAGGCCCTTGACCACGCCGCGCAACGTCTGCTCGCTCGCGTTGGCGACGAACGAGGCGGTGACGTCCTGGCCGTTGAGCGTGACCTTCACCTTGTCGAGGCGCACGTTGTGCGGCACCTGCACCTCGACCAGCGCGTCGCCGTCGCTGATCAGGTCGGCGCGGTTGCCGAGCGTGCGGATCTCGAACTTCGAGCGCTGGTTCTGGCCGAAGTGCTGCGCCGACACGTCGTGCGCGGCCGCGCCGGGCGTTTGTGTGGGCTGCGTTTCGCTTTGGTCGGGGATCAGGTTGACCACCGGGTTGCCGAACAGGTTGTTGGCGCCGAACGGGCCGCCCATCGGGTCGGCGCCGCCGCCCGGGTTGGGGTTGTTGTTGTCGCCACCGCCACAAGCCGCGACGCTGAGCGCGACACCCCACGCGGCGGCGAGTCGCCAGACGATCGAGCGATGCATGCATGTCTCCTGTTGTTGTCGAAACGATTGAACTGCGCACGGCAGCGCGCGAGCAGCGGACATTCCCTAGCGCGCAGGTGACACGCGGCTGTCACACACACGGCCATCACCGCGCCTTGCAAGCGTGCCGTGTTCCGATCGCCCTGGGGGCGACGTGCCCTTTGCGGTCGGCTAGAAGCCGAACGTCACGCCCACCATCGCTTCGAACTGCGACATCAGCGTGCTCTGCACCTGCACCACGCAGCCGCCGGAGCAGAAGAACGAGCCGCTGCTGTTGATCGCGGTGAGGTAAGCGCGCAGCTCGCTGCGCAGCGCCACCGACGGCGACAGCGGCCATTGGTAACCGAGGCCGACGTTCATCGAGGGCCGCACCCTTGACGAAGTGCCGGACAGCGTCGGGTTCAGGAACGTGGCGCCGAGGCCGCCCACCACGTAGGGCCCGCGCCCGGGGCCGCCCTCGAAGTAGTTGAGCCCGCCGATGTGCAGGTAGCCCACCTGCAGCGGCATCTCGGTGGGTGCACCGGGTGTGCTCGGCTGGCCGAGCTCGAGCTTCGTGCGCTGGTACGAGAACAGCAGCTGGAACGGCCGTGCGCCGCCGCCCCATTCGACGGCGACCGAGCCCGCGGCGGTGGTCTGCAGATCCACCGCGTTGTTGGGCGGATTGACCTGCTCGAAACCGCTGCCGGTGCGGACGCCCCCGTACAGCGTGATGGCGCTCTGGGCCCGCGCGGGCAGGGCGGGTGCGAGCAGGGCCGCGGCGAGGGTGGCGAGAAGCGGGCGTGGCATGCGCCGATGGTAGCCGCGCGTGCGTCGGCGCGGGCGTGGCATGCTGGCAGCGGAGCCCCTCGCATGCCCACCCTCGACGCAGCCGATCCGCGCGCGCCCCAGCGACTGCGCCGCGCGCTCGCACAGCGCGTGGCCGACGCGCACCTGGCTTTGGCGCCCGGCGCGCTCTGCGCGATGGTGTTCGGGTCGACCGCCGAGGACGGCCTGGCCGACAGCCGCTCCGATGTCGACATGAGCCTCGTGTTCGAGCAGCTGCCCGACGAGCCAGCACTCGCGCAGGCGTGCTGCGACGCCGGAAGTGGCGAGTGGGCCTGGCGCAGCGGCACGCTGCACGAAGAGGGGCTCGCGGTGAGCTTCCGGCTCGACGACGTCGAGGTGCAGGTGGTCTACACCGATCCGCGCATCCTGCAGGCGCAGCTCGACGAGCTGCTGGTGCAGCACAAGCCCGACACGCTGAACCACAAGATCGCCGAAGGGCTGCTGAAGGCGCAGCCGCTGATCGGCCCCGAGGCGCTGGAGCGCTGGCGCGCGCAGGTGGCCGCGTTTCCGCCCGCGCTCGGCGACGCGATGATGCGTCATCACCTGACCGAGCCCACGCCATGGCGGTGGTTCGGCCTGCTGCTGCAGCGCGACGCCGCGCTGTGGAGCCGAGAGCTGCTGGTGCAGGCGTGCTATCGGCTGCTCGGCGTGCTCGCCGGGCTCAACCGGCGCTACTACACGACGTTCCAGTTCAAGCGCATGCGCCGCTTCGCCGAGCGGCTCACGCTCGCACCGCCCGATCTGATCGCGCGCATCGAGGCGTTGCTGGTGACGCCGCTGCCCGAGGCGTTCAACGCGCTGTTCACGCTCGACGGTGAGGTGCTCGCGCTGCTGGCAACGCACGCACCGCAGATCGACTTGAGCGCCGCGCACGAGCGCCGCACCCGTTTCGCGTTGGACGCCGCCACGCGCTGATGCGCGCCGGTACGCGCACCGTGCGGCGCGCCTTCGCTCAGCGCGGCGCGTAGTGATCCTGCAAGCGCTGGCGCAGCTCGCGCTTGAGCAGCTTGCCGCTCGGGTTCTTCGGCAGCGCGTCGACGAACACCACGGCTTTCGGGCACTTGAAAGGCGCCAGGTGCTGCGCCGCGTGCGCCAGCACGCGCGCCGAGTCGAGCGCATGGCCTGCCTTGACCACCAGCACCGCGGTCACCGCCTCGATCCAGCGCGGATGCGGCAAGCCGATCACCGCGACCTCGCTGACGCCCTCCAATCGATACAGCGCCTCCTCGACCTCGCGACTGGCCACGTTCTCGCCGCCGGTCTTGATCATGTCCTTCTTGCGGTCGACCACCGTGATGTAGCCCTCGGCGTCGATGGTCGCGAGGTCGCCCGAGTGGAACCAGCCGCCCTCGAACGCCGCCGCGGTGCGCTGCGCGTCGTTGAAGTAGCCCTGCAGCAGCTGCGGCGAGCGGTGCACGATCTCGCCGATCTCGCCGACTTGCACGTCGCGCATCGCGTCGTCGACCACGCGCGTCTCGACGTTGAGCGCCGGCCGTCCGGCCGAGCCCGGCTTGCGCAGCTGGTCCTCGGGCTTGAGCACCGTGGCCAGCGGCGCGATCTCGGTCTGGCCATAGAAGTTCCACAGCCGCATTTGCGGCAGCCGCTCGGTCAACTCGCGCATCACCGCCACCGGCATGATCGACGCACCGTAGTAGCCCTTGCGCAGGTTGGACAGATCGCAGCGGTCGAACAGCGGCGAGCGCAGCAGGCCGATCCACACGGTGGGCGGCGCGAAGAACGCGCTGATGCGATGTTGCTGCAGCAACGGCAGCAGGTTGTCGGGCGTCGGCGTCGCGGTGATGAAGCTGCTCGCGCCGAGGTACACGCACGGGCCGAGGAAGACGTCGAGCTGCGCGCAGTGGTACAGCGGCAGCGCGTGCAGCACCACGTCGGTCGCGGCCATCTCGCCGTCGACGATGCAGCTCACGTACTGGTCGATCACCGCGCCGTGCGTCAGCATCGCGCCCTTGGGTGCCGACTCGGTGCCGCTGGTGTAGACGATCTGCAGCAGATCGTCGCGCCCGATCGCGGCTTGCGGCGGCTCGGCCGAGGTGTCGACCAGCGCGTCGAACCGCAGCGCGATGCCCGGCGGTGGTTGCGAGGGCTGCTCCGAGGGCAGCCACAGCAAGCGCTGCACGCGCGTGTCGCGCGCCGCGGCGTCGCGGCCGAGCGCCGCCAGGCCGCTGTCCACCGCGAGCAGCTCGGCGCCGGCGTGGCGCAGGATGTAGGCCGCCTCGTCGGCGTTGAGCATGAAGTTGACCGGCACCAGCACCGCACCGAGGCGCGCCAGCGCGAAGCGCAGCGCCGCGAAGCCGTGCGAGTTGCGCGCCAGCACCGCGACGCGGTCGCCGCGCGCGACGCCTTCACGGTGCAGGCCGGCCGCCAGGCGCGACACGATCGTGTCGAACTCGCGCCAGCTCCAGGCGATGTCGCCGCAGCGCAGCGCGGGTTTGTCGGGCGCCCGCGCCGCAGTGCGGCGCAGCAGATCGGCCAGGGTCTGGCGGCGCAGGATGTCGGACATGGCGGGTTCTCGCGGCGGTGGTGCAGCCACTGTAGCGCCGCTGCGCGCGGCGACGTCGGGGACAGTCCTGCGCGTGGGCGGGCGCGCGCTCAGCGTGCGCCGTCGCGGGACAACCAGCGCAGCGCGGCCTCGAGGGTCGGGTCGCCCTGTGGGCCCGCCTCGGCCGGCTCGACGTGCAGGCGCGGCACGAACGCTTCGCGCGGCGCGCCGTCGACGTGGAACAGCTGCTCCTCGCCGAGCTCGACCTGCGCGCCCGACTCGGCGAGCGTCTCGTGGAACAGGGCGCCCAGCAGGCGGCCCATCGGCGCGCCCGCGGTCTGCACGCCGATCGCATCGAAGCCGATCACCATGCCTTCGCCCATGCTGCCGGTCCAGCGGCCCGCGAGCACGACCGCGCGAGCGCGATAGCGCGGCTGCAGCGGCAGCACGTATTCGACGAACTTGCGCGGCACGCCGTGGCGCCGCGCCTCGCCCGGCACGGTGTGCACCTGGTACGGCCGCTCGCGCGCGACGAAATGGCCGAGTACGCCGCGCGCCACTGTGCTGTTGCCGCCGCTGGGCGTGTTGCGCAGATCGATCAGCAGCGCGCGGGTGTCGATGAGCGATCGCACCGCTTCGGCAAACATCGCGATCGTGTCGTTGCGCCCGAGCGAGTTGTGCAAACGGATCAGCCCGACGTCGCCGCGCCGCTCGTGACTCAGTGCGGGCGCGGCGGCCAGCGCGCGCGCCTGCTCGCCGGCGCTGCGCAACTGCACGGTGCGCCGGCCGCTGCGGCCCTCGAGCACCAGCTCGCGCGGCCGCTCGCGCACGCCGGCCAGCGCGATGTCGAAGCCATGCGCCAGCTGCACGCGCGACAGCTCCCCCGGCGGCTGCCCGAGCCAGCGCTGCACCGCCGCAGCCGGCGCGACGCCGTCGATGGCGAGCACGACATCGCCGACCAGGACGCCCTGGCGCACGGCGTCGCTGTCGGCGCGCACGTCGCCGATCA
>Ga0068860_100005928_pt1 | contig 12295 bp, 15 predicted proteins | sample KBSSwiS32_FD_66597 | JGI IMG/M metagenome (GOLD analysis project Ga0068860, IMG submission 66597) | Switchgrass rhizosphere microbial communities from Kellogg Biological Station, Michigan, USA - KBS Switchgrass S3-2 | ecosystem: Host-associated > Plants > Roots > Rhizosphere > Soil ... | reverse complement strand
GGCGCACGCCGTAGCGGGGCGAGCCGCTACAATAGCGCGCGTCACCCCGCGCCAATTCGCCTTGCCTCGTCAACCTTCAGCAAAGGCCCCCCGCAAGCCTGCGCGAGCCGGCGCCGCGCCGGAACGCAGCGCCCGGGTGTTCGCCGCCGCCGGCGCTGCCTCGGCCGCCAGGCCGGCGCCTGCTGCGGCACGCCCCTCGCGGGCGCCGCGCGCTGCTGGAGTCGCGCTGTCCGGACTCGCGCTCGACGACTGGCATCGGCGCCTCGCGGCCCGGCCGTGGTTCGGTTCCGCGCTCACCTGCGCGGTCGTCATCTCGCTGACGATCCACGCCGTGGTGATGGCCACGCATTTCAGGTTGTTCGAGCCGCGCAAGCCGAGCGACCAGGGTCCGGCGCTCGAAGTCGCGCTGGTCAACGCCAAGTCGACGACCAGGCCGACGAAAGCCGACATTCTCGCCCAGGCCAATCTCGATGGCGGCGGCAACACCGAGGACGATCGCCGCGCGAAGACGCCGCTGCCGATCCCGCCGCGCAGCAATGCGTCGAACGACCTGACGATGACGACGCGCAAGGCCGAAGCGCTCGAGCGGCGCGCGCAGGAATTGATGACGTCGCTGAAGTCCGTCCCCGCAGGCACGCCGGCGCCGGTGCCCGCGCCCACGGAGGCCGAAAAGCCTGCGCCGGTCTCGGTGGCGGACCTGTCGCAGCGCACGCTCGAAGTGATGCGGCTCGAAGCGCAAATCGCGCGCGATCTCGAGGCGTACCAGAAGCTGCCGAAGCGCAGGCAGGTGGGCGTGCGCGCCGAGGAGTATCGCTTCGCGCGCTATGTCGAGGACTGGAGGCAGAAAGTCGAGCGCGTCGGGAACCTGAACTACCCGGAAGCCGCACGCCAATTGAAGCTCTACGGCAACCTGATCCTCACCGTGTCGATCCGCGCCGACGGCAGCGTCGAAAAAGTGATCATCGAGCGCTCGTCGGGTCACCGCGTGCTCGACGCGGCCGCGCAGCGGATCGTCGAGATGGCCGCGCCGTATTCGCCGTTTCCCTCGGACATCCGTCGCGACACCGAGATCCTCGACATCACGCGGACGTGGACCTTCGCCCGCGGCGACGAGCTCCGTAGTGAGTAGCCCGGGTTGAGCCGCGCGAAACCCGGGGCAGACCGATGACCGACCGCTATGCCGTCGTCGGCAATCCGATCGCGCACTCCAAGTCGCCGGAAATCCACGACGCGTTTGCGCGCGCAACCGGCCACGACCTGACCTACGAGCGGCTGCTCGCGCCGCTGGACGGCTTCGTGGCGACGGTCGAGGCCTTCGCCCGCGAGGGCGGCCTCGGCGCCAATGTGACCGTACCGTTCAAGCTCGAAGCCTTCGCGCTCGCGCGCGAGCGAAGCGCGCGTGCAGACAAGGCAGGTGCGTGCAACACCCTCGCGCGCCGCGGCGACCATTGGTACGGCGACAACACCGATGGCGTCGGCGTCGTGCGTGACCTGACGCACAACCTCGGCGTCGCGCTCGGCGGACGCGATCTGCTGGTGCTCGGCGCCGGCGGCGCAACCCGCGGCATCCTCGGGCCGCTGCTCGCGGAAAAGCCGCGCTCGCTCGTGATCGCCAACCGCACGCTCGAGCGCGCGGCCCTGCTCGCCACGATGTTCGCCGCGGACGGGCCGATCCGGGCGGCCGGCGTCGATGCCGTCGGCGCGCAGCGTTTCGACGTCGTCATCGACGCGACCAGCGCGGCGCTCGCGCAACTCGCCGCCACGGACGCGACGGCGGCATTGCCGTGGCCCACGACGATCTTCGCACGCGACGCGCTCGCCTACGACCTGAAGTACGCCGCGCAGCCTACGCCGTTCCTGCGCTGGGCGAGCGCGCACGGCGCGGGACGCTCGATCGACGGGCTCGGCATGCTGATCGAGCAGGCGGCGGAGAGCTTCGCGATCTGGCGCGGCGTGCGCCCGCCGACGGCGCCGGTGTTCGCGATGCTGCGCCCCAGCTGAACGAACGTGCTGCGTCTCACACTGTTGGCGATCGGCGCGCTCGCGCTGATCGCGCTCGGCTGGGTCGGCTGGATCGCCGCGCACATCGCCTGGTATCGCACGCACGCGCCGGGCGAGACGGCGTTCATGGCGCAGCGGATGGGAGAGCTTCACGACAAGGATCCGCGTGCGCAGCTGCGCTACACCTGGGTGCCGTACAACCGGATCTCGGTGAACCTGAAGCGCGCGATGATCGCCGCGGAGGACGCGAAGTTCGTCGAGCACGACGGCTTCGATTGGGACGGCATCGAGAAGGCGCTCGAGAAGAACCAGAAGAAGGGGCGCGTCGTCGCCGGCGGCTCGACGATCACCCAGCAGCTCGCGAAGAACCTGTTCCTGTCGCCTTCCAAGAGCTACTGGCGCAAGGGTCTCGAGGCGATCGTCACGGTGCTGCTCGAAACGATGCTGCCGAAGCAGCGGATCCTCGAGCTCTATCTGAACGTGATCGAATGGGGCAACGGCGTCTTCGGCGCCGAAGCGGCGGCACGGCGCTATTTCGGCGTGAGCGCCGCGCAGCTCGACGCCGAGCAGGCGGCACGCCTCGCGGCGATGGCGCCGAGCCCGCGTGTGTTCGAGCGCAATCCGGGCTCGGCGTACCTGTCCGGCCGCGTCGCGACGATCGTTGCCCGGATGCCGTCGGCCGCGGTGCCCTGATCGCGATACCGCGCGGCACAAGTTCTGCTGGGGCCCTCGCGGGAGTAGAATGCGCGTCGTCTCATCGATGGCAGAAAGTCCCTTGGTCGCGCCCAGCTCATGCTCGAAACCGATGACAACGTTGCGACCGAACGTCCGGCGGCGCGCCGGAACGTCCAGGACGAGCTCGCCGAAGTCACCGCACTGCTGCGGCGGCACCGGCTCGTCGAGGGGCTGATCCACGAGCAGCAAGCCGAGCCGGGCGGTCCCGCCCAGGTCGAGCTGACCGAGAGCGAGGTCTACAAGCGCAGCAAGGCGGCGCTGCACGACAAGCTCGACCGGCTCCATCCGGCCGACATCGCGTACATCCTCGAGGCGCTGCCGCTTCCCGAGCGTCTCTACGTCTGGGATCTCGTCCGCGCGGCGCGCGACGGCGACATCCTGCTCGAGGTCTCCGACGCGGTTCGCGAGTCGCTGATCTCCTCGATGGACACCGAGGAGCTCGTCGCCGCCACCGAGATGCTCGAAGCCGACGAGATCGCGGAGCTCGCGCCCGATCTGCCGCAGGAGGTGATGGACGATGTTTTCCAGAGCCTCCCGATCGAGGAGCGCGAGCAGTTGCGCGCGGCGATGTCCTTCGACGACGACATGGTCGGTGCGCTGATGGATTTCGAGGACGTGACCGTGCGGCCCGACGTCACGCTCGAAGTGGTGCTGCGCTACCTTCGCCGCTTCGACGAGCTTCCGTCGCAGACCGACCAGCTCTTTGTCGTCGATCGCAGCGACACGCTGCTCGGCGTGCTGCCGGTCGGCCGCCTCCTGGTCACCGATCCCGATGTGATCGTCGAAAGCGTCATGCGAGCGCCGGCGGTCAAGCTGTTGCAGCACGAGAAAGCCGAAGTCGCGGCGCACGCGTTCGAGCGCTACGACCTCGTGTCTGCGCCTGTCGTCGACACCAACGACAAGCTGGTCGGCCGCGTCACCGTCGACGAGATCCTCGATTTCGTCCGCGAGCGCGGGCAGGAGGAGGTGCTCGCGCAGGCCGGCCTGAAGGAGGAAGAGGACGTCTTCGCGTCGGTGTGGGCTTCGTTCAAGAACCGCTGGGCGTGGCTCGCGATCAACCTCGTCACCGCATTCATCGCCTCGCGCGTGATCGGCGTGTTCGAAGGATCGATCGAGAAACTGGTTGCCCTGGCCGCGCTGATGCCGATCGTCGCCGGTATCGGCGGGAATTCGGGCAATCAGACGATCACGATGATCGTGCGCGCGGCGGCGCTCGGCCAGGTCACGGTCGACAACGCGAAGGCGCTGATCCGCAAGGAGATCACCGTGAGTCTCGTCAACGGCGTGATCTGGGGCGGTGTGATGGGCGTGGTCGCGATGCTGCTCTATCGCGACGTCAAGCTTGGCCTGGTGATGGTGCTCGCGATGACGTTGAACCTGATGCTCGCCGCGCTGATGGGCGTGCTGATCCCGATGTCGATGATGAGATTCGGCCGCGATCCGGCGCTGGGCTCGTCGGTGCTGATCACCGCGGTCACCGATTCGGGCGGATTCTTCATCTTCCTCGGGCTTGCGACGCTGCTGCTGCTCTGACGCGGCGGAATAACGGTGGAGGATCGGGTGTTGGCGCTGATGAACGAGTTGCATCCAGGGGGAGTGCGAATGGTCCGGTCGGTGCGCTCGGTGGTGCTCGCGCTGGGTGTGCTCGCCGGCGCGGCCCACGTCGGCGCGGCGTTGGCGCAGGCGCCCGCCAAGGTCAGCGAAGGCGTGCTGACCAACGGCACCGGCATGACGCTCTATTTTTTCGACCGCGATACCCCGGGCAAGAGCGCGTGCAACGGTCCGTGCGCAAACAGCTGGCCGCCGTTCGCGGCCGGCGCCGACGCGAAGCCCTCGGCAGACTGGACAGTGATCACGCGTGAGGATGGCAGCAAGCAGTGGGCATACAAGGGGAAGCCGCTCTACACCTGGGCCAAGGATCAGAAGCCTGGTGAGAAGACCGGCGACAATTTCAACAACGTCTGGCACGTGGCAACGCCGTAGTGACCGAACCGCCCGGATTGCCGCACCACGATCTCCTCGCGGCGATACCGCGGCTGCGCCGCTACGCGCGCGTGCTGACCGGCGAGGCGACCAAGGCGGACGACCTGGTGCAGGATGCACTGGCGCGAGCATGGGAGAAGCGGCGGCTGTGGCGGGCGGGCTCGGACCTTCGCGCGTGGCTGTTCACGATCATGCACAACGTCTACGTCAATCAACTTGCGCTGGCGCGGCGCGAAGCCGGGAACGTGCCGCTCGACGCCGACGGCGAGCAGGGGCCCGCGTGGCAGATCCCGGCTCGCGGCAACCAGATCGACCGGATCGAGCTGTTCGAGATCGTGGCGCAGATGAATCGGCTGCCCGCCGAGCAGCGCGAGGTGCTGTTGATGGCGGCGGTCGAGGAAATGCCGTACGAGGAAATCGCCACGGTGCTGGCCATTCCGATCGGCACCGTGATGTCGCGGCTGTCGCGGGCGCGCGAAAAGCTGCGGCGGATGGCAGCCGAGCCGCCGCCGCCGCTCAAGGTCGTCAAATGAATCATCGATCCCTCGGAGGGTGCAAGCGATGAGCACCACTCCCATTCTCGACACCGACCTCGGCGCCTACGCCGATCGGCAGCTCGCGCCCGAGCGCGCGGCGCTGGTCGAAGCGGCGCTCGCTCGCGACCCCGCGCTCGCCGAGCGCGTGGCCCAGATCCGCGCACAGAGCGCGGCGTTGCGCGATGCGCTCGACCCGATGTTGACCGAGCGCGTCCCCGAGCATCTGCTCGACGCGACGCGTGCGCCCGCGGCGGCCGCGCGCGCAAACGCTTCGCGACGCTGGCTGATGCCGGCATTCGCTGCCGCGGCATCGCTCGTCGTCGGCATCGCGATCGGCTGGTATGGCCGCGACTTCGCGATCGAGCGCTCCGGCGTGCCCACGACGTTCGCGCGCGAAGCCGCGTTCACTCACGCGATGTATGCCGTCGAGCAGCGCCGTCCCGTGGAAGTGTGGGCTGCCGAAGAGAAGAACCTCGTCACCTGGCTCGGTCGTCGCACGGGTCATACGGTTCGCGCTCCCGATCTCGCGAGCGTCGGCTACTCGCTCGTCGGCGGGCGGCTGGTCGCCGGGAATGCCCGTCCCACGGGCCTTTTCATGTACGAGAATGCCGACAAGCAACGCCTGACGCTGCAATGGCGCAAGCAATTGCCCGGTGTCGGCGAGACGGCCTTCCGTTATTCGATGGAAAACGGCATCGGCGTCTTCTACTGGATCGACGACGACTGCGGATACGCGTTGTCCGGCAACGTCGATCGCGCGCAGTTGCTTTCCGTTGCGCGCATCATCTACGGCCAACTGGCCGCGCCGGAAGCCGCTGCGCCGAAGTAGCTACGACGACGTTAGCGTCGCGTAGCCTTGCGGCGTGCGCAGCATCGCCGCGAGCCGCGTCTCGCGGTCGTAGGTCACGCGCAACGATTCACTGAGCCCCAGCGAGCCGAGCGCCGCGCGTACCGGCGCAGGCTCGGTGCACGTGGCGGCGAGTTGCGTGACCGAGACGTTCGACACGGGTAGCTTGTCGGCCGGATGGAACGGCACGTCCCATTGGATCAGCGTGGGCACGAGTCCGCGCGCCGGCAGCGCGCCGTCGTCGGGAATCGTGATTCGCCAGCGATAGTCGCCGCGCGACATCGGATGAACAGTGCCGAGGTCGAGCGGGCACGCCGCGATCGCCTGGCCGATGTCTTCGCTGCGCGCGACCCAGTGGATCAACCGCGGCTGCTCGGAGAGCTCCGATTGCAGCGCAAGCCCGTCCAGGCCGAACCAGCGCGGTCGCGACGGCTTGATGCCGTCGGGATCGATCGCGAGGATTTCGAGGAACGACCGCTCACCGAGTTTGAGGAGCGCGTTGTGCGTGCCCATCGCGACGTGCTTGCCGCCGGACTGCGCGGTCGCGCCGGTGAGGCTTCGCACCCACTCGATGCCCTGGTCGAGCGTCGACGCCGCGACGACGAGGTGATCGAAAACGGCCAGCGGTATCTTCACCCTACGCGGCGCGCTCTTCAGGCGCGAAATCGAGCTCGATGCGCGCGCCGTTCGGGTCGAAGAAGAATACCTGCCACAAGCGCGTACCCGCCTGCTGGCGGCACGCGTGGTGAATGCCGTGCGCGGTGAGCTTTTCGATCGTCGCGGGCAGGCCGGTGGCGGTGAACGCCATGTGATCGATCACGCCGGGCTTCAAGTCCTCGCGCGACTTGCCGCCGATGACGTGCAGGATCGCCTGCTCGCCGGCGTACAGCCACGCGCCGGGAAAGCCGAGGTCAGGCCGGTAGCCGTCGCTCAAGCCGACGAAATCGCGATAGAACTCCACGGTGCGCGCGACGTCGTCGGTCAGCACGGTGAAGTGGTTCATGCCCAGCGTTGCCATTGGACAGGCTCCTAGATCAGGATGATGTCGTACTGCTCCTGCGTGTAGATCGACTCGACTTGCAGCGAGATCTGCTTGCCGATGAAGTCGCCCAGCTGCGCGAGGCTTTGCGACTCCTCGTCGAGAAAGAGATCGATCACCGATTGCGATGCGAGGATGCGGAACTCGCGCGCGTTGAACTGCTTCGCCTCGCGCAGGATTTCCCTCAGGATCTCGTAGCAGATCGTCTGCGCGGTCTTCAGCTGCCCGCGGCCCTTGCACGTCGGGCACGGCTCGCAGAGCACGTGCGCGAGCGATTCGCGCGTGCGCTTGCGCGTCATCTCGACGAGGCCGAGCTGCGTGAAGCCGTTCACGGTGAGCCGCGTGCGGTCCTTTTCGAGCGCGCGGTTCAGTTCCTGCAGCACCGCCGCCCGGTGGTCGACGTTCTCCATGTCGATGAAGTCGAGGATGATGATTCCGCCGAGGTTGCGCAGCCGAAGCTGCCGCGCGATCACCTGCGCCGCTTCCAGGTTGGTCTTGAAGATCGTGTCGTCGAAGCTGCGTCCGCCGACGAACGCGCCGGTGTTGACGTCGATCGTCGTCATCGCTTCGGTCTGGTCGACGATCAGGTAGCCGCCCGACTTCAGGTCGACGCGCCGGGCGAGCGCCTTCTCGATCTCGTCCTCGACGGCGTTCAGGTCGAACAGCGGGCGCTCGCCGATGTGGTGCAGGATGCGCTCCGACAGCGCGGGCGTGTACTCGCGCGCGAATTCCTGCATCCGCACGAACGTCTCGCGCGAGTCGACGACGATGCGCGCCGTCTGCTCGGTCGCCATGTCGCGCAGCACGCGCTGCGCGAGGTTCAGATCCTGGTAGAGCAGCGACGGCGCGGGAACCTCGCGCGAGCGGGCGGTCAGGTCGCCCCACAGCTTCGTCAGGTACTCGATGTCGTTCTGCATCTCGCGCTCGGTGGCGGTCTCGGCCATCGTGCGGATGATGAAACCGCCGGACAGCCCCTGCGGCAGCAGTTGCTGCAGCTTTTCGCGCAGCAGCTCGCGCTCGGTCTCGTCCTCGATGCGTTGCGAGATGCCGATGTGCGAATCCTGCGGCAGGTAGACGAGCAGCCGACCGGCGAGGCTCACCTGCGTCGACAGCCGCGCGCCCTTGGTGCCGATCGGATCCTTGACCACCTGCACCAGCAGCGCCTGGCCTTCGTGCAGGATCTTCTCGATCGGTCGCGCGTCGCTGCCGCCATGGCCGTTCTGCCGATGCTCCCAGATGTCGGCGATGTGCAGGAAGGCCGCTCGCTCGAGACCGATCTCGATGAACGCGCTCTGCATCCCGGGAAGCACCCGCGCGACGCGACCGAGATAGATGTTGCCGACGAGCCCGCGGGCGCTGATCCGCTCCACGTGGAGCTCCTGGACGATGCCCTGCTCGAGCATCGCCACGCGAGTTTCCTGCGGCGTGACGTTGATGAGGATCTCGTGAGTCATGCCGCTATAGCACCGGGAAGCCGATCTTCGCGAGCGCTTCGGCGGTTTCGAACAGCGGCAGGCCCATCACGCCGGAGTAGCTGCCCTCGATCCGCTCGATGAACGCCGCGGCGCGTCCCTGGATCGCGTAGCCGCCGGCCTTGTCGAACGACTCCTCGCTCGCGACGTATCGCTCGATCTCGGCGGCGTCGAGCGCGCGCATCGTGACCTTCGAAGTCGAGACGGTGACGACGTTCTGCTCTTCCCAGCGCAGCGCGACCGTCGTGATCACCTGGTGCGAGCGTCCGGAAAGCAGCGTGAGCATGCGCGTTGCGTCGGCGGCATCCGCCGGCTTGCCGAAGATCTTCCCGTCGATCTCCACCTCGGTGTCGGCGCCGAGCACCGGCCGTGGCGGCAGGCCGCGGATCTGCATCCAGTGCCAACCCACGGATGCCTTCGCGCGCGCGATGCGCTTCACGTAGCTCGTGGGGGATTCGTTGGCGCGAATCTTTTCGACGACGTCGCGGCTGCGGCCCGGGGCTTCACGCAAGCGCAACTCGGCGAACTCGATGCCCAGCTGGCGCAACAGCTCCTGACGGCGCGGACTCTTCGACGCGAGATAGATCGGGCGTGAGCTCATTGGTGACCTCCCTGTACCTGATCCTATAGTGCCGCGATTGAGCGTCGGTCACCCTCAATCGCTCGGCGACGCGCGCTGCGCGCCTTGGCTCGCATTCGATCGCCCGGCTCGCTCATTCGCGGCCTCCTTGCACCTGTGCTCGCATTCGCTCGCCCGCCTCGCTCATTCTTAGTCTCTGTGATAGGGATGACCGGCGAGAAGGCTCGCCGCTCGATAGACCTGCTCGGCGATGATGACCCGCACCAGCGCGTGCGGGAGCGTCAGCGGCGACAACGATACGACCTCGGTGGCGTGCGCGCGAACCGTATCGGCGAGGCCGTCGGCGCTGCCCACGACGAACGCGATCTCGCGCGCGTCGTCGCGCCAGCGCCCGAGGCGCTCGGCCAGCATGCGCGTGGTCCACGGGCGGCCGCGCTCGTCGAACGCCACGACGAGCGCGCCCTTGCAGGCGGCGAAAATGCGCTCGGCCTCCGCCGCGAGCAGTTGCGCCACGCTCTTCCCCCGCGTTCTCGGCTCGGGCTTCAGCTCGACCAGTTGGAGCGCGAACTCGCGCGGCAGCCGGCGTGCGTAGTCGCTCCAGCCAGCCGATACCCAATCGGGCATCCGGTGACCGAGCGCCACCAAACGCAGATTCATCGCGGGCTCCGCGGAGGGTTGCGCATCGCTCGCTCCGCCCGCCGCATCGCCGGTCAGGCGGTCTGGCGTGCGCCGGGCTTCGGCTTGGCGCGGCGCACCGGCGGCGGCGTCCACAACTCTTCGAGGTTGTAGTACGCCCGCACGTTGGGCTGCATCACGTGGACGACGATGTCGCCGGCGTCGACGAGCACCCACTCGCCGCTTTCCTCGCCTTCGACGCCGATGATCGTGGCGCCGGCCTCCTTCAGCTTGTCGCGAACGTGGCGGGCGAGCGCCTTGACCTGCCGGTTCGACTCGGCACTGGCGACGATCAGCGTGTCGTAGAGGCTGGTGAGCTTGCGAACATCGAGAACGGTGATGTCGCGCGCTTTGATGTCTTCGAGGGCGGTGACGGCGGTTTTCTGCAGCTTGTTAAGTCGCATCCGGGAGGGATCGGTAGAGGTGGTTGCGTTCAATATAGGCTAAAACGGCAGGCGGTAGCAAACCGCGTACCGCGGCGACGTCGTTTCGGGCCAGCGCCGCGCGAATCATCGACGCCGAGACCGGATGCGGCGTGATCGGCTGGACGAAGATCGCGCCGGCCGGTTGCGCAGCGAGCGCGTCGACATCGGTCGTGCGCCGATCGTGCCACTCGCCCTCGAGCGGCGCATCGAGCGTGGCCGGCAGCGGCATCCCCGGGCGCGCTACGACGACGACGTGCGCCAGCGCAAACACGTCGCGCCAGCGATGCCAGGTCGGCAGCGCGAGGAATTGATCGGCGCCGAGCAGCAATGCCAGCGGCTGTGCCGGCGCCGCGCTGCGCATTTCCGAAAGCGTCAGCACGGTGTAGCTCTTGCCGCGGCGACGCAGTTCGCGATCGTCGGCCACGAGGTTCGGGTAATCGACGATCGCCAGCTCGATCATCGCCAGGCGATCGTCCGCGCTCGCGACCGGCGCGCGCCGATGCGGCGGATCGCCGACGGGAATCAGGTGGATGGCGCCGAGAGACAGCGCCTGCATCACCTCGCGCGCCAATTCGAGATGCGCGCAGTGGATCGGGTCGAACGTGCCGCCGAGCAGCCCGAGCGCGCGCATCACGGGGCCGGCTCCTAGAACCGCGATCCCGGTTGCGCGAGAAACGTCAGCTCTTCGGGCGTCGACGCGCGCCCGAGCACGGCATTGCGATGCGGATAGCGGCCGAAGCGGCGAATGATCTGTGCATGCTTTTCGGCCCATTCGAGCTGGTTGGTGAGCGGTGTTTCGCGTTCGAGCCGCGTGTAGAGCTCGATCGAACGCTGCTGGGCGGCGACATCCTCGGCGTGCTCGAACGGCAGGTAGAGGAACAGGCGCTCATAGGGGCGAAGCGACGAGTCGCCGCCGGCGTCGACGACCGAGGTCGCGATAGCGAGCGCGCGCGGGTCACCGGCGAAGGCCCGGGGTGTGTCGCGAAAGATGTTGCGCGTGAACTGGTCGAGCAGCAGCACCAGCGCGAGCGCGCCGCGCGCTTCGACGGCCCACGTTTCATACGCGCCGGCGAGCGCCGCTTCGACGGCGCTGCCGAAACGCTCGCGAATCGCCGCGTCGAATGCCGGATCCTTGCGAAACCATTCGGCGCGCGAGGCGGTGCCCGACCCCAGCCAGAATTCGAGGATGTCGGCAGCGAGCGCGTCCATGGATCTGGTATAGTAGCAGCGTGGCGGTAGCGCGAGCACCGCCGTTTTTGTTTGTGCGTTCGCGGTAAATGTCCAGAACCTCGCACCGCGACATCTTCCTCCTCGCCTGCTGCCAGGCGCTGCTGCTCGTCAACAACGCCGGCTTGATCTCGATGAGCGCGCTGATCGGCTACGCGCTCACCGACGACAAGATCTACGCGTCGCTCGGCGCCACCACGTACGTGCTGGGCTCGGCGCTGTCGACGATGCCCGCATCGCTGTGGATGGGCAAGGTCGGTCGCCGCCGCGGCTTCATGACGGGCTCGCTGATCGGCGTCTTCGGCTCGGCGATCGCGGCCATCGCCATCGCGCTCGGAAGCTTCGCGCTCTTCTGCGCCGCCACCGCCATCATCGGCGTCTATGCGGCATTCGGCTTGCAGTACCGTTACGCCGCGGCTGAAGTCGCCGAATTGTCGTTTCGCCCGAAAGCGATCTCGCTGGTGCTCGCCGGCGGGATCGTCGGCGGGTTTCTCGGGCCGGAATCGACACGCTGGGCGAAGGACCTGTTCGCCACGCCGTTCCTCGGCTCGTTTGTCGTGCTGTCGCTGATCGCGCTCGTCGCGCTCGCCGTGCAGTCGCGCGTGCGGGTGCCGAAGCCTACGATCGAGGAGAGCGCCGGCGGCGGCCGGCCGCTGTCGCAGATCGTGCGCCAGCCGGTGTTCGTCGTTGCCGCAATGTCCGGTGCACTCTCCTACGGGCTGATGAACCTGCTGATGGTGGCGACACCGCTGGCGATGAGCTTCTGCAGCCATCC
>Ga0068860_100005924_pt1 | contig 12299 bp, 9 predicted proteins | sample KBSSwiS32_FD_66597 | JGI IMG/M metagenome (GOLD analysis project Ga0068860, IMG submission 66597) | Switchgrass rhizosphere microbial communities from Kellogg Biological Station, Michigan, USA - KBS Switchgrass S3-2 | ecosystem: Host-associated > Plants > Roots > Rhizosphere > Soil ... | reverse complement strand
ATTTATCATTGTTTGAATCTTTGTTTCTGAAAGCTTCCCTTCGCAATTCAACCCAAACTGTAATTTACGAAGTGTCTTGTTTGACATCAAAATATTACATTACTTCTTCCGGACTGGAGTTGTGGGATTCTATCAAACTGGGAGTTAGGTTTTGGAATGATATTGTAAAATCTTTCCCATGCTACCGAATTTGCGCATCTGCACATTACTCTTTACCTTTTGTATCCAACTGCTGACTATGGAATGTAAAAACTGCGGCCATTTTGGCGAAGGCAAATTTTGTCCGGCCTGTGGACAAAAACTTCGCATCGGACGAATTAAACTATCATCCGTATTGCATGACGTCATCCATAGTTATACTCATTTCGACAAGGGATTTTTGTATACGCTTAAACAATTGGCCATTCATCCCGGAACATTACAAAAAAATTATTTATCTGGGCATCGCATAAAAAATCAGCAACCTTTCCCGATGTTTATTGCTACAGGGACGATTTGCGCGCTGGCTCTCTATCTGATTTATAAACCAACGGCGGATGCGAATACCGAGCAATATTTCTACAAACATTATTATGTATTGACACAGGCACTACTTCTTCCTGTATACGCTTTATCAACTTGGCTTTTGTTCATCAATTCCAAATTGAATTACGCAGAGATACTAGTATTGATATTGTATATGCTGGGATTCATGTCATTTATTATTATTCCTGTTAATGCACTTCATTTTTTCTTAACTGCGGGGACAGTTACAATGATCGAAGCTGCTCTTTTAGCAGTTTATAATATCTGGACCTATATCAATTTCTTTACGTACGGTCCGACATGGCTCGTCGCCATCAAGAGTTTTTTTTGTATTCTTCTTAACTATATCCTTTTTCAGATAGCGGGTAATATGATCATACATTGGTTTATGTAGGAGTGGGAGTGTTCAATGTACTGGTCTTACTTTCGCGACTGGTTCAAACATTTAGAATGTGATGAAAGCAATACGCGGTAATTTATTTTTATTTCGATTTTGGTGTAATGAAATGAGTGTAGGGCGCTAAAGATCGTAAGTGTCCAAATAAGCGCCGGCAAATATGTCCCAACTCTTCTGAAAGAGAAGTTTTCCTCTGCCTGATTGTTGGGATTATGATCAAACAGGAACATGTGGACGTTTCTTACTGCATTTTTCCGCCATTTAATTGTAGCGACAATCATCAAAACTTAGACAAAACGTTGAAGCGTCCCATCTGAAAAACGAACAACAAATGTATCGGAACCGTACAGATTTTTAGGCCGGTACTATTTAAGGAGTTGTATATCATTTTCATCAATACTGGCACAGTGATGGTGATTAAATTCAGTCTCGCTTTTAACGATTGCACTTCAAAACCAAAATCAGTTCTATGTTTAGAACTTACTGCAGAGCAGCTTTGAGAAACCTGCATCGAAATAAGACTTACTCTCTCGTCAATATTGTTGGATTGGCTGTTGGCCTGGCAACAGTACTGGTGATCTTCCTGATCGTTCAATTCGAATACAGCTTTGATAATTTTCACAAAAATAAAGACCGGATTTATCGGCTGGTCAGCGTTCCTTATAAAGAGGGAACTGGTTTTAATGCTACTGCAGCGGTTCCCTTACCGGTAGCTGCGGGATTGCGTATCGATTATCCGCAAATCGAAAAGGTGGCTTCCATTTTTGGAAGAGACGCGCAGATAACGATTGAAGAAGGCAAAGAACAAGAAGAAAAGAAATTTAATGAAACGCGAAGCATTTATTTTGCAGAACCTTCTTTCTTTGACATATTTAGTTTTGAGTGGCTTGCCGGAGATCCGAAAACCGCTCTGAATGATCCAAATTCGGTTGTTCTTACACGTGAGATAGCGGAAAAATATTTTGGTGATTGGAGATCCGCAATAGGAAAGACGATTAAATATGATAATAAAGAAATTTACCAGATTAAAGGTATCCTGGAGAATCCGCCCGTTAACACTGATTTTCCTTTGAAAATTGTTATTTCTTACAGGTCACTCAAAAATGTTGATTTGAATGATTGGGTAGGAACTTATGGACGTGGATATTGCTTTGCACTGCTTCCTCCGGGTTCAGATCCGGCAAAGTTTAATTTGTCTTTGCATGATTTTGTAAAAAGACATAAACCAGCCGATCATATAAACGATGGGATAATCCTTCAGCCCCTGGCCGATATTCATTTTAACCCTGTATTCGGAAACTTTAATGGCCGCACTTTTAGTAAAAAAATAATTGGCACACTTTCATTGGTTGCGCTATTTCTAATCATTATTGCCAGCGTTAATTTTATCAACCTGGCAACAGTGCAGATGATTAACCGCTCAAAGGAAATTGGAGTCCGTAAAGTATTAGGTAGCGGTCGCGCTCAACTCGTTGTTCAATTTATTGGCGAAACAGCACTCATCACTGTTTGTGCTGTATTGCTGGCGTTGGGTCTTGCTACGCTTGCCCTGCCTTTTTTAAATGATCTTCTGCAGACCGAAATCAGTATCAATTTTAGTGATCTGCGAACAATCCTCTTCCTCATCATTCTCACAATTTCTGTTACGCTACTCGCTGGTTTCTATCCTGCGGTAATATCATCGGGTTTCCGTCCGATCGAGGCATTAAAAAATAAACTTTCTGCCGGCTGGATGCGTGGCATTTCATTGAGAAGAGTGTTGGTAGTTTTGCAATTTTGCATCGCCCAGGCTTTATTTATCTGTGTATTGATTATGGTGAGCCAGATGAATTATTTTTACAATGTTCCTCTTGGCTTTGACAAGGAAGCAATCGTCAATGTCCCGATTCCAAGCGATAGTATAAGCCAAACAAAAATGGAATCGGTACGCAACCGGTTATTGCAATTACCAGGCGTTAGGGATTTAAGTTTCAGTACATTTAGTCCACTTGACAATGATATCTGGAACAATTATTTCAAATTTGATCATAGTCCCAAGAAAACAGATTTCCTAACTTATTTTAAGTGGGCGGATGCTTCCTTCTTTAAAACTTACAATCTTGAATTCATTGCCGGGAAACCATATTCTCAAAGCGATACTCTTCGGGAATATGTTGTCAACGAAACGCTCGTAAAAAACTTAGGCATCCGGAATCCAAAAGATATTCTCGGGAAAGAAATAAATTTCTGGGATCAGAAACGAGGGCCTGTCGTGGGTGTCGTAAAAGATTATAATACCAATTCGTTGCAAACGCCGATAGTGCCGGTTGTGATGGGTTGCTGGAAGGATGTATACCAGGTAATCGGAATTAAGATGGTACCTGGAACAGCAAAACAAACGCTGGCTTCGGTAGAAAAAATCTGGAATGGCGCATACCCTGACTATGTTTATGAGTACGAGTTCCTCAATGAAAAAATAAATCGTTATTATAAAGAGGAAAGCCGGCTTTCAGACTTATATAAAATATTCGCTGGCATTGCGGTTTTTATTTGCTGTTTGGGTTTATACGGGCTAGTGTCGTTTATGGCTGCCCAGCGGATCAAGGAGATCGGCATTAGAAAAGTGCTGGGAGCTTCGGTGAACAGTATCATGTATTTATTCTCGCGCGAATTTACGGTTCTGATTGGCGTTGCTTTTATAATCGCAGCTCCATTGGCGTATTATTTTATGCAACGATGGTTAGAAGGTTTTAGTTTCCGTGTACATACCGGCCCCGGACTGTTTCTATTTGCAATTGCCGGTTCCCTGGTGCTTGCCTGGTTAACGGTGGGATACAAATCTTTCAAAGCCGCTACGGCAAATCCTGTTATATCACTTCGGAACGAATAAAAAATTGGGAATAATTAAAAGTGAAAATGAGAAAGGGGCTGATGAAATTCAGCCCTTTTGTTATTTGTAATTCCAGTTTTTTTTCATTTAGCTTTATTAAATGGCGACAAGTTCAAATTTGCATCAAGCCATTTGTAGTACCATCAAAATTGAAAACGTTCCGAAGGCGGAATCTAGTTGACTAGTCTTTCAAAAAAAAGTGCAGAGTTCATTTCACGGAAACTTTCCATTAAGTTATTTTTTACTCGCCACCTTTTTTATGAACTTCCAGATTACTACTTTGGGGGCATCTTGACCGTGCCATTGATTGGTTTTACGATCAAATTCAGAAATTTGGAAAAGTTGTAAATGAAGTTCAGTTGCATTCACTTTTGGGATTTTATATCATTCTTGTTGAGTCGCGTCCTGGCATTTGTACTCCAAGCAATTGTTCATTATTATAAACTATAAACTTATAATAGCACCGTTGATTTGTTTCACCCGGATCATCAAGTATGACTGTACTGTCGTTTATGAAGTTGTAAGTAAGCGTCATGTCTTTTTGAATTTTATATTCCCATTTTCCATTAAGGTCTTTAAAGGTTATTTCTTGTGCGAAAATCTTGGAGAAAGCGCTACAAATGAAAATAATAAAAAACGATTTCAGCATTTTGACTAGCATAATTTTGAAACTTGGCTTTAGTGATTTTTCTGTTAATTTTTTCCATTCTCCCAATCATTGATCTTGAATAAAGACTGTCTTTAAGCAATAACTTGGATTTTCATGTTTAGCACATGAATATAAAACTTGCGAACGTGTCGAGATTGATATAGCAACTAAAAAGTTGAAAAATAAAATATTTCGTCGAAGTATTTTTCAAAACGTCGTCTAAAGTTATATCCTCAAGCGATTTTGATTTGCCAGTGTTGTATGCCATAGATTGTTAAATATTCTTTACGGCCTCGTTGATTATTCGAATTTTTTAGTTTATTAAAATTACACGTGTTCCATTTGTTTTCTAAGTTCTTTATTTCCGAATACGCATGGAATTTGACTCTGATATTTTACTATCCATCTCATTTTATCACCTCTTTTTAGGTCCTTGCATCCGTCAATTCTTTCAATAAATCCATTGATCTCCTCGTTTGAACTGAGAATGACAAAAGCCGCTGGCGAATTTGAAAATTTATAAACTGCGATGTGAGAAGACAAGCTCTTGCCTTCAACAAAATCTTTCAAGGTTTGGAAGTCGTTTTCAAGCACATATTCATTGATACTAATTGGAACAAATGAACCAACATAAAATGCGTTCGAGAATACTTCAAAGTCAACGGAGTCAGCCGCGGCTTTAATAAAGGCCTGGTGAAATTTTTTTTCATCTCGTCTGAACCTGAAATAGTTTACAAACAAAACTGTAAAATACATGCAGGGTCGAATGCCAAGCAAGACAATAAATAATGGAATTGCATAGAGCGAAAAGAACTCTTGAGGTCTGATATGAAAAAGAAATAGAGTTAACATGAAGATTATCGAGCACAGAAATAATAGGTATGCCAAAAATATAAACTTGTAGGTATGCCAGAAATTAACTTCTGACTCAAATTTAAAGTCTGGGGATTCAACTAGCCGATTCCTGACATCGAGGTAGAAGTTTTCGTCGACTTTTTCTGGCGGAATAAATCTTAGAGACTTGTATTTGTAAAACAAATTTGAAATGAAGAACATGTGTTGGTAATATTTAAATAGGGTTTATTTGGTTTTTGATTTTTTTGGACGAAAGCTAATAAATGCCGTTTGCAAGATAATATTCTCAATTGAAAAAGAAGGCGCATTTGAAATTTCTAACACGTTTCAACCGGCGTATATGGAATAACTATAGACGGGAGATGGTAAACTTAAAACTCATACAACGCGAGATCATTTTCAAGGCCGAGAAATTGGTGAGGGATAAATGCGCAGCGAAAAAGGCGAAAAAGTATTAATGTTATAAGTGCGGAATTCAAATACGTTGAAAAACCGGTCTAAAAACCGTAAAAACACCGTTGCCTTTTTCGGTTTTTTATCGTCACTTCATTCATTCCATTTTTAATATTCAACATTTTTTATGTCGTTAAGTTCGCTCACATCAATTTGCCTTTGCATTTTAATTATTCTTGGTATTTTCTTATTTTTTTATTCTATAGTCGGTTTTGCCAAACGCAATTCACCTGCAAGCCTGAAAATTCCTTTTATAAAAACTGAAGTGCAGGGTCCGGCATGGCTGATATCGATTATAGTTGCAGCATTGCTGGTTGGGTTGCCAATATTGCTATCTGCGTTTCAGAAACCGAATAATGTGACCATCCCGCCTCCGTCGGTACAGCAGGTGCAAAAGATCGAAGAGCCAAACTACAAATCATTTCGGTTTATGCGTGATATCAGCATCCTTGATCTTCGTGCAATCGAAGCGGCGCCGTGGTACAATTCCTTGCCAGGTTGGAAGTGGATCGAAAAAAAACCGCGCATTAAACCAGGTATCTTAAAAAATTATATGATCGTACGCAAAGTTGACACGGCGGATTTTATTCATTTGAACTATGCAACGTCAGGGAAATTGGATATTCGCTGCCCAACACACAAAGCAAGCTTCCGGCGTTCGGACCGGATCAATGGCGCTAAGGAGATCGAGACCTGGGAAGTAACAGCGGATGTGAGTGCCGTCCCTGTCGGCCAGGAATTTGAAATCATGGTCGAAGCAACTTATTGGAATGCCTTTGCAGGATCGGATGGCGACGACTATACCACCTATGGACATGACCAGCATGACGAGGAAAATATTTCAGTTATTATTCTTTTCCCCGAAGAGAAACCATTTAAAACGGTTACCATGACGGATTATGCATCTGAAGCATCAAATGGGACACAGGTGACCGGAAGTACGCTTAATTGGTGGGGTCCGGGAAACCAAACATTTTACTGGTCCACAGTCGCAAGACAACCGGATCATTTCTACAAGGCAGCTTGGAGTTGGTAAATACTGTGGTGTTTATATGTTGGAGACCGCGAAATGAATCAAAACAAACGAAAAAGATCGGAGCACATAAAACCGAAATTGATATTCCCGTCGTAGAGATGAAATTTTTTCTACGTCCGTTTAGTAATCAGTCTTTCCAGGAATCCTGCCAACTCCTTTGTTGAGTACGGTTTGTTTAGTATTGTTTTGGCCCCGAGCCTGGTTGCCTCACGGGTATCCCTAATCGAAGTATAGGTTGTATAAATAATGACGGGAATATCTTTGAATTTTTCTGATTTCTTTATGGTCGAAAGGCATTCGAGGCCATTCATTATTGGCATGTTGATATCAAGAAATATGTAGTCCGGTTTTTTTTCCATCGCAGTTAGTTTCTCAAGTGCTTCGGCGCCATTAAAGACTGCGATACATTCCGCCTTGTCATCCACCTTTTGCAATGCCTCTGTAAAAAAAACGTGATCTTCCATGTCGTCGTCGACAAAAAGGATCACTGGCACCTTTGTCATAAACCGAGTGGTTATTGTTAGGGGAAAATGAATGAATAAGTAAAATTAATAAAAAGACAGATCGTTCCAACACCAGAATTTTTCAAGCTTTGTCACCGGCAACCGGAAGGTAAACACAAAACTTGGCGCCAACTCCTGGTTCGCCGTGTGCCGTGATTTTGCCGCCATGATTTTCAACGATTTTCTTACAAATTGCGAGTCCGAGTCCTGTTCCCGCGTAGGAATTTTTATCGTGCAGTCGTTGAAACAGTCCAAAAATCTTATGAACATATTGCTGGTTAAACCCGATGCCATTATCAGTGAATTTGATTTCATGATAGCTGACATTTTGATGCGTGTCATCATTATATTCTTCCGTGATATTGTATTCGATTGACAGCTTTAATGGCTGGTCAGCTTTCCGATATTTTACCGCATTTGAAATAAGATTATAGAGCAGTTGCCTTATCTGCAGTGGATGGACATAGAGTACGGGCAGATCAGATTTTTCAACGACCATTTCCTTACTTGTAATTAAGTCCGCATAATCCGCAAGTATCTCAGTTACCAGCAAGTTCAGGCTGGTGTATTCTTTTGCTTCTTCGATCATTTCGGCCTGGCAATAATATAGTAAGTCTTCGATCAGCGCCTGCATTCGTATACATGCTTTTTCTATCTGGGAGATCGTTTCCGGAACGGTTGACTTGTTATCTTTTAGTCTTTCTATGAACATTCTTATTTTTCGGAGTGGTTCCTGCAGATCGTGGCTTGCGATGTAATTAAAGGATTCGAGCTGTTCATTTTGTTCTTCCAATTGCCGGTTCTGTTGTTCGATATTTTGTGTGTATGATCTCAGGCTGTCTTCTGCAAGCTTTTTCTGGGTGAGGTCACGCGTCACCTTTGAGTACCCGACTATGTTTCCGTCGTCGTCATGAATGGCGGTAATGACTATACTGCCCCAGAAACGGGTTTTGTCTTTACGAATGCGCCATCCTTCGTGAGTTGCCTTTCCTTCTGCCGCGGCTTTTGCAATCAGCGTTTCGGGAAGTTTATTTTCCTGGTCCGCGGCTGCATAAAATATCCGGAAATGGTTTCCTATAATTTCACTGGATCGATATCCCTTGATTTTTTCAGCACCCGTATTCCAGTTTTCGATTACACCTTCTTTACTGAGCCGAATGATCGCATAGTCTTCTACTTCGTTAATCATTCTGAAATATCTTTCATCCTGATTTTTTATTTCCTTATCTCGCTGCTCAAGTAAACTTTTTGTTGTGACCTGGTCGGTGATATCCACGGAAATATTTATAACCTTCAGCACCTTGTTTTGGGCATCACGCTCGAACACTGTTCCATAAGTCGAGAGCCACCTGTACTCGCCGGCCTGATGACGTATTCGGTATCTAAACTCTTTGATTATTTCGTGTTGCAAATGTCCGTCACTGTTTGCCTGTCGCAGGGCTTCGGCATTTGCCGCAAGCACGAATTCAAGATCCTCCGGGTGAATCAATTCTGTAAAAAAACCAACTCCGTTTTTAAGAACGGTTTCTTGATGGTAGCCCAGCAGTGTTTCGATTGCTTTATTAATGTACAAATATTCGCCGGATTGGACATTGTAGACGGTGATAAGTGACGGAGTCAGGTCGGTGATTTTCTTTACGAACAATTGGTTTTCTTCCAATTTTTTTTGTGTGGATTTTTGCGTGGTAAAATCCTGCAAGGTTCCAAACATTTTTTCTGCAATGCCAGATGAATTGATCAGGACCTGGCCTTTTGCATGAAGAGTTTTTTCTCTCCCGTCTGGTAAAATAATCCTGTAGTAAAAATCATGTGGCTTGTGCGTAGTTCGCGAATGCTCCATATGCTGCTTAACAATAGGATCATCGTCAGGATGATTATACGAAGCGACATCTATTTCGGAGAGACTTCTTTTTTCCAATTCGTAAATCCGGTAGAGTTCATCGGACCATGCGATTGTATTTGTTTGCAAATCCCAAACCCAGTTGCCAATCTTAGCGAGCTGTTGCGTTTGCTGATACAAACTTCGCTGCAGACTGAGCATGATCTTTAAGGAAATGCTTTCGGACTCGCTGGTGAAATAGTCCATTTCATCTAAGATCGATACGCACCTTCCGATGTCTGAAGAAAATAAATGAATATGTTTTCGAAACAAAGTTCTCCTAACCAGGTTTATCAACGTAATGTCCTCCGGTCGTATTTGATCTCCAGAAATGTGTGGAAGCTGGTTATTCAACCATTCTTCAATTGAAGCTTCAATAAAAGGCAACGCTTTGTTCTGGCTGAGCGCGGTCAATAATTTAACCAGGCCTTCTTTACCAAAAGCTATTAATTGTTCGTCGTTAAGGTGGGCAAAATATTTCAAGACAGGAATACCCAGCTGTCGCGATAGATGGAGTTGTTCGGCTGCCAGCTCAGACAGTTTAAAGTCCAAAAGAAATTGTGCATACTGGGGAAGATGCCGGAAGTGCAACCTTTGTTTTGTCGACTCAGTGAATTCAGCCTTGCCCAAGTTCTGAAAAAGCGCCGACTGATTTTCTTCCATGGTAATTATTTAGCGTGCAAAGGATTTATTTTGATAGCAAAATATAATACCAGCGCGAATGTAAGATTTGTAGCCCGAAAAATTGCTAACCACCATTCCCGGGTTTTTGCCACTCGCCCTCACATGTTGTAATTTAGACCGACTGATTTTATGCAAACGGTGTGCCTGCACCAGCCGGTGATTTTCATTCGTGCAGACGTAGTAATTAGCTAATAAATATTTGCATTTTTGTTTGTCTCACGTCGGTTTAGCAGTGGTTTCTGAAGCTTCAGTCAGATTTCTCACTTTATCGTTTCGCTGCGCTCAACGATTTCGTTCGAAATGACGGCAGTCCGTATTGCCTTTCCCGAGAAGTCGCCGCACACATATTAACACCCTTGGAGATCAGCGCGGGAGCTCTATTTTGTTGGAACGAATACGCAGGCCGATACTTCATAAATTCTAACGCTTCAACTTCGGGAACAAATCTGGTTCTTGCACTTTTTGGCGGAAGACTACGCATCTGAATGTTTATTTTTATTAGCGGAAATCAAATCGAAAAAGTGCGGTAAAAATAAATAATAGATTACTTATCACTGCAAGATACATACGGTTTATGCATTCTGTTAAAGCTGTCTGATGACATCTCAAAAACTACCGACAGAAAGCAGTACGGCGGATGATACGTAACATTTCACATAGCAAAATCAAAATACTTCGGTACTATCACAATTCGCACGTTTTCGAATTGGCAAAAACGAAATCGTTCACGAATATGTTTTTGAAAAGCACTTTGTGAGGTTGTTTATCGAAACCAAAATGGAACATTTGAACAATAACTTATTACCGAGAGTTAAAATTTTTATCGACTTATTTTTACCACTTGTTAATATCAAAATTTATTGAAGGAAAATGATTAGAAAAATAATCATATCGATTTTGAATTTATTTGTGGTGATTCAGTTTGCTTATTTATACTAGCTGTAACGGGTAAACGAAATATTGAAAATCATAACATAATTAATTTAACTAACGAAGCTAAATTGCTATTTTGTTGCTGATGTTTACTTGTCAATACACCTTCGTTTCGTTACGCAGGAACTGAGGCTAAATAATAAATGCTGTGGATGCTGCGCGGTGAACCGCATTTACAGCAATACTTTTGTTATATGGAGTCAATAAATCAGACGCAATATTGCGGATTGCCTTCAAGGATTTCTTGCTCAAGCTTAGGCAATTCGCCTGCTTTCCATAAACTGGTGCGATGCACAACACGGTAGGCTAAAGGGCCGCCATCAGGCCGATCACTGCGCTCGAGCGGCCGCGGTATACATACAAATTCAGTCGAAAGCTGATTGGAAGTAGCAGTGACTAAACCATAACCGTGGCCACCAAAATCAAGAAATGATAAATGAGGCGCTACATCCGGGTTTCGCACCGCACGGGCTTGTTGCATATCCCCGACTTCTTTCAACTTTAGCGTCGAAAGCACCCCATGCATAGCAGTAATGTTCATGGAAGGGATCACTGTGCCATCGGGTTGATCGATCAGGTACAAGACACGTTTCGGATGATCTTTCTTCATGGTTACTTCCATCACTTCAAAAAGCGTTTGCTGCGATATAGAACCGGTAATAAATTCCACGCCCAGTGGCTCATATTTCTTCGGCGGTAGAGCTTTTGATGATAAACCGGCATGAAACGCATGACGGTCGCCTCCAACAATACAAAAGCCTGTGATTTTCTGATCGCGTATGAAATCGAATATTATATCTTTATCACGAAGGAATCGATTATCCATCACTGCATACCCTACATCCTTTGGCCACTCCTTGCCCAATTCGCCGGGTAAATTTTGATAATCACTGCGCACTTCCATGGTGCCAAAGCCATGGCCCCATATTTTCCACCGCGCAGTTGAAGCTCCGAGCTGGTCTAAGAACCATTGCCGTTGCTTGCTGCCCAGGTAAGTTTGGGCATGAACATTTTTTGTCGGATTCGGGAGGTCCTTGCCATTGAAACGGATGGTATCCGGTGGATTGTCATTATTATAATGACGACCATAATTCATAATTTCAAAAGGCACTTGTGCGTCTACTCTTGGGTACGCGGGAACAGCAAAATCATCAGTCGACATATCGGGAGAACGGAATGACCAATTATCGGTGAGCAGCAAATCGACATTCCTGCCCCAACGCAGGACACGCTGGATCTTCAGGCTATGGATCGCCAGCAGGTTGTTAGGCTCTTCTGAAAGTCCGTCTTCGTTGAATTGCTCCATAGGTGTATCCACAACTGTTGGAGCAATGAATTGGTTGAACGTAGTATTACCAGGCTGTTGAACATGTGCCGGCATGAATTCCCACCAGGCCTGGTTTGCAAATACTTTCTGATTTTGGGCGGGTGCGTTGTAGCCACCACCTGCAACATACTCACTTTGATAACCTGCCCAGGCAAATTCGTGGTTATCCCAAATACAGACGAATGGCCA
>Ga0068860_100005922_pt1 | contig 12301 bp, 11 predicted proteins | sample KBSSwiS32_FD_66597 | JGI IMG/M metagenome (GOLD analysis project Ga0068860, IMG submission 66597) | Switchgrass rhizosphere microbial communities from Kellogg Biological Station, Michigan, USA - KBS Switchgrass S3-2 | ecosystem: Host-associated > Plants > Roots > Rhizosphere > Soil ... | reverse complement strand
CCCAGGGCGCCTCCGGGGTCTCGCCGCACGTCGTCGACGCGCTCGCCGCGATGCTCGGCACCGGCTTCGCCCCGGCCGTCCCCCGCTACGGATCGGTCGGCGCGAGCGGCGACCTGATCCCGCTCGGCGCCGCGGCCCAGGCCCTGCGCGGCCGCGGTCACGCCTATCTGGACGGGCTGCGGCTGCCGGCCGCCGAGGCGCTGGAACGGGCCGGCCTGACCCCGCTGCCGCTGGACGGCCGGGATGCTCTCGCCCTGGTCAACGGCACCTCGCTGACCACGGCCGCGCTGGCGCTCGCGCTGTCCGGGGCGCGCGCCGCGCACCGGGCCGCGCAGCGGCTCACCTGCCTGCTCGCCGACCTGCTCGGCTGCGACCCGCAGTTCCTCGACGAGCGGCTGATCCGGCGGTTCCACCATCCGGGCGCGGTGGATGTGGCCGCCGCGATGCGCGCCGCGCTGGTCGGCGCCACCCCGTCGGGCACCCGGGCGCTGCAGGAGCCGTACAGCATCCGATGCTCGCCGCAACTGCTCGGCGCAGCCGAGGACGCCTTGCGCTACATCGACCGGGTGGTCGCCGCCGACCTGGCCGGTGTCAGCGACAACCCGCTCTTCTTCCCGGCGGACGACGCCGTGGTGCACGGCGGCAACTTCTTCGGCCAGCCCGCCGCGTTCGCCGCCGACCTGCTCACCGCCGTCCTCGCCCAGGTCGGCAACCTGGCCGAGCGGCAGCTCGACCTGCTGGTGGACCCGGCCCGCAACGGCGGCCTGCCGCCCATGCTCGCCGCCGGGCCGGGCCGGCAGCACGGCCTGCAGGGCGTCCAGCTCGCCGCGACCGCGCTGGTCGCCGAGATCCGCCGGGACGCGATGCCGGCCGGCATGCAGAGCCTGCCCACCAACCTGCACAACCAGGACGTCGTCCCGTTCGGCACGCAGGCCGCGCTGCGCGCCCTCGACCAGGTCGCGCTGCTGCGGCTGATCTGCGGCTCGCTCGCGCTCGGGCTGCGCCAGGCCGTCCACGTGGGAGCCCGCCGCCCGGCCGGGGCCGGCACCGCGGCGCTGCTGCGCGAGCTGGAACAGGCGATTCCGCCGATCGATCCGGACCGGCCGCTGGAGGCGGACGTCCGGCGCGCGGCTGATATTTCTCTGAGTTCCGGTTCCTAGCGTCGTGCGCGTGACGCTCGACTATCTGATCATCGGGGCCGGGCCGGCCGGTCTCCAGCTCGGCGCGCTGCTGGAGGCCGACGGCGACCGCGACTACCTGGTGCTGGAGGGCGGCGAGTCGGCCGGCACGTTCTTCCGGACGTTCCCGCGGCACCGGACGCTGATCTCGATCAACAAGCCGCACACCGGCACCGGCGACCCGGAGCTCAACCTGCGGCTCGACTGGAACTCGCTGCTCAGCGACGACTCGGCGCTGCTGTTCACCGGCTACACCGAGCGCTATTTCCCGGACGCCGACCTGATGGTCCGCTACCTGGCGGACTTCGCCGCCAAGACCGGGGTGAAGGTTCGCTACCGGGCACGGGTCACCCGGGTCGCACGGCGGGACGGCGTCTTCGTGGTGACCGCCGATCGGGAGTACCGGGCCCACCGGGTGATCGTGGCGACCGGGGTGTCCCGCATGCACCTTCCCGAGATCCCCGGGATCGAGCTGGCCGAGCCCTACGACACGATGTCCGTCGACCCGCGCGACTATCTCGACCAGCGGGTGCTGATCCTCGGCAAGGGCAACTCCGCCTTCGAGACCGCGGACGCGCTGATGGAGACGACGACGGTCATCCACGTGGCCGGTCCGAGCTCGGTGCGGCTCGCCTGGCGCACTCATTTCGTCGGGCACCTGCGCGCGGTCAACAACAACTTCCTCGACACGTACCAGCTCAAGTCGGCCAACGCGATCCTGGACGGCACCGTCCGGCGGATCGAGCGGGACGGCGACGGACTGCGGGTCACGTTCGCCTTCGCCCGGGCCAACGAGATCACCAAGGAGCTGCGCTACGACCGCGTGCTGGCCTGCACCGGCTTCGCCCTCGACGCGTCGATCTTCGACGAGACATGCCGGCCGGCGCTGGCCATCGACGACCGGTTCCCGGCGCAGACCTCGGCCTGGGAGTCGGTCGACGTCCCCGGCCTCTACTTCGCCGGCACCCTCAGCCAGCAGCGGGATTTCAAGAAATCCACGAGCGGCTTCATCCATGGCTTCCGCTACGGGGTGCGTGCTCTCCACAAAATCCTCGAGCGACGGTACGCGACGACACCGTGGCCGGCGTCCCGGATCGCGGCCGGGCCCGACGCGATCACGGCGGCCGTCATCGCCCGGGTCAACCGCTCCTCGGCGCTGTGGCAGCAGTTCGGCTTCCTCGCCGACGTGGTGCTGATCCGCCCGGACGGCGCGGACTACCTGGAGGAGATGCCGGTCGCCTACTTCCGGGACGAGCACCGGGACGAGACCGCCTTCACGGTCACCCTCGAGTACGGGCCGCAGCACGACCAGGTCGACCCGTTCGACATCACGGTGAGCCGGATCGCCCAGGACAGCCCGGGCCAGGCGCACGACGCCGCGTACCTGCACCCGGTGGTCCGCTTCCACCGTGGCGGCGAGCTGATCGCCACCCACCATCTGGCCGAGAACCTGGAGAACCGCTGGGACCGGCCGGACGTGCACGTGGCGCCGCTGGCCGCCTTCGTCCGCCGCTGCCTCCCATGACTCCGGTCCACCGGGACTTCTTCGAGGGCGGCGCGGGCGAGGAACGCACCCTGCGGGCCAACGTGGAGGCGTTCGGCCGCCGCCGGATCGTGCCCCGGGTGCTCCGCGGCGTCGGCGAGCGTGACCTGCGCACCACCCTGCTCGGCACCGAGCTGTCCATGCCGGTGCTGATCGCGCCGACCGCGTTCCATCTGCTCGCGCACCCCGACGGTGAGACCGGCACGGCGTCCGCGGCGGCGGCCGCCGGCACGGTCATGGTGCTCAGCATGGCGGCCACCCAGCCGGTCGAGCAGGTCGCCGCGAGCGGCGCGACGCTCTGGTTCCAGCTCTATCCGCAGCCCGACCCGGCCTTCGAGGCCGCCCTGCTGGCCCGCGTCGAGAAGGCCGGCTGCCGTGCCGTCGTCGCCACCGTCGACTCGCCGGTGTTCGGCCGCCGCGAACGCGACCTGCGCAACGGCTTCACCGACCTGCCCGCCGGGCTGGCCTGCGAGAACATGCGCGACGACACCGGCCGCGTGCGCGACATCGCGATGGACCCCGAGCTGAGCTGGCGGCACATCGACCGGCTGCGCGCGGCCACCGGCCTGCCGCTGCTGCTCAAGGGCATCCTGCACCCGGCCGACGCGGAGCTCGCGATCGAGCACGGCGCCGACGGCCTGATCGTCTCGAACCACGGTGGCCGGCAGCTGGACGGCGCCATCGCCACGCTGGACGCCCTGCCCGCGGTGGCCGAGGCGGTCCACGGGCGGGTTCCGGTGCTGCTCGACGGCGGCGTGCGCCGCGGCACGGACGTGCTGATCGCGCTGGCCCTGGGGGCGGCCGCCGTGCTGGCCGGCCGGCCGGTGCTGCGCGGTCTTGCGGCCGGCGGCGCTTCCGGCGTACGCGATGTGCTGGAAACCCTGCGCACCCAGCTGGACCATGCGCTGGCCCTGGCCGGAGCGAAGCGACCGGCCGACCTCACCCCGGACCTGATCCGATGACCGCCGCGCTCCTCCTCGGGCTCGCCGTGCTCGCGATCGCCGGGACCGCGCCGCGCTGGCTGCCGCCCGCCGTGATCCGCCTCCGCCAGTGGATCTTCAAACGGCTCAACGGCGCCGAGGGAATCCCGGTGCCGGGGCCGCTGGTGGGCGCCGAGCATTTCGAGCGGGTCTACGCCGATCCGGCGGCCGACGGGCGCAGCCGCGGCGCGGGGCTCTCCGACCTGTTCTGGTACTGGCTGGCGCCCGGCCCGCAGATGCACCAGGAGCACCTGGAACCGGGCGAGCGCTACCGGACCGTGGCCCGCACCACCCGCCAGGTTCTCGCGGTGCCGCACCGGCGCGCCGGCGAGCTCGCCACCGCGGCCACCCGGCGCGTCCTCGCCGAACTGCCGGCCGGCCGCACCAGCCACGTGCGGCTGCGCGACCTGATGATGCCGATCTGGGCGGAGGTCTACTACGAGCTGGTCTTCGGCGAGCCCTGTCCGCGTGCGGCCCGCGACCTGATCGTGGCGAACGCCGACGACGTGGTGACCGCGCTCAAGGGCACCGGCCTGCGGCACCTGGAGCGGCGCGACCGGCTCACCCGCTATCTGCTCGGCCGGCTCGAGTCGGGGACCTGCCCGGTGGTGCTGCCCGAGCCGTTCAGCCGGCCGGAGACCGCGTGGTATCTGCAGGGCGCGTTCTTCAACACCGCGGTCGTGCAGATGTCCGAGGCGATGGCGCACATCCTGCTCTGCGCGGCCGCGTATCCGGCAGCCCGGTCGCAGGTGGACGACGACGCCGCGCTCGACCGGCTGATCGACGAGACGCTACGGGTGCACCCGCTGTTCGGCGTGGCGCACCGGATCACCTCGTCGCCGATCGTGGTCGACGAGCGGGTCACCCTGCCGGCCGGATCGGTGCTGCTCTTCAACTACCTCGCCTTCCAGCGCACCGGGCCGGCCGCCGACGACGCCTTCGACCCGGCGCGCTGGCAGCGTCTCTCGCGCAAACAGGCCCATTTCATCCCGTACGGGGTGACCGCGAACCGCGCCTGCCCGGCCCGCGGGATCGCCCCGGTGATGCTGCGCGCCGCCACCCGCGAGGTGCTGCGCCGGTACGCGATCGCCTCCTCCGCCGCGCACACCCGGTCGCTGCCCAGCCGCGGCCCGGCGTACCTCACCCCGGCCGGGCTCGCCGGGCCGGGCCGTGCCCGGCTGGCCGTCATGCGGGCGCGTGACCGGTGGGCGGACGCCGGTCGCTCGATCACCCAGCTCGTCCTCGGCACGTGGATGGTCGCCGACGCCCGGCGGCAACGCCTGTGCACCACCTACTTCGAGGAGGTACGGCAGTGAAGCCCACCGAGCTGGCGCCCCGATTCTTCATCGCGGTCGCGGTGATCCTGATCTTCTGCAAGCTGGTCGCCTGGCTGCTCGGCAAGGTCGGCCAGCCGCCGGTGGTCAGCGAGATGCTCGCCGGCGTGCTGCTCGGCCCGTCGCTGCTCGGGCTGTTCTTCCCCGGGGTGCAGGCCGCGCTCTTCCCGCCCGCCCTTTACCCGGTGCTCTACGTGGTCGGCCAGATCGGCCTGGTGCTGTTCATGTTCCAGGCCGGGTACGCGTTCACCAGCCACCGGGTGGGCCGGCTGGCCGGCACCGCGGGCGTGGTCTCGCTCGCCGGGGTCACCGTCCCGCTCGGGCTCGGCGTGCTGCTGGTGCTGGTCACCGGCGACGCCGTGCCGATCCGGCCGGCCGGCGTGTCGATCGGCGTGTCGGCCGCGTTCGTCGGGGTGGCGCTGGCCATCACCGCGTTCCCGATGCTCGCCCGGATCATCACCGAGCGCGGCCTGGCCGGCACCCGGCACGGCTCGCTCGCCCTGGCCAGCGGTGCTCTCGACGACCTGGTCGCGTGGATCATGCTGGCCGTGGTGCTGGCGTTCGCCTCCGGCAAGGCCGGCCCGGCATTCGTCACGGTGGGCGGCGCGGTCCTGTTCGGCCTGCTCCTGTGGTTCGGCGGCAGGCGGGTCACGACCGCGCTGCTCCGCCTCTCCGGGTCGGCCCGGCTGCTCGGCATCGTCGCGCTGGTCTTCGTCGTCGCCTGGTACACCGACGAGATCGGCCTGTACGCGGTCTTCGGCGCGTTCGTGGTCGGCGTCGTGATGCCGCGTGGCGAGGCGGCCGACCAGGTCGTCGAAACCCTCACCCCGGTGGCCTCGGCGCTGTTCCTCCCGCTGTTCTTCACCTTCTCCGGCCTGCGTACGGAGTTCGGCCTGCTCGGCGACCCGGCCGTGCTGATCTTCGCGGTGGCCTGCGTGGTCCTCGCGATCGCCGGGAAGTTCGGCGCCTGCTGGGCGGCGGCCCGGCTGCGCGGCGAGCCGCAACCGGTGGCGTTGCGCGTGGGTGCGCTGATGAACGCCCGCGGCCTGATGCAGCTCATCGCGCTGAACGTGGGCCTGGAGGCGGGCATCGTGACCTCGTCGCTGTTCACCGTGCTGGTGCTGGTGGCGCTGGTGACCACGCTGATGACCACGCCGCTGCTCACCTGGATGGACCGTCGCCGCCCGGCCGTGGAAGTTCCGAGTGTTCTTGTTGTGAAGGAGACTTCTCTCTAGGCAAACAATCAGCCATCGACCATTATCGCTGTAATGCGGCTCCTTCTGGTCGAGGATGATCCGGAACTGTCCGAGATGCTCACCGACACCCTGACCGACGAGGGGTACCAGGTCGACCGGGCCCCCGACGGTCAGCGGGGCCTGCACCTGGGCCTCACCCGCTCCTACGACGTGATGGTCATCGACCGCCTGCTGCCCGCCCTCGACGGCCTGGACCTGCTGGCCCGCCTGCGCTCGCGGGCGGTGCCGGCCCGGGCCCTGATGCTGACCGCGCTCGGCACGGTCGCCGACCGGGTGGCCGGGCTCGATGCGGGCGCCGACGACTACCTGGCCAAACCCTTCGACCTGGACGAGCTGAGCGCCCGGCTGCGGGCGCTGTGCCGGCGTGTGCCGGACACCGCGGAGGCGCTGCGGATCGGCCGGGGGCTTCTCGACCTCGCGGTACGCGACGTGGTGCTGCCGGACGGCGGCCGCGTCCCGCTGTCGGCCCGCGAGTTCGAACTGCTGCGGGCGCTGTCGGCCCGGCCGCATCACGTGCACTCCCGGGCCCAGCTGCGCAGCCGGGTCTTCGACGAGGCGGCCGCGGCCTCGCTCGTCGACACGTACGTGTACTACCTGCGGCGCAAGCTGGGCCGCGGCGTGGTGCGGACGGTGCACGGCCTGGGATACCGGCTGGGCACGCTGTGAGCTCCCGTGCCGGAAGGGCCGTCGCCGGGCTCGCCCGCCGGAGCGCCGCCACCTCGGCCGAGCACGCCATCGTGCGCCGGGCCCGGCTGCGGATGGCGATGGTCGTCGGGCTCGCGGTGGGGCTGCTGCTCACCGTGGTGGGCGCGGTCGCGTACGCCACCCTGGTCGCCGGCCAGGAACGGCAGATCCAGCGCGAGCTGGCCTGGGGCACCACGTACGGCAGCGTCTCCGGCCCGGTCGGCTGCAACTGGATCGCCCGCCTCGACGCCGGCACGCTCACCGCGGGCCCGGTCAGCCCGCCCGCCGGATTCCCGCTGCGCGCCGCGCTGGACCGGGTGGCCGCCGGCGGCCCCACCGAAATCACCAAGATCTCCCGCAACGGCACCACCTATCGCGTCCGCACCCAGGCCACCGCCGGCGGCGCGGCGCAGGCCATCTTCGACGCCCGCTACCAGATCGCCGACCGCCGGCACCTGCTCTGGGCGTTCGCCCTGGCCGCCGCGATCGGCCTGGCCGCCGCCTCGATCACCGGCTGGATCGTCGGGCACCGCGCCGTGGCCCCGCTCGCCGAGGCGCTCGCCCGGCAACGTCGGTTCGTGGCCGACGCCAGCCACGAGCTGCGCACCCCGATCGCCCAGGTGCACACCCGCGCACAGCTGCTGGCCCGCCGGTCCCGCCCGGCCACCGCCGCCGACCGGCGCGACCTGGAACGGCTGGTCGGCTCCACCCGGCGGCTCGGCGAGATCGTGGACGAACTGCTGCTGTCGGCCCGCCTGACCGCCGCCCCCGAGGATCAGCCCGCTCGCGAGCCGGTCGACCTGACCGCGCTGACCCGTGAGGCGGTCGCCATCGAGGCCGCCCGGGCGGCCGAGCGCGGGGTGGCACTGTGTCTGTCCGGCCCGTCCGGCCCGCTGCGAGTGCCGGCGATCGCCTCGGCGCTGCACCGGATGATCGCCGAACTTCTGGCCAACGCCCTCACCCACACCCCGCCCGGGGGCGAGATCACGGTGACCCTGCGCCCGGTCCAGGACCACGCCGAGCTGACCGTGGCCGACTCCGGCGAGGGTTTCGACCCGGCCGACGCCGACCGCCTCTTCGACCGGTTCCACCGCGGCGCCGGCGCCGGCGACCGCCGGCACGGCCTGGGCCTGGCCCTGCTGAAGGAGGTGGTGACCGGCCACGGCGGCACCATCACCGCGGACGGCCGCCCGGGCGCGGGCGCGACCTTCACCGTCCGCCTGCCCCGGACGAAGGAACCCCACCCGCGGCCGGGCCGGCGACACCGCCGCTGGCAGCCGTTTCTCAGGTCCACGTGATGGTCGCCCGGCCGCGCCAGGCGTCCAGCGCGCCGGCGTCACCGTCGACGACGAGATCGTCGAGGCCGATGCGGTTCCACAGCAGGAGGTACAACTCCGTGGCGGTGCCGGACACGGCCAGCATGGCCGGTTCGGCGCCGTCGGTCACGTGCAATCCCTTGGCGTCCAGCCGGATGGTCCAGGCTGCCTCGGCGTCGGTGGCCGAGAGCGCGACGGTGACCGGTGGCTCGCCGGCGACTCGTTCGGGCCGGTTGGCGAAGAACGCGCGAAGCAACTCCTCGACGCCGTCGACCGCGAACGCCGGCGCCCAGGCCGGGGTGGACCCGACAGCGGACTCGACGTCGGCGCGGTGGACGGCGGTCTCGTGCGCCTGCCGGCGGGCCCAGAAGGCCAGCGGTGACGGCGCCGGCAGGAAGCCCCAGCACTCCAGGGCCGGATCGGCGCCGGCGAGCGCGTCGACCAGCGCGCCGTGCCCGGACCGAAACCAGTCGATCAGCGCACCGTCGTCGACGCGCTCGAAGAACCGGCTCTCCTCGGCCGCGTCGAAGGGACGCTTCCGCCCGGACGTGACGTAGGCCGCCGCCCACCGGTGCACGCCGCCGAGGTGCAGCAGCACGTCGCGAACCCGCCAGCCGGGACACGGTGGCACCACGGCATCCAGCCCGGCCCGCCCGGCGGCCTCCGCCAGTGCCCGCCCGTCGCGCCGGAGGACGGTGAGGTGCTCCTCGAGTCGCATGCCGAGATCATGGCACGTCAGGTTCTTACCGAACGATGACGTACCGGCCGTTGATTGACCGCGGGGTGCCCGGCGGCCCGTACCCGGTGGCGTCGGCACAACACCGGAGCCGACGCGTCATCGGTACGGAGGAGTTCACCCCATGAGACGCAGGAAGAATCGACTCTCGCCGGCCACGTCCCGGCCGGCCCGGCTGGCCCTGGCGGCAGCGGTACTCGCGGCCACCGGGGGGCTCGTCGTCACGTTCGTCTCCGGCGGCGGCAAGGGCACGGCGGACGCCGCCACCAGCATCGACCAGTTCGTGCCGATCCAGAAGATCCGGCCGAACGTGCGCGACCCGAAGCCGACCGCCGGCGCGTCGACCGGACGGTTCACCGTGGACTGCGGCACCAACGGCAACGGCAAGTTCAGCCCGGACAACCCGGTCGCGCAGCCCGGCATCAAGAACGGCGCCGAGCACCTGCACGACTTCGTCGGCAACCGGGCCATCACCGCGAACTCGTCCAATGCCGACCTCGACGCCTCCGGCACCACCTGCCGCAACGGTGACAAGTCCGCCTACTTCTGGCCCGTTGTGCGGATCGACAAGACCGTCCGCAACGGCAACCAGATCCGGCAGGCCCTCGCCGGGACCCAGCCGTTGATCGCCTGCCCGCGGGTCAGCGACCGGCTGCCCGCCATGCCCGCCGAGGCGCGGGGCAAGGTCGACGGCCTCCTCGCGGAACTGGACCGCCTGCAAGCCACTGCCAACCAGCGGATGGCCGCCGGCCGCGGGCGCATCGACCCGGCCCTCAACAACCAGATCCTCGACTGGCTGCGCGAACGCCGGGCCGGCCTGATCAAGCAGATCAGCGCCACGGCCGGCGGCGGCCGTCGAGCCGGCCTGGTGTCGCTGGTCGACTGCGACGTCAGCTACGACGGCATGCACGCGGCCCTGCACGCCGGCGGCCACACCGCGGGCGCCCAGGCCGCACAGGTGGCCACCCCGCAGATCCAGTGCCCCACCGTGCGGGACAAAGTACGCGGCGTGCCCGCTCAGGCGGTAGCCGAGGTCAACCGCAACCTCGACGAGCTCGACCGGCAGATCTCCGAGGCCGACGAGCGGCTGGTCACCACCCGCGGCCAGGGCGGCCCGGACTTCGTCACCAACGCCATCCTCGGTCCGCTGCGCGCCAAGCGCACCGCCGTACTCGATCGGATCGCCACCGCCATCGGGCGCGGCGCCCCTCGTCCGCAAGGCCTCAACGCGCTCGCCGAGTGCGCGGTGAGCGGCCAGGCGCCCAGCGCACCCACGACGCCACCGTCGAGCGCACCCACCGCCGCTCCGTCCGCGCTGCCCGACCCGCAGGGCCCGAACCTGGAACTGCCCAACAACACCGGCGGCATCGTCCGCCCGGCGTCGGTGCTCATCGAATACCGCGGCAACGCGACCAGCAAGGTCGTGCCGATGCCGAAGTTCCTGCGCGAGCTCACCGGCGACGCCAAGCCCACCAGCCGTGGCCCGGCCAACGCCCGCGCCACGTGGACCTGCTCCGGCTTCGCCGACCGGCTCTCCGACAAGTACCCGATCTGCCCCCAGGGCAGCCAGGTTCAGCGGGTGCAGGACTTCCCGGGCTGCTGGGACGGCAAGAACGTGGACAGCGCCAACCACCGCAGCCACGTCGCCTTCGCCGACAAGAAGACCGGGGCGTGCCCGGCCGGCTTCGTCGCCATCCCGCAGCTGCGCATCACCATCTCGTACAACATCCCCCGGGACGTCCAGGTCAAGGGTCAGTACGCGCTGGACTCGTTCCCCGAGGAGAACCACAACCCGTTCTCCGACCACAACGACTACATCAACGTCAACTCCGCGCAGACCATGCAACGCATCGCCACCTGCATCAACAAGGGCAAGGTGTGCCGCTGAGTCACCCGCGGTCAGCCCAGGATCCTGGCCGGCCCAGGATCCTGGGCAGGTCACTGACCGGCGGGCCAGTCGCGGAAGGCGGCCAGCAGCCGGTCGCGCGCCTCGGGCGCCAGGCGCTGCGCGGGCAGGTGGCCCAGGTTGTCCACGGTGGCGCGGATCTGCTCCAGGTAGCGGTCACACCCCTCGCACTCGGCGAGGTGCTCCACGAATCGCCGCTCGGTCTCGGCCGGCAGGGCGCCCTCCAGGTAGGCGGTGACCAGCTCCACGAACTCGTCGCAGTTCACGCCGTCACCTCCTTGATCCAGTGCCGTTCCAGGACCGCGCGCAACGCCGCCCGGCCGCGGTGCAGCAGGACCCGCTGGTTGGCCGCGCTGATCGACAACATCTCGCACACCTCGTCGCTGCTGTGCCCGGCGACGTCGCGCAGGGTGACCACCACCCGCTGCCGGGCGGGCAGACCGGCCAGCGCGGCGGCCAGCTGGCGCCGGGTCTCGGCGGCCACCGCGCCGTCCTCCGGCGACGGCCAGGCGGCCGGCGAACTGCGCCAATGCCCGGGGTACGGGTCGTCCGCACCCCGGAAGCGGGCCGGGTCGACCGTCGGGCCGTCGTCCCGGTCGTCGGCGACGCCGAGACCCGGAACGGTGCGCGCATCCCGTACGCCCCGGGTCTTGGCCTTGTTGATCAAGATCCGGTAGACCCAGGTGCGCACGGAGGAGAGCTCCTGGAAGCCGTCGATGCCGCGCAGCACGCCCAGCCAGGCCTCCTGGACCACGTCCTGCGCGGCGTGGTCGTCGGCGACGTAGGCCCGGGCGGCGCGCAGCATGCCCGGCGACCACGCGTCGATCAGGGTGGCGAACATGGTCTCGTCCCGCGCACGCAGCCGCGCCACGACGACGGGATCACCGGGCAACTCGACCACGACCGCACTCTACGGTGCGTGGTGGTCACGCTCCCCAGGGGTCGTCGATGAGCAGGGCCCAGGTGCCGTCCGGCCGGCGGCGCATGACGTCGGCGCTGGTGCCGCTCAGCCGCAGCGCGCTGCCGTCCGGCGCGGTGCCGTCGAGCGTCCAGGAGTTGAGCACGGTGGCGATGTCGCCGGCCTGGACGACCTTGCGGATGTCCGGGGTCAGCGTGGGCCGCAGGGCGGCGAACCCGGCGAGCGCGGCCCGGATCTGGTCGAGGCCGTGCAGCGGCTCGGCGCCGGGCTGCGGAATGAACGCGGCGTCGGGCTCGTACAACGCGACGGCGTCGTCGACGCGGCCGTCGTGCAGGGCGGCGGCGAAGTCGGTGATGACCTGGGCGGGCGTGGTGGACATGAGGCCGTCCTCTCAGCGGTATTCGGGATTGGGGAAGTCGAACCGGCAGCCGGCGTCCCATTCGCTGCGC
>Ga0068860_100005920_pt1 | contig 12302 bp, 7 predicted proteins | sample KBSSwiS32_FD_66597 | JGI IMG/M metagenome (GOLD analysis project Ga0068860, IMG submission 66597) | Switchgrass rhizosphere microbial communities from Kellogg Biological Station, Michigan, USA - KBS Switchgrass S3-2 | ecosystem: Host-associated > Plants > Roots > Rhizosphere > Soil ... | reverse complement strand
CTCGAGCTCGCTGATGAGGCGCTCGCCGAGGTTGACGGCGTCGGCCAACCGGTCGATCTGTTCCATGACGACCACGAACTCGTCGCCGCCCAGTCGGGCCACGACGCAATCGGTGCGGGCCGATCCCTGGATCCGGTGTGCTGCTTCTACTAACAAAGCGTCACCGGCCCCCGGCCCATGGCGTTCGTTCACCGAGGTGAACCCATAGAGATCGCAGACGAGGACCGCCACGTCGTGGTGGCGGCGTCGGGCGATGCGCAGCGCTCGTTCGATGGCCGCAGTGGCGGCGGCGCGGTTAGGCAAGCCGGTGAGCGTGTCGTGATCAACCTGCCAGGCCAGTGCCTCCTCCAGCCGTCGGTGGTCGGTGAGATCGTGGGCCCATACCAGGATCCGACCCGGAATGCCGGCGGCGGCCGAACTCGACAGCAACGCCGGTCGGGTGGTGCCGGTCGGGCCGCTGATGGCGCCTTCCACACGGTTGGCCTCCCCGGCCAGGATCTCCTCCATCGTGCGGGAGTGCGGCACATGGACGATGGATGTGATGGGCGTGCCCGGGGCGACGTCACCCAGCAGGTCACGGCACTGTTGGTTGACGAACATCACGGTGTTGTCGTCGCCCACGGTGATCACCGCGTCGACCGTGCGCTGCACCACGTCGCGGGCCAGGTCTTGAGAGAACTCGAGCCGGGATCCGAGGGCACCCAGCCTCCGGTCGGCCACCCGGGCGATCTCGATGGCCCAGCAGGTGGCCGTGAGACTGGCCAGCAGGAGGTTCACGGCACCGCAGGTCCACCACGGGATCCGGCCCGCCAGCGCACAGACCACCGAGCCGAGGGCGGCCCCGGCCAGAGATGCGGTGACGACCGCCCACCACAGGTGATGATGGGGCCCTCGACTCCATGGGGCCGGCATGTTTCTCAATGCGGTATGCCGGTGCACCGTGTGGCCATCGACTGGCAGGCCTTCGCGCTAAAGGCAAGCCATTGTTAGCGGGCTACGAAATATTTGGCCCTCGGGTGATGGCAGATGATGGCGGAGGTGGTCTGCTCAGGTTGGTACTGCCAACCGGTCTCCTCGCTCACCTCGATACCTAACCGATCCGCCCCCAGCAGCTCGGCCGTTTTGGCGTTGTCTTCCAGGTCAGGGCAGGCGGGATAGCCCCAGGAGTAGCGGCCGCCCCGGTATTGCTGCCGGAACAGGCCGGCCAGCGACGGGCCGTCTTCATCGGCGAAACCGAGTTCCTCGCGGATCCGGCGATGCCAATATTCGGCCAACGCCTCGGTCATCTCGACGCCCATGCCATGCAGCACCAGGTAGTCCTGGTAGCGATTTTCGGCAAACAGCTCGGCGGTGGCCTCGCTCACCGCGTGGCCCATGGTGGCGATCATGAAGGCCGCCACATCGGCCTCGCCGGAGTCGACGGGCCGGAAGAAATCGGCGATGCAGAGCCAGGGCTCCACCTTCTGGCGGGGGAAGGAATACCGCATCCATTCCGCGCTGCGGCTCTCGTCTTTCCAGACGATCAGTTCATCGCCTTCGCTGTTGGCCGGGAAGTAGCCGTAGGCCACCTGGGGGATCAGGACACCGGTGGCCTTGGCGGCCGCCAGCTGCTCCCGGAAGATGGGGCGGATGCGGGCCTTGAAGTCGTCGTCGTGTTCGCCCGATTCGGGCCGGAACTGCCACTGGTTGCGGAACAGCGCCGTCTCGTTCACGAACTCGGCGATGTCGTCGAGCGAAACGCCCTTCACGAGACGGGAGCCGTAGAACGGCGGCGTGAAGATTGGGTTGTCGGTGACGACCTCGGGTGACCGGGTCGGCAGGTCGAGGGCCTCGGCCGACACCAGGGAGCGCTTGGGCAGGATGCGCCCGGTGGGCACGCGGCCCAGTTCCGGATCGTCGATCCCTGAACGCTTCATGTCCATGAGTTTGTCCATGGTGTGTAGACCCTCGAACGCGTCGCGGCCATAGAAGACCCGGCCTTCGTACACCTCGCGAAGGTCGCGCTCCACGTACGAGCGGGTGAGCGCGGCGCCGCCCAGGAGCACGGGGATGGCCGCCAGCCCTTGATTGTTCAGCTCCTCGAGGTTCTCCCGCATGAACAACGTGGACTTCACTAAGAGGCCGCTCATCCCAATGGCGTCCGCCTCGGTTTCCCGGGCCTTGGCGATCATCTCGGCGATCGGCACCTTGATGCCGATGTTGTGAACGGTGTACCCGTTGTTGGTGAGGATGATGTCGACGAGGTTCTTGCCGATGTCGTGCACGTCGCCCTTCACGGTGGCCAACACCAACGTGCCCTTGGAGTTGGTCGCGCCCTCGACGCGTTCCATGTGGGGCTCGAGGTAGGCCACGGCCTTCTTCATCGTCTCGGCCGACTGCAGCACGAACGGCAACTGCATCTGACCGGAGCCGAACAGCTCGCCCACCACCCGCATGCCGTCGAGCAGCACGTCGTTCACGATGAGCAGGGCGGGCATGCCTCCGGCGAGGGCTTCGTCGAGATCGGCCTCGAGACCGTCGCGGTCGCCGTCGATGATTCGGCCCTTGAGCCGCTCGTCAACCGGGTCCGACGAGCGGTCCCGCTTTTCAGTTTTCGTGGACTTCACGTCGGCGAACACCTCGAGCAACCGTTGCAGAGGGTCGTAGTCGGGCCGGCGGCGGTCGTACACGAGGTCGAGACACACCTCCAGCTGCTCGGGCGGGATCTTGGCCAGCGGCATGATCTTGGCGGCGTGCACGATGGCGGAGTCGAGCCCCGCCTTCACGCATTCGTGCAGGAAAACGCTGTTGAGGGCGTGGCGGGCCGGCGGCGACAGGCCGAAGCTCACGTTGGAGACGCCCAACGTGGTGAACGCTCCCGGAATCTCTGCCTTGATGCGCCGGATGGCCTCCATGGTGGCCATGGCGTCGCCCCGCAGATCATCGTCGCCGGTAGAGAGCGGAAAGGTGAGCGCATCGAAAATCAAATCGCTGGCCGACAGCCCGTACTGTTCGCTGGCCAACTGGTGGATCCGGTGGGCGACCTCCACCTTCCACTCCACGTCACGCGCTTGGCCGCGTTCGTCGATGAGGAGGCAGATCACCGCAGCGCCGTACTCGCGAGCGAGGGTGAACACCCGGTCGAGTCGGGAGCCGGGGGCGAAACCGTCTTCCAAGTTGGCGGAGTTCAAGATCGGCCGCCCCCCGATGTGCTGGAGTGCCGCCTCCATCACTTGGGGCTCGGTGGAATCGAGGACCAGCGGAGCGGACGCCTGGGTGGCGAAATTGGCGGCCAACGCATCCATGTCGACGGTGCCGTCACGGCCCACATAGTCGACGCATACGTCTAGTACGTGCGCTCCTTCGCGGATCTGCTCGATGGCGATCCTGGTGCAGGAGTCGAGATCGCCCTGCAGCATCGCATCGCGAAAAGCCTTGGATCCGTTGGCGTTCGTTCGCTCGCCGATGATCAGGAACGACTGCTCCTGTTCGATGGTCACGGGCGAGTACACCGACGACACACTCGGCTCGACCGTCGGGGTTCGCGGTCGGACCTCGAGGTTGCTCACGGCCTCGACGACGGCCCTCAGGTGCTCGGGTGTGGTGCCGCAGCAGCCACCGACCACCCCGATGCCGAGGTCCGACACGTGATGGCGATGGAACTCCGCCAACTGCGCGGGGTTGAGGTCGTAGTGGGTTTTGCCGTCGACGATCGACGGCAGCCCGGCGTTTGGCAACACGCTGATGGGGAAGGGCGAATGCTGCGAGAGGTGACGGAGATGCTCCTGCATCTCGGCCGGCCCGGTGGCGCAGTTGATCCCCAAGATGTCGGGTCGCATCGCCCCCAGCGACACCAAGGCCGCTCCGATCTCCGACCCCACCAGCATGCGTCCGGTGGTTTCGATCGAGACCTGCACCTGAATCGGAACCTGTCGACCGACGGCGGCCATGGCGCGGCGGCAGGCGATCATCGCGGCCTTGGCCTGGAGCAGGTCGATGCAGGTTTCCACGATGAAGAGATCGACACCACCTTCGAGAAGGCCCCGAGCCTGCGCCTCGTAGGAATCACGTAGCTCCGCGAATCGAATGTGGCCGAGCGAGGGCAGCTTCGTGCCCGGTCCCATGGAGCCGGCCACCCAGCGAGGACGACCGTCGGTGGCGAAGTCGGACGCCACCGACCGCGCGATCTGGGCCGAGACCAAGCTGAGCTCGTGGGCCTTCTCGGGAATCTGGTACTCGTTCAGCACCACCGAGAACGATCCGAAGGAGTTGGTCTCCACCACGTCGACGCCGACCTCGAAGAACGAGGCGTGGAGTTCGGCAATCACGTCGGGTCGGGTGATGCACAGGATCTCGGTGCAACCCTCCAGCGACGGGCCGCCGTAGTCGTCCATAGTCAGATTGCGGAGTTGGAGGTTGGTGCCGGTGGCGCCGTCGAACACCACGACCCGCTCGTTGACCGCGGAAAGGAAGGGGGAGGGAGTGTCCATGGGTGTGTGGAGGATACCGGGCGAGGTGATGCGGAGACCGGAGAGTTCACCTATCGGTTACAGGGGCCGGTCGCTGAAGGTTCTGTGGGCGCGGCCGGAATCGGTAGCCTCCGCTTCACATGAAAATCACCACCAAGACTGGTGACGACGGCACTACCGGTCTCCTATACGGCGGCCGAGTGCGGAAGGACTCCGAGCTACCCACCGCCTACGGCGACGTGGATGAGGCGCAGGCCGTGTTGGGTGTGGCGCGGGCTGAGGCCGAGCGGGGGAGCGAGCTCGACCAGATGCTCATCGATATCGAGCGGCAGTTGTGGGTGCTGATGGCCGAGCTGGCCACCGCGCCGGTCAATCGTCACAAGCTCACGGATGGCGCCTCGAGGGTGACGCAGCCCATGGTCGACGGCCTTGAGGTGATCATGGATGAACTGGCCACCCGCTTCACCCCGCCCACCGAATTCGTGGTGCCCGGGGAAACTCGGGTGGCGGCGTTGCTCGACGTTGCTCGGACCGTGGTTCGACGAGCCGAGCGAACCTGCCTGGTGGCCGCCGAACCGCCGTCGTTGGTGGTGCCGTACCTGAACCGTCTCTCAGATCTGTTGTGGACCATGGCGCGTTGGCAAGAAGGCGCCTCGCGGTCCTCCCGTACCGGAATGGAGCTCTCGTGACCCTGGCCTTTCAACTGGCTCGTTCGACACCTCGCAACGCCGAGGCCATCGGTGTGCCGGTCTTCACCGAAGGGGCAGTGCCTCGTGCCCTTGGGTTGTCGCGCGCCGCGCTGGCCTCGGTGGGGTTCGAGGGCAAGGTGGGTCAGACCTCTGTGGTGCCCTCCAACGATGGCACCACGATGATCGCCGTGGGCGTGGGGGCGCCGGGCGAGATTTCCGTGACGTCGTTGCGCAAGAGTGCCGCCGCGTTGGCTCGGGCGGCCGAGAAGAAGTCGTCGGTGGCTACGAGCCTGGGCGATTTGCCGGGGGTCGATGCCCGCTCCGCCGGCCAGGCGATCGCCGAGGGAATGCGACTCGCGCTGTACCGCTTCAACGAGTTGCGCTCCCATAAATCGGAGCCGTCACTGGCCTCCGTCAGTTTGGTGGCCGACCCGTCGCGCCATAAGGGTCTCGAAACCGGCGCCGCCCGCGGCCTGGCGATCGCCGAGGGAGTGTGCCTGTCGCGCAATCTGTCGAACCGCCCGCCGTCTCATCTCAGCGCCCGGCAGATGGCCGAGATCGCGGTTGAGGTCGCCGCCGCCAGTGGCCTCGAGGTGGAGGTGTGGGAGAGCGATCGGCTGGAGTCGGAGCGGTGCAACGGGATCCTTTCGGTCAACGCCGGCTCGGTGGAACCGCCGGCCTTGATCAAGCTCACCTATACGCCCCGCAATCCCACGGCCTCGGTGGCCTTGGTGGGCAAGGGGGTGATGTTCGATTCGGGTGGTCTGTCGCTGAAGCCATCCGACGGCATGAAGGACATGAAGATGGACATGTCCGGTGCCGCCGCCGTGCTCGGTGCCATGAGCATCTTGAAGGTGACCAAGCCCAAGGTGCAGGTGACCGGGTATCTGTGTTGCACCGACAACATGCCCGGTGGCTCGGCGATGCGGGTCTCGGACGTGATCACGTACCGCAACGGCACCACGGTGGAGGTGCTCAACACCGACGCCGAGGGGCGCCTGGTGATGGCCGACGGGTTGATCCTGGCGGCGGAGTCACAGGCCGATGCGATCATCGACATCTCCACGTTGACTGGTGCGTTGCTAGTGGCCCTAGGGAACAAGGTGGCCGGTGCGCTGGGCAACAGCCCGGCGTTGGTGGGTCAGATCCTGGCCGCCTCGGCTCGGGCCGACGAGCCGATGTGGGAGCTGCCGTTGGTGCCGGAGTATCGCAAGATGCTCGATTCGGAGGTGGCCGACATCAAGAACATCGGCGGTCCCTTCGCCGGCACCATCACCGCCGGGCTGTTCCTCCAGGAGTTTGTGGACAAGCGACCGTGGGTGCATCTCGATATCGCGGGGAAGGAGCGCACCGATGCCGACGAAGACTGGAAGGTGAAGGGCGCCACGGGGTTCGGAGTTCGCACCTTCGTGGAGTTCCTCGACACCTTCAAGCCCGTGTAGCGCTGGCTGCCACGCCACTGTGGTGTGACGAGCACGAGATCGGTGCTTGGCACGCCACCTTTGGTCATGGACGTTCAGGCGGCATCGTTGCGGGCTTGGGCCCAGGCCACCGCTTCGGCGGCCAACGAGGGGGAGAAGCGCCATTGGTGGAGCTGCCAGGTGATCTCGGCCGGTTGCTCTCCCAGCCGTAGCAGCGTGAGCGCCAGCCCGTACACCCGTCGCCGTTGCTGCTCGGCGCTCACTGCCTCTTCGCGGGCCAACCAGTCGCGGTGGGCCTGCTTGAGCGGTTCGGGGTAGCGGTGCACGTGTCGCTCGGGCACGAACGGAAGCTTGCGCCGCACGGCCAACCCGTCACCGAACGGTTGGCTGGCCCCGAACTGCACGCTGCGCACCAGGGAGCGCACGAATGGCCCGGTGCGGGCGGTCTTCTCGGCCAGGCCGAGCTCGGCGGCGGTGCACGACAGATCGAGGATGAAGCCGTCGGGTTCGTCGTCGAAACGGGCCGCCAGGCGGCGGAGCAGCCACAGGGTGGACGGGCCGAGGACGGGGAGCCAGAACAGCTCCACATAGGGGGAGCGAGGATCGTGGCCCACCGCTTCCACCACGGGATCGGGCCAGGGGACGATCGACAGGCGATCGGAGGCGAACGGGGCTTCCAGCGTGGGCATGAGGTCTCCGGGATACGAGAAGTGCGGGCAGTCGGGGGGAAGCGGACTACATCTCGTCGACGAGTACTTCGTACCATTTCATGTCGTTTGAGCCCATAGCAAGAGCCAAGCGAAATTTGGCGAAGCGGGCGTTCCTAGGTGAGCGACGCGGTCTCGGTGTCTCGCCCGGAGCGCAGGAGGGTGCCGGAACGCTCGCCGGTGAGTTTGCCGTCGCTCACGATGGCGGTGCCGTTGACCAGAACGTGATCGATGCCGTCGGCCTCCGCGAACAACCGGCCGGCTCCCCCGGGAAGGTCGAAATGCATCCGGATGTCGTGACTGCGCACGGTGGCGGGGTCGAACACCACCAGATCGGCGTGCCACCCCTCCTCGATGCGGCCGCGCTCGCGCAGCCCGTAGAGCCGGGCCGGCACGTCGGTGAGGAGGTGGACGGCCTCTTCGAGCGAGAGCAGTTGGTTCTCCCGCACCGCCTTGTCCAACATGATCGTGGTGTAGTTGAACGAGGCCAGCATGTCGAGATGGGCTCCGGCATCCGAAGCACCGATCACGGCCCGGCGGTCGCGCCACACCTCGAGACGCGCCGCCCAATCCTGCGGACGCTCGGGCGCCATCTCGAGCCCGAAGCTCGTATTGAGCTCGTCCGCCACCGCGATGTCGCACAGCACGTCGAACTCGTCGCGTCCTTCCTCGAGCGCGATGTCTCGGATGCGCCGGCCTCGGTACTGCTCGTTCTCCGGCGCTACCACATCGAAGATCACCTGCCGGCCCCACTTCGAGATGCGGGGGATGGTGTTGTCGGGGCCTTGGGTGAGCTCGTTCATGTGCGCCCGCCCCGCCTTGTCGCGCATCATGGCCAGCTTCTCGTTGAGCGGCAGTCCCATGATCGACTCCCAGCCGGGCAGGGCGTCGAGCACGAAACCGCTTCGGAATGACAAGCGGATGGCAAAGTTCATCGGCACCGTGAGGGCCACCACCTTGCCGCCCCGAGCACGGGCGACATCGCCCGCGGCCAGCTTTTGCTCGCAGTCCTCGAGGTTGTTGGCCGTCACCGTCATCACGTTCCAGTTGAGGGGACGCTGCGCGGCCACCGACATGTTGGCCATGAGGTCGACGGCCCACGGTTCGAAGGCACCCACCATGGGGATGAACTCGAGTGACGTTCCCTCGAACTCGCCAGTGACCCGGGAGAGCTCAAGGATCTCGGCCTCGGAAGCGTAACGCGACGGCACCATGTGGCCCTCGTCGTCGTTGTGGGTGCGAGCCCACGACGACGAGAAGCCGATGCCACCGGCATCGAGGCCTTGTCGGAGCGCGTCGCTAATCGCCGCCAGCTCGTCGGCCGTGGCCACCCGGGTGGAGGCGTCCTCGCCCATCACGGCGCGCCGGATGGCGCTGTGACCGACCATGAAACCGGTGTTGATCCCGAGCGTGCCCTCAATGGCATCGAGGTACTCGGCCGTGGACGTCCAGTTCCACGGCACTGCGTCGCGCAAGGTCTCCAGCGGCATTCCTTCGACCCGGGCCAACATCCGCATGAGGTAGTCGCCGTCGCTGGCGCGACCGCTCAAAGGGGCGATGCTGAACCCGCAGTTGCCGGCCAGCGCGGTGGTCACCCCGTGCAGCGGCGAGGGCGTCAACGCTCCGTCCCAAAACACCTGCGCGTCGTAGTGGGTATGGACGTCGACAAAGCCCGGTGTGACCACTTTGCCGGTGGCGTCGATCTCGCGGGCGGCATCGGCTCCGGCCAACTGGCCGATGGCGGTTATGCGCCCGCCCTCGATTCCAACGTCGGCGCGCCGGCGCGGTGCGCCCGTACCGTCAATCACTTCTCCGCCACGGATGATCAGGTCGAACATGGCGTCCCCTCTTCAGTCGGCTGGGTCAGTGTACGCGCCCCCTACGCTGGAACCTGTGAGCGAGATAGAGCGAGTCCGTCAATGGGTAGACGATTCGGCGCGCATCACGGTGCTGGCCGGTGCCGGTATCTCAACCGACTCGGGCATTGCCGACTTTCGCGGCCCCAACGGGTTGTGGACCACGAACCCCGAGGCCGAAAAGCTGTCCACGCTTGACCATTACGTGTCCGACCCCGAGGTTCGCCGCCGGGCGTGGCGCGCTCGATTCGACAATCCGATGTGGCACGCGCAACCCAACTCCGGGCACCGCGCCATCGCCGAGCTCGAGCGCCGGGGCAAGCTGGTCGCGGTCATCACGCAGAACGTGGATGGCCTGCATCACGTCGCTGGCAACTCGCCCTCGAAGGTCATAGAGGTTCACGGCTCGGTGCGCGAGGTGGTCTGCTTGTTGTGCAGCGATCGCTTCCCGATGGACGACATGCTGCCCCGCCTTCAGGCCGGAGACGATGATCCGCACTGCCGCCTGTGTGGGGGAATCTTGAAGTCGGCCACAATCTCTTTCGGTCAGAACCTCGTGCCGGAGGTGATCGACGCCGCATTCGATGCGGCCGCCAACTGTGATCTGTTCGTGGCCGTCGGTACCACGCTGCAGGTGTATCCGGTGGCCCAATGTCTGCCTCACGCCAAGGCATCCGGTGCTCATACCGTGATCGTGAATGCGGAACCCACCGCGTTGGACGACGTGGCCGATGTGGTGTTGCGAGGCCGCATCGGAGATCTGCTGCCGGAGTTGTTCGAGCGCCCGGCGCCGGCGGGCTCTTAGCCGGGGTAGTTGGCCACGGCCACGACCGGCCTGCCGAGGTTCATCGGGGCCGAGGCGCCGCTGCCGGCACTACCGAACGAGAAGATGCGGCCATCGGCGGCCACCATTCGGTAGCCGGCGCCGTCTTTGGTGGTGGCGATGCGAGACAGGGGAACCCCGCCGGAGTTGGCCGAGCCGTAGGGGTGGGCGTCTCCGAAGGCCGACACGGTGCCATCCGAGGCGGCCAACCAATATCCCTGGCCCGTCGGTGTTGCGGCGATTCCCATCACGGGGCGACCGGTGGCGCCGGTGGAGCCGTAGAAGGCGGCGTCCCCGAAGGAGAAGATGCCCCCGTCGCCGGCCACGAGCCAGTAGCCGTGGCCCGACGGGGTGGCCGCGATGCCGTTGACTGGTGAGTTCAGTCGGTGACCGTTCATGCCGCCGAGGTTCACTGCGTCACCGAACGGATAGACGGCGCCGTCGGTGGCCACGAGCCAGTAGCCCTTGCCGCTCGGGGTGGACGCCATGGCGGTGATCGACGGCGGAATCCAGAAGCCCCCGGTGGAGCCGAAGAAGCCCGCGTCGCCGAAGCTGAACAGGCCTCCGTCGGACGCCACCAGCCAGTAGCCCTGGCCGGTGGACGTCGGGGCCATGCCGACGATCGGTCGGTTGAGGCGAAGGGCCCGCACGTCGCCGTCGAATGGAGCCTTGCCGAAGTTGTGCACCTCACCATTGGCGGTGGCGATCCACAGGTCGCCCGTGATGGCACTGGCCGCCGTCGGGGGAGCGCCACCGGGCAGGGGCGGTCCGAGCAGGAAGTTGAAGGTCACCCAGATGCGGGGACCGTTGATGACCACGCCCACGCCGACGCGGTTCCAGGTGCCCACGATGTTGGCGTAATGGCCGGGCGACGCCACGAAGGCGTTGTGGAGCTGCTGGATGTCCCCGCCCGTGCCCACGTTCTCACCGCCGCGTTGCCACTTCGGCTCCACATTGGCGATCTGGGCGGCGAGGTCCGGGCGATGGTGCAGGAGGTTGTCCTGGTTCATCTGAGTCGACCAACTGCGGGCCACCTGGTCGAGTCCAGGGTCGCGGGTGAGGGCCGCGAGACCCGCGCTGGCCCGCTGCTGGTTCAGCAGGGTCAGGAACTGATCCTCGGCTTGCGCGGGCGAAGGCAGTGCGACGGCCACCGTGGGTGCCGCACTCCAGGCCAAGGCCAGGACGGCGATTACCACAATTCCGGCCACTCTCCGCAAGGTCACGGGAGAGGTTTCGACGCTCTCCGCTGGATCCTTGAGCGCCGGCTAGGTCAAACGGTTCATTTGCGCCGGTGAACCGAGGCCTTCCCCCATCGACCCATCTCGCGCGAGTTGTGCAGGGTTTTCCCGGCCTAAACCGCGTCAGTACCCCGCATCCACCAATTCCCGACCGAACAGATAGCCTTTGCGCCATGGCCAGTTTCCGGGAACTCTTGACCGCCGCCAAGAAGCAGATCACCGAGGTCGACACCAAGGCCGCCGAGGCGCTGATCACCGAGCCGCGCACCGTGGTGCTCGATGTGCGGGAACCCGACGAGTACGAGCAGGGTGCGATTCCGGGAGCGGTCCACATCCCGCGAGGGCATCTCGAGTCTCAGGTGGAGTCCCGTTTGCTCGACCGCGATGCCCCCGTGGTGGTGTACTGCGCCGGCGGAACCCGCTCGGCGTTCGCGGCCAAGACCCTCGGGGAGCTGGGCTACACCAACGTGTCGTCCATGGCCGGCGGCTTCGGGCGGTGGAAGGACGAGGGCCGGGCGTGGAAGGTGCCGTCCAACCTCACCCCCGACCAGCGCAACCGCTACCAGCGCCACCTGTTGCTGCCTGAGATCGGCATCGAGGGCCAGATCAAGCTCCTCGAGGCCAAGGTGCTGCTGCTCGGCGCCGGCGGCCTCGGCTCGCCGGCCGCCATGTACCTGGCCGCCGCCGGAGTGGGAACCCTCGGCATCGTCGACATGGACGAGGTCGACGCTTCGAACCTGCAGCGCCAGATCCTTCACAACATGGATCGCATCGGCGACCGCAAGGTCGACTCGGCCAAGAAGACGCTCACCCTCATCAACCCCGATGTCAACGTGGTCACCTACGACACCCGCCTCAGCGCCGAGAACATCTTCGACATCATCAGCGGCTACGACGTGATCGTGGACGGGGCCGACAACTTCCCCAGCCGCTACCTCCTGAACGACGCCACGGTGAAGCTCGGCATCCCGGTGGTGCACGGGTCGATCTTCCGGTTCGAGGGCATGGTGACGGTGTTCGACCCTCGCCGCGGACCGACCTACCGCGACATGGTGCCGGAACCTCCGCCGGCGGACCTCGCGCCATCGTGCGCCGAGGCCGGCGTGCTCGGTGTGCTGCC
>Ga0068860_100005913_pt1 | contig 12313 bp, 13 predicted proteins | sample KBSSwiS32_FD_66597 | JGI IMG/M metagenome (GOLD analysis project Ga0068860, IMG submission 66597) | Switchgrass rhizosphere microbial communities from Kellogg Biological Station, Michigan, USA - KBS Switchgrass S3-2 | ecosystem: Host-associated > Plants > Roots > Rhizosphere > Soil ... | reverse complement strand
TCTATTAATATTATCATTATTGTTTTAATTGAAATGGTTTTACTGCGGGACACAAAAACGCAAATAGAAAATGAAAACAACCTGCTTCGTATGGCCAACCTCGAAGCGAAGCATAGCCAGCTAAAACAACAATTACAACCGCATTTTCTCTTTAATTCTCTGAATGTATTAAAGTCATTGATAAAACGTTTTCCTGAACAGGCAGAAGATTATCTTGAAAAGTTATCAGAGTTCTTACGTTTTTCCATAAACGCTAATATGCAAACTCTGATACCGCTGAAGGAGGAACTGGAATTAGTTACCAATTACCTGCATATGCAGCAGGTGCGCTTCGGTAACGCACTCAATTTTAATATTGACATTCCTTCCTCGTTTCAGGGAGGAGGGAAGGTGCCGGTTTATTCTCTTCAATTGCTGGCAGAAAATGCTATAAAACATAATGTACTTACCAGTGCCAGCCCATTATATATTTTTATTACTGCAAAGGAAGAGAACAAGACTATCACAGTATCAAACAACCTTCAGCCAAAATCAGTGATGGAGGAAACCAACGGTGTGGGCCTGGCCAATTTATCAGAACGGTATAAGCTGCTGGGTAATTATGATATTTCAATTACCAGGACAGAGAATGAATTTACAGTAGCCATAAAAGTATTAGACAATGAGAGTAGTAATAGTTGAAGATGAGTTATTAGCTGCTGAATATCTCGCAGAACTGTTATCAAAACTTCCTGAGGGGATAGAAGTGGTAAAAATTATTTGTTCAATAAATGAAGCGGTAGAATATTTTAAACTTAACAGTTCACCTGATTTGATTTTTTGTGATATACAGCTTGGTGACGGGCACAGCTTTGAAATATTCAGCCGGGTTAAAATAGATGTACCGGTCATATTTTGTACAGCCTATAACCAATATGCATTGCAGGCGTTTAAAAACAACGGTATTGATTATGTACTCAAGCCATTTACCACGATGCATATTAAAGAGTCAATTGAAAAATACAAAACACTCCGGCAAAAATTTGCCAATACAGTGATTGATTATGAAAACATTTTAAAAAGTCTTCATGAATATAGCAATGATAAAAGAGTTTCTTCCCTTTTGATCAACTTTAAGGAAAAGATAATACCCATTAAAATTATGGATATAGCACTCTTTACCATAGAGCATAAAATGACACAGATAATTACTTTTGACAAACAGAAATATTTTACCAATTACACCCTTGATGAACTGGAAGCTGTTTGCGGCAAAAACTTTTACAGGGCCAACCGGCAGTTTTTAATTAATCGCGAAACTGTACAGGAAGCGTTGCAGTATTTTGCCCGTAAACTGGTGGTAAAACTAAAAATAGAAGGCAAACATGAAATAATTATTAGTAAAAGTAAAGTATCCGAGTTCCTAAGCTGGTTAAGGAGCTGAGAAATAAGCATTAGACCTGTCGCTTCCCTTCTTCAAGGCAGCCAGGAGTAGCACTGGCTTTCTGCTGCCCGGATAGATGTAACGGACTTTTCCTGGCCAAAGATGATTCAAAACCCGCAGCTTTTTTTTCTCATTACGGTAAGACCTTCGTAGATGTGTTTGCGACGGACGTTTATTTTCTAATTATATTATAATTTTTATATTATAATTTAAAAAGTTAAAACTATTATATTTGTATTTTAGCTTTGCAGCTAATAAAGAAAATACAAAAAGGTGGTACAGCTAAAGCCACTTATCTCAGTTTAAAGCGAATAATTCAATTTAATTACATTAAAAACCAAACACTAAATTATGAGACGCATTTTCCACAGCAAGATTTTCATACCATTGTTAGCAGTCACTTTATTATTTGCAAATTGTAAAAAGGGTGACGATGGGGCTACCGGCCCTGCAGGACCGACGGGCCCAGCCGGAGGAACGGGTCCACAAGGCCCCCAGGGAGATCCCGGGACTGCCAACGTTATTTACTCTGCCTGGCTGGATGTAGCCTTCATTGCCGATACGGTGCATAACGGTGCAACTGTTGACACAGTAGGGTATCATGCGGACATCATACCAACTAAACTTGATAGCGCTATGCTTTCCAATGGTGAAATGAAGGTGTACTTTAACTTTGGATCTGCCTCAGACCCGGATGTTGTACCGTTACCGTTCATATTTCCTCTTAATGACGGCTCTGGCTTAACAGCTTACTTAAACGTTGATTTTCTTATCCAGGATATACTACTTACCTCAAATATCGATCTCAGTTCAGTTGAGTCAGGTGGTATAAAGTTTTGGCAGTACCGGTACATTCTTATCCCGGGCGGCACTGTCACAACCCGCACTGTAAGGCAGCCCGACTGGAACAATTATAACGCGGTAAAAGCATTTTACGGATTGAAAGATTAGCAATGTCCTGGTTGTGAAACATCAGGATTCTGCAAGTTTAATCTGGCTATACTATTCATTAATTTCTTATTATCCTTTCAAAATATTGAAGGAAGGCTTGGTCCTGTAGAAAAATGCAGGCTGTGAACATCCACAGCCTGCTTTAGTTTTCATAGGTGTATTTTGGGAGTTAACTGCCCATAGCATAAATCCTTGCAACGTCACCACGTATTACTACTTATTCAAACATAAAATTGCTATACTTTAAAGTCCTGCAATGCACTTACGCATAGCAGGACTTATGGTTACTCTACCTGAGTGTAATTGCCTTTACAAGATTACCTGATGCATCAAATTGTACTGCATACCTCGTTCCATTTGCATCCAAACAAACAACATACCCCGATAGGGTTCCGTTTTCAGAAACTGAAAAAGCCTGCTTAAAAACATAATTAGGATAGGTGGATGAAAAATATGACTGAATTGAAGCAGGCAAATCAACTTGATTTATTGCAGTGAAATTACCTGTATGATCCTTTAATTCGACTCTTTCAATAAATGAGCCAGCCGCGTCAAATACAGTTGCGAAAGCACCATTATTTATGCTATATACAATATAACTACTATCCCTGCCTTTGTAGGCCTTTACGAGGGTATCCTGATCATAATTAGTAGTGAAATAAGATATTATACCCGGGGGCAGGGAAGCCAGGTCAATTGTATCCCTATGCCTTCCGTCCCTGTCATCAAAGCACCCACCTTCATGCCAACCCTTTCCTGATAAGTCATGCCCTTCCCGCTGCTCGAGCACCTTTATAAAAGTACCTGCGGCATCAAATTTTAAACCTACAGGATTTCCGTTGAATTGAATGATGACCACATATCCGCTGGTATTTCCTGATGAATCTTTATCTGTGAAAGCTTTTTGAAATGTATAACCGGCATAATTTGCGGTTAGATAATCGGTGACTGTCGACGGCAGGCTTGTAAAAGAAGCAGAATCCAAATGGTGATCCCGTGCACAGGTTCCAATAACATAAATAGAATCATTTGAAGTAACACTAACCCCCACAGCAATGGCTTTTAACGCAGCCGCAGATGCGGTTGTAACCGATGAGGTCTGGGCTGAATTTTCCTTTTTACATGAAGCGAGAAGCACTATAAAAGATAGCATCGAAAAAATATTAATAATAATGTTGTTATTAGTTTTCATTTTGTCTTTTTTAAGGGAGGATAAATTGCTCTTTAATTTTTCGGAGTATTCAGTTTTTAAAATTTTCTCATGGGTACAATTTTTTAGCGCTATAATCTTTTATCTCTTTCTGCCTTAGATGGTTTGCATAGAAATAGAGTTGGGGCTAATTATGTAAAAAATTGTTAATGCCGTTTGACCAAATTTGTACATGCTACAAACTCCGGCACATTCCTATTGTTAACCGATTTTAGCAAAAGCGTTTAATAAAACAACGTAAATTCATTGCGATAAAATCCCTGCAAACATTTCAAATATTTGAATTAAATATTCCTCATTTCTACTGGATATCATTCAATACTTAGCGGGTTTAGATAAGAACAGGCTTATACATTCTATAGCCAGGTATTAATAATATTTAAGATAGCATCAAATCGGTACCAAATGGATTCTTTGAAACAAATCGGGCTACTTATTGAAGGTTGCATTAATGGTAACAGGAAATCGCAGAACCAGCTATATAAGATACTTATGCCTAAAATGCTTATAGTATGCCTTCACTATTCTGACAATCGTGTTGAAGCAGAGGAAATTTTGCAGGAAGGATTTATAAAGATGTTTGAGTTTATTCATCAATATAAGTTTAATGGCTCATTCGAAGGCTGGGTGAGAAAAATTATGGTAAATTGCGCTTTGGAGAAGTACAGAAACAAGAGGCAAATGCATGTTGTTGTTCATATTGATAGAACTGCTATTGAATATGCGGGTAATGAGGAAATAATCTCTCAAATTGGAGTAAAGGAACTTTTGAAAATAATACATCAGCTATCCCCGGCTTACAGAATTATTTTTAACCTGTATGTGTTGGAAGGAATGAAGCATCGTGAGATTGCTCAATATTTGGGAATTTCCGAAGGCACCTCCAAATCTAACCTTTCAAACGCCAGGGCTTTTTTACAAAAGGCTGTTCACAATAGTATGCGGTCATAAAACCAAATTTAAGTACGATATGAATGCGCGACCAGCTACAAACGCACCTAAAAGAAAACCTAAGGACGCACCTTGACAATTTCCTGACTCTATCCCAGGGACGGCAAAAGCTTTATCTCGTTTCTGTATAAAATAATTTTTTTACTGTTTTCCAGTTGTTTCAATAATCTTGATATTACTACTCTTGAAGTAGCTAACTCATCTGCTATGAGATAATGTGATACCTTAATAACACTGGAACCGGAGAGTCGTTGTTTTTCTTTCAGGTAAGCAATCAGGCGCTCATCCAATTTATGGAAAGCTATACTTTCAATAGATTTCAACAGTTCTAAAAAGCGTTCATTAAAACTGCGCATGATATAATTTTTCCAGCTTGGGTATTTACAAAGCCATTCATCCAGTTTAATTTGTGGTATGGCAATTAGTTCAACATCATCTTCTGCAATTGCCTTTATTTCACTTTTTTTAATTTCCACGCAGCAGCTATATGCCATAGAACAACTCTCGTTACTTGACAGGTAGTACAATAGTATTTCATTCCCGTTTTCATCCATTCGAAGTACTTTGATAGTGCCTTTTAGAACCAGCGGCATCATACGGATGTACTTTCCATAATCCATAATGATTTCGCCTTCCTTAAAAATTTTAATTTCGCCAAATTGTTGCATCTCCTGTAACAGGGCCGGTTCAAAAGTTGAATCAAAAGTTGTTTGAGTATTCATGCTCACCGGAAAGTATAATTTAAAACGAAATTGTATTGCACCAAATTGACCTTATTAAAAATAAACCTGCTGTAATCATAAGTTTTGCCGTTGTTAAGTTTCATTGCCACTAAAAATTCTGCATCCAGGCCTTTAATTGTATTCGTAAAGATATATCTTATATCTGCATTTATTTGTGTATAAGAAGGAAGGCCGTACTTGTTAAGCGCAAAATATTTTACATCCGGAAGATGATAATAGCCGGCTGCCAGGGATGTTTTAAGGCTTGCCCCGGATATATCATAATTAGCTTTTATCATAAAGGAATGTACATCGCCCAAACCTTCATTTCGTTCGCGGGGAAGAAAAGTGAAAAACGGTTCCACTCCCCATTCACGGGGAACTAAATACCTTCCGCTCTTTGTAATGCGATTATAATTGAGAGAAGCCTCCCATTTATTATTTTTCCATCCTGCCCTGGCCCCAAAGCTCAAGGAATTACTTCCCTTTGGAAAATATGTTTTTGACTGATTTTCATTTCCCCCATTATTTATTGCATCTTGTTCTATGATTTGTCCGGCAGCGAATAAAAAAGCATTTTCTTTTAAGGGGAGAGAAATGTCTGTTTGCAAAAAGGCAGTGTTAAAAATATTTTCGGTAAACATGTTCCATGCCTGCACCTTTATATTTTTATTAACTTCTTTCGTAACTCCGAATATGCCTAAGCCTTTACTTTTTAAATTATTACTATACTGTGATTTTGTTCCATCCGGGTTTATACCAGAAGGATAAATACCAATTGATCTTCCCGGGTTATACCACCTGGTTGTGCTTCGCGGAGACATGCCCCATAACCACCCAAATTGAAGTTTTAGTTTCCTGATATCATTCACTTCTGCCCAGATACCCTCTGTTGCGGTTGGACTCATACGCCCATCCTGCAAATTAACAAACACCGTATTAATCAACTGCCTTCCGATCCTGATATAGGAATGTTTGATATTAAGTTTAAGATTGAGTTCCTCCAGGCGGTTCAAATCTTTTTTGTTAGCGGGGTTAGTTATATCAAACAATCCCAGCTCATACCGGCTGCACTGGCCGGTTTGTGTATCTTTTTTTGTGAGGTCTGAAGACCCGATATTGAAAATATAGAACCCACTTATTGCAAACTGGAAGTTGTGGAACTTAGCAGTTTCAAATCTTAATCCTCCTCCAATCGCATGGGCATAGTAATCTGTAAGCGATTTTTGATTATCAGTTGCCATAAAAAAGTATCTTACATGGCCAGTGAATTGCCCGCTTTTAAAAGCATGCTTTAAAGAACTGGTATCTTCTGATTGAAGTTGTTTGCATTTGTAAATTCCACGTATTTCTGAAATGACTTGAGGTTGTGCTTTCATTGATGTGATTAAAACCAGCACTAACACCGATATGTTGATAATTCTTTTCAATTTATTTTTAAAGATGTTGCAATGAGAGAACCCGGATGGGAATGAAGATTGCTGTTCAGGATGTACGATACTCCAAAGTAGTTCCACATTCATCCTGGCAGGAAGCCTTTTTTTAAAAGGCAGGATTATGTATTAGTTGTAAATATTTACAGGGTATACCAACATCGTTACCTAAACAAATCTTTACTAAAAGATTGGCATAGCCTGATTAACCGTGTTTATTTTTTTTCTATTTAAGAAACTTATTTACCCGTTCCCAACTCCCTCCGTTTACTACCCTGGTAAAACCATTTTGCTCCAGGATGATTTTTGCCTGGCCGCTACGGTTGCCACTGCGACAGAAGACAACAATATTTTTTTTGTTTTTAAATTTTCCCAGTTGAGCCGGCAGGTTGTTCAAAGGAATATTTACCGAACCACTTACATGGCCTCCGGCAAATTCTCCAGGGGTCCTTACATCTACCAGGAAAGCGCCCCCCTCAATAATGCTCTTTAAATCTATGGTTTCTCCTCCACCGAATAATGATTGTAAAATATTCATTGTATTAAATTTTATGATGCAAATTTTTTAATAATGTCTACCAATCCTGCTTTATTAATTCTTACTCTTCTCTTAAAGACTGCTTTTCACTTTCTTTCTTAAACAAGCCAAACAATAAGGCGCCCATGAGTGCACCGTAGACACTGCTGTTAAAAGGTTTTGACGTAATCATGCATGTGCCGGATGCACAACCTACTTTTTGCCAGTACAAATACCCGGCAACTGCTCCAATGAAAGCACCGGCCAGGTACAGTATATTATTCTTAAACCACTTCTTCATAAATAATAGCTTTTGTGTCTTCAGCTCTTTTTTTCGTAGGTGTATAGCAGCCACCAGTGCCGCAGCAGCCAACATTGAAAATTGCCATCGAACTGAATAATAAGCCTGCTATTCCCAATAAAGCATCTCTTAAAATGACTGACTGTACCAGGATGGCTATACCCATAACCAAACGCACCACCCTCATAAAGTTCCAGTTCCTAAAAATTGCCTTCTTCATTTTTCTATCGATTTTTATTTTTTAAGAACCCTTCCTATAGCACAGCTTACAAAAGATCTTGCCTTGTTCATAAGACTATTGCTTCCTTTTTCAGGATAACCTAATGCTGCAAGTTTTTTTAATACAGCTTCCCTTTTAATAGCCCATCCTGTTAGAGTTATTTTATCCTCTTCTTTTAGGATTTCTACGCCTGTTACTCCTTTTATTTTAAGCAATGCGGGTCTGATGCTGTTCACGCATCCACTGCATTTTATATTTTCTACAAATATTTGATGAGTTGTCATTTTATAAATTTGTTAGAACAAAAATAAATTCAATCTATATTCTCTTTGGTAACAAAGGTTACATTGAGAGCATTACCATGGCCACTGCTACTAAGAATAGTAATAGCTTAAACAGGAATTGTTTTACTAAACGGGGTGAGCTATAAAACAAAAAAGCCCGGACCAATTCCGGAACTTTTTTTGTTTCTTAAAAATCATAATGAATAATTAATTCCTATCGTTGCGAGGTCAGTTGTCATTTTATAAGATACATTACTGCCGGGAATAGATCCATAGGCATTGCCGGGATCTTTCATCATCGGGCTTAATAACGGGCCACTTGTAGAACCACTACTTGTTCCATGATGATACGCAGCATTAATGTTGAGCCGGTTATTAAATTCATATCCAAAGCCAAACTGAAATGCATTTTTTATAACAGCTGTTGCCGGCGTAGAGAAAAATGCCAGTTCACTTCTTATAGGATTAGAGCTATAGGTATATCCTGCTCTAAGTGGGAATTTTTGTATGCCTTTGTATTGAATGCCTGCTGAAATTATTGACATATTTTTCCATCCAAAGCCGGCAACGGAGGCAGTATTTGTCCAGCCTTTTGCTTTAAAACCAATTGTGTTTTCATAGTTCACAAACCGGTAATCAACTGCTATATCAATTTTGCTCTTTGAATAACCTATACCTGCTGAGACAATTGCAGGGTAATTCATTTTGAACTTTACATTGGGCGCCTTGCTGCCATCCAGGTAAATGTTGGCAAAATCAAAGCTGCCAAAAGTTTGTGGTGATTTATATGATGCTCCCAATTTTATTCCTTTACCGGAATTGTAAAATATACCAACCTGTCCGCCAAATCCTAAAGCGGTTGCTTTATCACTTACCGGGTAACCAAACGTTTGGCTGGGTGAGGATAATGGGTTGGGCGCCAGTTTCAATGAAGAATAATCAAAAGTAGGAGACAGGCCAATAGAAAATTGTTTAGAAATTTTATATGAATAGGTAAGTCCTACCTGGAGAAGCTGGTAATCAGACTGAATGCGCCCAAATCCGCCTGAACTTTGAGGCATGTTAATAGGATTTGTATTGCTTTCGGGGAAGGTAACTCCAAACCCACTTATTCCAAATGCAGATACTCCGAATGTATGTTTACTGTTTTTTTTGCCCCATACTAGTGCAAGTGCTGGCATTATTGAAACACCCCTGTTATCTTTTGTAATGCCAGTCATTGGGCCGCCGGGTGTAGGCACCGTGGAGGACAAAACCGGTGAAGAAAAGAATACCCCTGCATTTGCGGAAATTATCCTTGAATCAAATGCAGATATGGCCGCAGGGTTCCACTGTAAAGCGCCGTTGATATCAATTGGCTGGGCTGTAGCAGCGCCGCCCATTGACATATTTGTGGCACCGACCCCCTGCATAATATGGCCTGCCTGCGCAAATAAAATAAAAGGCAATATGCCTAATCCTAATGTTACTATTAACTTTTTCATAAACGTTGTTTTTAACCTGCAGTGTCTGCAGAATTTATTTAATTTATTTGTTATTACATGTTGTTAACGCCAAAAACTGATGCCCTGGATGCAGGTTATATAAACAGCATGTGAACACCTTCCCCTTCACTTTTCTTATAAAAATCACCTACTGTAATAATACCGTTTACACCCTCGTACAAATCTTCTTTCTTGTAATGGAACATATCAAATGCCAGCTTACAAGCCCACATTTTTACACCGGATGCTGATAAAATATCGAGGAACTCCGGTATTTCAGGCATGTCAACTTTTTCCATTTCCTTTTTCATCATTGATGTAGCCAATGCTTCCATACCAGGTAAACCACCCAGCATAGTAGGCATATGCATAGCAGGATTACCTACCGTAGCAATATGCAGGTGCTCCAGTTTCTTTTTATGCACTGCTTCCAGCCCAAAAAAAGTGAAGAACATTTCTGCTTCTATTCCCTCCATACGGGCTCCATTGGCCAATACAAATGCAGCATAAACATTTTCCAAAGTTCCTTTTGATAAGATGATCATCATCTTTTTGATTGCTCCTTTAGTTTCATGCATAACCGGTGTTCCATTAGTTTCATGCATAACAGGTGTTCTATTAGTTTCTTTCATAACTGACAAATTTTATTTATTAAATACAACTGGCCGGCTTTGGTATTCCGGCAATTTTTGTTGCGGTCTTTAATGGTGCAGGCGGGAATAACTGGTAGAACTCCTTAATATCTACCAGGCCACTTTTACCGATACGCCTTATACTGAGTGCTACCTGGTTCTTTTGTTCGTTTTGCAGATACTTTAGTACTTCCCAATGTCTTGGGGATAGGGCGATGTTGGCTTCGGAAGCCAGGGCTTCTCCAACTTTTTCGTCCCATTGACTGAAATCAGTTAGGTAGCCTTCTTCATTTACGGTAATTGATTTACCGGCTATTGTCTTTTCCATAATTTGTTATTTTAATTGAGTGAATTATTTAATTGTAATGTTTTCCACTTTCTGACATCGTTGCAGAAACAAAAGGTATATGCGTTCCTTTCAGTAACACATTCCAGTAGATCCACCTGAATGCCAGCTTACCCATATGATTCATCCTGCTTTCTTTCAGCAACTGCAAAGGCCCGAAGCCGGCAAACGGAAAACTTCCCTCAACCGGTTCATGGGTGTAATTGAAATCTATCAGCAACGCTCTGCTGTTTCCTGTTTCAATAAAGCAGTTTGCATGTCCGTCAAATTTTTCTTTCAGGGGTTGTCCTTTTAAAAAGAGAAGAATATTTTCAGTTAGGATCTCCGCCTCGAAATGGGCAACAGAGCCTGCTTTGGAAGCCGGTAAATTACTGGCATCACCTAAAATGAAGATGTTTGTATAATCCCTGGACTGAAGTGTGGCTTTGTTAGTAAATACATAGTTCAGATCATCTCCCATGCCGGATCTTTCAATTAACTCATCTCCCTTATTAGTCGGTACAGTTACCAGTATATCAAACGGAATTGCTCTGCCGGCATAATCAATGATTTCTTTCTTTTCATTATCTACATGCTCAATTGCGAAATCACTTTGAATATTGATATGCTTTTCTCGGAGCAAATGTTCAAGCGCCTCAGTTGCTTTTGGTTTTGTGAATGCACCACTTAATGGTGTTACATAAGTTATCTCCACTTTATCACGCATGTGCTTATGCTTGAAAAATGAGTCCGCTAAAAATGCAAATTCCAATGGCGCAACAGGACATTTGATGGGCATCTCGGTAATATGAACAACCAGTTTACCGCCTTGCCAATCTCTCAATTTATTTCGCAAAGCCAATGCTCCTTCGAAGGTGTAAAAATCAAAAACAGATTTTTGCCATTCAGATCCTTTCATCCCTTCCGTTTCTTCAGGAGCAATTTTAGCGCCGGTGGCAATTATCAATACATCATATGCTAATTCATCATTGCCCTCCAGTAGAATTTTATTTTCACTTGGCAGGATTCGGCTTATTTTCTTCCTGATCAGGTTTACGTCCTTTGGAATAAACTCTTCGATTGTTTTTACAATATCTTCAGGTGCATAAATATCAAAAGGGAGAAAAAGATAACCCGGCTGATAATGATGTCCTTTCCGTTCGTCAATTATACTTATTTGCCAATCAGGTTGCTTCAACTCATGATGCAAATGATTAGCCATCATTGTACCTGCTGTACCGGCACCTAGTATTACAAGATTTTTCATTTTCATTATTTTTTTGATGAATAACTACCATGTAAAATTCGTACTCGTTTAGGCCGCATTGAGTGATATTGAGAGGATGTTATGGTGAGTGTTATCATCAGAAAATATGATTGTGGATCAATTAAGCAATTTACCTGCAGCTATGTAATAAATGTTACAGTCGACTTGTTTTCCACATCGTACTTTTGTCTATTTTTTATTCATTTCTTCCCTTTTTTTTAAACAGATAATAACGTGACAAAAGTTGCACTCTTTAATTTTCGTAAAGACTATTTTTGAACAATATGGCCGGCTTTGTTGCCGAAAATATCCTACTGGAAGATTGAAAATATTTTATTGGAATGAAGTTGAAAATTTAAAGCAGGATAATATGTTGTTAGATGTTCGCAGCAGCGGTGATAATTCAGGGCCGCTAAAATAGCTAATGCCAGCAACATACCGGCCGATGAATAAGAAAGAGGTTGGATGAAATTCCGAAAGATAAAAATATTTACATTTATTGTGAAGCAGGATTAAGGAGATACCTGGCACAAAGAATACTAAAGTAAAACGGATTCAACAATGTCTTCAATCTTTCCGGTGGTTATAATTTA
>Ga0068860_100005911_pt1 | contig 12316 bp, 8 predicted proteins | sample KBSSwiS32_FD_66597 | JGI IMG/M metagenome (GOLD analysis project Ga0068860, IMG submission 66597) | Switchgrass rhizosphere microbial communities from Kellogg Biological Station, Michigan, USA - KBS Switchgrass S3-2 | ecosystem: Host-associated > Plants > Roots > Rhizosphere > Soil ... | reverse complement strand
TAGGCGCGCTGGAACATCGGCCAGTCTTCGTTCGGCTTGAACGAAGCCGGCACGAAGGTCATCACGGCATTCGCCGGCAGGCCCTTGGCGATCTTCGCGATGAACGTGTGGGCAAAGTTGCAGGCCGGACAGCCGTAGGAAAACACCTCGGTGACTTCGATCTTGCCGGCCGTGCCTTCGCTGCGTTGCGGCGGGTCGATGACGAAATAATGCTTGCCGGCTTCCCACGGCACCGGAACATCGGCGGCCTGCACCGTTGCCGCCAGCGTCAGTCCGAACAAGATAGCCAGCGTGCGCACGAGCATTTGCCTTTACTCCAGGAATCGGGACATCTTAAGACCGGTGCGGCGGCGTTCCGGTTCCCCGCACGTTATTTTGCGGCGCTGTTCGCGCCGGCATCGGCCGCGTGCAGGCCTTCAATGTAGCTGGCCAGCGCCGCGATGTCGCCGTCGCCGAGGCCCTTGGCCACGGCCGGCATGACCTTGGCGCGCTCGTCGTCGCCCCAGTTCTTGCCGTCATGCCAGTCCTTGAGCTTGAGCGTCAGGTAATCGGCGTACTGGCCGGCGAGCTGAGGGTAGCCGGCGCCGGGATTGCCGCGTCCGTCCGGGCCGTGGCAGGCCATGCAGGCCGGAACGCCCGCCGCGACGTCGCCGCCGCGGTACAGCGCTTCGCCGCGCGCAACGAGCTTGGCGTCGGCAACGCCCGGCAGCGAGGTCTTGCTCGAGAAATAGGCGCCGATGTCGTGCATGTCCTGCTCGCTCAGGGCCATGACGAATCCCATCATGACGGCGCTGTCGCGCTTGTGCGCCTTGAACAGGCCGATCTGCCGGACGATGTAGTTCTCGTGCTGGCCGGCCAGCTTCGGGTATTGCGACGACGCCGGATTGCCGTCGAGCCCGTGGCAGGCGGCGCAGACGCCGGCCTTGGCTTGACCGGCCGTCGCGTCGCCGGCCTTCACGGCAGCTGCGGCAGCGGCGTGTTCGATCGGCGCGGCGGCCGGCGCGGACGCTGCCTCAGCCGGCTTTTCGGCCGGTGCCTGAGCCTGCACGGCCGCCGACATGAGCAACGCGGATACCGCCATCACCAGCCGAAAACTCATACACTGCGCTCCGAAATTGTTGGATTCGCGCCGCGCAGCCCTGGGCTGCGGCCGGCGGCGACACAAGAGCAGAATTATCCCAGCCGCCCCGAACACGGTCAAACGGTTGATGCCGCCTGACCCTGCAAGGGCTTGGACGCAGATCAACGCGGATCACGAAATTCGTCGAAGCTAGCTTCCGCCTTATCCGCGTTCATCCGTGCAGATCCGCGTCCAAGCCCCCGGCCTCGAGCTCCTGCGAATCCTACAGAACTGCATCGGGGAATCGTTCACCCCGGCGTAGGCGCCAAGCGTCAAAGTCGAACGGCAGCGGGCCGTGCTTCGACTTCGCATGCCGGGCACGCTACGCTGTGGCCTGGGCTTGTCGAAGGGCTCAGCACGAACGATTCACACATGACCCTACCGCCGAACTGACCCATGGCCGCAGCCCACCGCAACCCGTTCCGTGAGGCACAGTTCGTTCTGAGCGCGCCGGAACTGCGCCAGTTGCCCGCGGACGCCGGCGCCGAAATCACCTTTGCCGGGCGCTCGAATGCCGGCAAGTCGAGTGCGCTCAACGCGATCTGCGACCAGACCGGCCTTGCCCGCACGTCGAAGACGCCGGGTCGCACGCAGCAGTTCGTCGTGTTCGCGCTCGACGACGGCCGGCGTCTGGTCGATCTGCCGGGCTACGGCTACGCGAAGGTACCCGAGCCGATGCGCGCGCACTGGCGCAAGGTCATCGACGCCTACCTGCGCGAGCGCCGCTCGCTGCGCGGCGTCGTACTGATCATCGACTGCCGTCATCCGCTGAAGGAATTCGACCGGCAGATGCTCGACTACTGCCGCGACATCGGCCTGGCTTGTCACGTGCTGCTGACCAAGGCGGACAAGCTGTCCCGCAACCAGGCCAGTTCTGCGCTCGCCGCGGTGTGCCGCGAATGCAAGACCCAGGGCTGGCCGGCGACCGTGCAGTTGTTCTCGGCGTTCGCGAAGACCGGTCTCGACGAAGCGCGGATGACGTTGAACGGATTGTTGAACGCGGCGCCCGGTGTCATGCTGGCCACGCCAGGGGAAGACGCGGGCTGAAAACGCCGCCGCGGCCAGGCTCCTTTTTTTCGGCGCCACCGCCCCCAGATCGCGTATCCCCGCAACGAAGAACGCCATGTCCGGACCCAGCGTCGTCAAGGAAACGCCGATCGAGCAGCGCAGCCAGCTGGTCGACTACATCGCGTCCGGCGCGCGCAAAGTAGAAAACTGGAAAATTGGAACCGAGCACGAGAAGTTCGGCTTCCGCCTCGACGACCTGCGTCCGCCGGCCTACGACGGCGAGCGCGGCATCGGCGCGATGCTCAGGGGTCTGACCCGCTTCGGCTGGGAACCGGTCGAGGAAAACGGCAACATCATCGCGCTGACCCGCGGCGACGGCTCGATCACGCTCGAGCCGGCCGGCCAGCTCGAACTGTCCGGCGGCCAGGTCGACACGATCCACGAGACCTGCCGCGAAGTCACCGGTCACCTCACCGAGGTCAAGACCGTCGCCGACGAACTCCAGCTCGGCTTTCTCGGCATGGGCTTCCAGCCGAAATGGCGTCGCGACGAGATGCCGTGGATGCCGAAAGGCCGCTACGCGATCATGCGGCGCTACATGCCGCTGAAAGGCAATCTCGGCCTCGACATGATGACCCGCACCTGCACGGTGCAGGTCAATCTCGACTTTGCCGACGAAGCCGACATGGTCAAGAAGTTCCGCGTCTCGCTCGCGCTGCAGCCGGTCGCGACAGCGCTGTTCGCCGATTCACCGTTCACCGAAGGCAAGCCGAACGGTTACCTGAGCTATCGCTCGCACATCTGGACCGACACCGATCCGGACCGCACCGGCATGCTCGACTTCGTCTTCGACGACGGCTTCGGCTTCGAGCGCTACGTCGACTACCTACTCGACGTGCCGACCTATTTCACCTACCGCAACGGCAAGTACATCGACATCGCCGGCGAATCGTTCCGCGCGTTCATGGCCGGCAAGCTGCCGCAGCTGCCCGGCGCGCTGCCGACGCTGAAGGACTGGGCCGACCATACGACCACGGCGTTTCCGGAAGTACGCCTGAAGAAGTACCTCGAGATGCGCGGCGCCGACGGCGGCCGCTGGAGCCGGCTGTGCGCGCTGCCGGCGTTCTGGACCGGCCTGCTCTACGATTCGACCGCGCTCGACGCGGCCTGGGACCTGGTCAAGGACTTCACGATGGTCGAGCGCCACGCCCTGCGCGACGGCGTGCCGAAGCAGGCATTGAAGCTGCCGTTTCGCGGCGCGACGGTGCGCGAGCTGGCGATCGACGCGCTGAAGATCGCCGGCGAGGGACTGCGGCGGCGCAACTGCCTCAACGCCAAAGGCATGAACGAAGCATCGTTCCTCGAACCGCTGATCGAATATGCCGACGCGAATCAGACGCCGGCCGAGCGCAAGCTCGAGCTTTTCCACAATGCATGGAAAGGCAGCGTCGATCCGTTGTTCAAGGAATACGCGTACTGACCGGCGCGCGCCGCGCACGGGTCACTTCGCACAATCGCGCCACCACGGATCGGTCTTGCTGACCCGGGTCCAGCGCGCATCGCGGCCGGCTTCGGCGCTGGGATGCGCGAGCGGGTTCGGACACAACCGCGCCGTCGCAATGCGCGGCGGCGGCTCCGGCAGCGGCCCGTCGAGACGATTGCCGTGCACATCGAGTTCCTGCAGGTTCGGCACGCCGCCGAGGTCGGGGATGCGGCCCGTCAGCCGATTGTCGCCGAGTCGCAGATAACGCAGTTCCGGCAGGTTGTCGAGCGGCGGGATCGCGCCGTCGAATGCGTTCGACTCGAGGAACACATCGTGCAGCAGCGGCAGCCCGGCCAGCGCAGGCAACGGTCCGCTGAAGCGATTGCCCGATGCGCCCAATTCCTTGAGCTCGCGTAACGCAACAAGCGCCGGCAGCGGTCCTTCGAAACGGTTGTTCGCGAGCACGAGGAACTGCACGCGCGGCATCGCGTCGAGCGCCGGCAGCGGTCCGTCGAGTTGGTTGTCGGCGACGTGGAAGCTTTCCATGGCGGCGAGGCCGCGCAAGTCCGGCAGGCGGCCGGTCAGCCGGTTGCGCGACAGCTCGAGGTATTCGAGCTTGCGCAGGCCGGCGAGATTCGGCACCGCGCCGCTCAGGCGATTGCCGCTCAGCGACAGTGCGCGCAATTCGGTCAATGCGTCGAGGTTCGGCGGCAGCTCGCCGGCGAGGCCGTTGTTGTCGAGCACGAGCTTGTGCACGTGCCGCCAGTGTTCCTCGCAGATCACGCCGTGCCACGTGCACGGCGGCGTGTCTTCGTCGTCGGGCGTGCTCCAGCCGTCATGGTTTTCCCAGTTCGCACCGTCGGTCCGCCGGTACAGGTCGAGCAGGACGTCGCGTTCGGCCGGCGGCAGGTCGTCGGCCACGCACGTCGCCGAGCCGAGCGCAGCCGCGACGGCGAGCAGCGCGACCGTCAGACAGCGCACGACCGGCGATCGTTTGCGGGACATGTGCGTATTCTAGCGGCGCGACCGTGCGATGCCACGCTGCGAAACGCGTCGGCGGCCGCAAAAAAAACGGGCCCGTCGCCGGGCCCGTTTCGTTTCATCCGGTCGCTTGCGCGGCCTACTTCGACGGGCCGGACGACCCGGTCGCGCCGGCCGGCGCGTTCTTGAGTCCGCGCGTCTCGAGCAGCGGCTCGACGCTCGGATCGCGGCCGCGGAACGCGCGGTACATCTCGTCCATCTCCATCGTGCTGCCGCGCGACAGGACCATGTCGCGGAAGCGCTGGCCGTTTTCGCGGGTCATCCCGCCGTGTTCCTTGAACCAGTAGAACGCATCGTCGCGCAGCACCGCACTCCACAGGTAGGCGTAGTAGCCCGCCGAATAGCCGCCGCCCCAGATGTGGGCGAAGTAGCTGGTCCGGTAGCGCGGCGGGACCAGCGCGTAGTCGACGTTGTAGCGCTTGAGCGCTTCGACCTCGAATTTGTCGACGTCCTGTTTCTCGGCGCTGACCGGCAGCGTATGCCAGGCCTGGTCGAGCAGCGCCGCGGCGATGTACTCGGCCGTGGCAAAGCCCTGGCCGTAGGTGCCCGAGTCCTTGATGCTCTTGAGCATTGCCGCCGGCATCGGCGCGCCGGTCTTGTAGTGCTTGGCGTAGTTGGCGAACACGCTCGGTTCCTGCGCCCAGTGCTCGTTGAACTGCGACGGGAATTCGACGAAGTCGCGCGGCGTGTTGGCGCCGGCGACCGACGGGAACTTCACGTTCGAGAACAGGCCGTGCAGCGCGTGGCCGAACTCGTGGAACATCGTGGTCACGTCGTCGAAGGAGAGCAGTGCCGGCTGGCCGGCGACCGGCTTGGAAAAGTTGCAGACGTTGAACACGACCGGGTGCGCCCCGAGCAGGCCGCTCTGGTCGACGAAACTGTCCATCCAGGCGCCGCCGGCCTTGTTATCGCGCTTGAAGTAGTCGGCGTAGAACAGCGCCATCGACTTGCCGTCGGCGTCGAACACCTCGAACACGCGCACGTCCGGCTGGTAGACCGGAATATCGTGGCGCTCCTTGAACGTGATGCCGTAGAGCTTGTTCGCTGCGAAGAACACGCCGTCGTGCAGCACGCGGTCGAGCTCGAAGTACTGCTTGACCTGGCTTTCGTCGAGCTTGAATTCGTTGCGCTTGACCTGTTCGGAATAGAACTGCCAGTCCCACGGGCCCATCGCGAAGCCGCCCTTCTGCGCGTCGATCAGCTTCTGCATCTGCGCCGCTTCGCCGCGCGCCTTGGCCATCGTCGCCGGGACCATGTCGGTCATCAGCTTGATCGCGTGGTCCGGCGTCTTCGCCATCTGGTCCTCGAGGCTGTAGGCCGCGTAGGTCGGGTAGCCGAGCAGCTTGGCTTTCTGCGCGCGCAGCTGGGCCAGGCGCGCGATCGGCGCGCGCGTGTCGTTCTCGTCGTTGTGCTCGGTGCGCTCGGTCGAAGCCTTGAACAGGCGCTCGCGCGTCGCCCGGTTGGTCAGCTCGGCCTGGGCCGGCTGCTGCGTGGTGTTCTGCAGCGGCAGCAGCCACTCGCCGTCGAGCTTGCGCTCCTTCGCCGCGGCGGCGGCCGCGGCCAGCTCGCCCTCGGAGAGGCCGGCGAATTCGGCCTTGTTCGCGGCGGTGATCGCGCCGGCCTTGGTGCCGGCCAGCAGCTTGTTCTGGAATTGCGTCTGCAGCGTCGACTCTTCCTTGTTCAGCGCGCGCAGCGTCGTCTTGTCGGCCTCGGACAGGTTCGCGCCGGCACGCACGAACTGGCGGTGGTAGCGCTCGGTCAGGAACTTCTCGTCGGCGGCGAGCTTGTCGCGTGCGGCATGGATCGCCTCGATGCGCGCGAACAGTTTCGGATTGAGGAAAATCGCGTCGGCATGCGCGGCGAGCTTCGGCGCCTCGTCGCGCTGCACCTGTTGCAGCGTGTCATTGGTGTTGGCCTGGGCCAATGCGTAAAACACCTTGCTGACGCGGGTCAGCAGCGCGCCGCTGCGCTCCATCGCCTCGACCGTGTTCGCGAACGTCGGCGCCGCGGACTGCCCGGCGATCTTCTCGATCTCGGCCAGCTGCTGCTTCATGCCTTCCTCGATCGCCGGCTGGAAGTCGGCGTCGCTGATCTTGTCGAACAGCGGTGCCTGGTACTGCAGCGTGCTGGCTTTGAAAAACGGATTGGTCGCGGGCGCAGCGGTCGCCGCCTTGGTCGCCGTGGCGCCGTCGGCTTCCGGTTTCGGTGCCGCCGGCGCGGCGGTGGTCAATGCAGCGGTCATGGCAGCGAGCAGCAAGCGGTTACGGAACATGAGGCAAACTCCGCGGAATGTGAAAAAGTGGAAACAACAAAACGTGTGCAAAGACGGGTCATGTGCCACTGATTGCTGTCGGCGGTCACGACGCGAATGACGATCAGGCCGCCTTGACGTCGCGCAGCGTCCAGTGCGCCCCGGCGAGCAGGTTCAGCCGGTGGCGCAGGATCGCGTGCGGCAGGCGCGTCGTGACCTGCACGTCCGCATGCAGATCGGCTTGCTTCGCGCTGACCGTCGCCGCCGGATCGGTCGCGCCGAGCGCGGGGTCGACTGCATCGGGGTCCGGTTGCAGGGCGCGCCAGCGTTCGAACAGCGTGCTGTCGCGCAAAGCCGACTGCAACACGGCGGCAAAGCTCTCCGGCGAATCGCCTTGGAACGACAACGCGCCGATCGTGCCGCGCGCGTGCGCCAGGTCGTCGATGCTGAGGTAAAAACGCTGCGCGCCGGCCATGCCCAGGTCCTGGAAAAGGGCCGGCAGTCTAGCAGGTGCGCAGCGGCCTGGGAGTCATGACTTTCCACCCTGATCGGCCAGTGTTCAGCCGCGTAGAATCCACGGCGTTTTTACGCCCAGGGAAATCCCATGACGTTCCGCTCCTGCTCGCTGCGCTGGCTGGCCGCGTTGGCTGCGCTGTGTGCCATGCCGCTTGCCTCCGCCGAAACGCGGCTGTTGCGTTTCCCCGACATCTGCAATGACCGTGTCGTGTTCACTTACGGCGGCGACTTGTGGACCGTGTCGGCCCAGGGCGGAACCGCGATCCGCCTGACGGCCGGTCCCGGCCTGCAGCAGTCGGCGAAGTTCTCGCCGGACTGCTCGCAGATCGCGTTCACCGGCGAGTACAGCGGCGAGGATCAGGTCTACGTCATGCCGGCGAACGGCGGCGTGCCGACCCAGCTCACCTATTACCCGGCGCTCGGTCCGCTGCCGCAGCGCTGGGGTTTCGACAACCAGGTCTACGGCTGGACGCCGGACGGCAGCCGCATCCTGTTCCGCTCGTACATCGACACGTTTGCGCTGGCCCAGCCGCGCCTGTACACGGTGTCGAAGGACGGCGGTCTGCCCGACGCATTGCCGATGACGTTCGCCGGCGTCGGCCAGTACTCGCCGGACGGCAAGCAGATGGTCTATTCGCCGCTGTTCCGCGACTTCCGCACCTGGGACCGCTACCAGGGCGGCTGGGCGCAGGACCTGTACATCTTCGATCTGGCGACGCAACAGGGCCGCAACATCACCAACAATCCGCGCACCGACCGCGATCCGATCTGGATCGGCAACGCGATCTATTTCGTCTCCGACCGCGACGACGTGCTGAATCTGCATCGTTACGACGTCACTGGCGGCCAGACGACACAGGTGACCAGGCACCGCGCGTTCGACGTGCGCTGGGCCAGCGGCGATCACGCCGGCCACATCGTCTACGAACTCGGTGGCGCGCTGCGCGTCTACGACACGAATACCAGTCAGGACCGCGCGCTGGTCATCGACGTGCCGACCGACGGCGTGCATACCCGGCCCGAGCACGTCGCCGTGGCCGACAAGGTCGAGCAGTTCGGTCTGAGCCCGCACGGCGAGCGCGCCGTGGTCGTCGCGCGCGGCGACCTGTTCAGCGTGCCGACCGACAAGGGCATCACGCGCAATCTGAGCCATTCCTCCGATGCACACGAGCGCGAGGCGGCGTGGTCGCCCGACGGCAAGCGCATCGCCTATGTTTCCGACGCCGGCGGCGAGGAAGCCGTGTGGGTGCGCGATGCCGACGGCAGTGCCGCGAGGCCGTTGACGCACGAGATGCTCGGCCGCCTGTACGCGGTGCGCTGGGCGCCGGACGGCAAGCGCATCGCGTTCAGCGACAGCATGAACCGCGTCCAGGTCGTCGACGTTGCCGGCGGCAAGGTCAGCACGCTCGCGACCGATCCGTTCGGTCTGCAGCGCGATTACGCGTGGTCGGCGAAGGGCGGCTATCTCGCCTACACGCTGAACGAGGACAACGCCCAGGGCTCGATCTTCGTCTGGTCGGCGGCGACCGGCAAGAGCGTGCGGGTGACCGATGCCTTGTTGCCCGAGTTCGGTCCGTCGTTCTCGCCGGACGGCAAGTTCCTGTACTTCCTCGGCGCGCGCGAGTGGGCGCCGCAGATCAGCACGATCGAATTCAATTTCGCCGCGAATCGCAACGTTGGCATCTACGCACTGACCCTGCAGAAGGACGGGCCGAGTCCGTTCCCGGTGCAGAACGACGAGCCGAAGCTCAAGGACGACGGCGACAAGGAAAAGGACAAGGACGACAAGAAGAAAGACAAGGACAAGGATAAGCCGGTCGACGAACGCATCGACTTCGATGGCCTGGCCGCGCGCATCACGCGCGCGCCGATCGATCCGGACAACATCGCCTCGCTCGCGATCACCGAAAAGGCAATTGTCTACACGGTCGGCGATGGCTTCTATTACGGCCGCGACGGGCGTTTCAAGACCCAGATCCACGTCTACAACATCAAGGATCGCAAGGACAAGACGCTGGCCGAAGACGTCGACAATGCGGCGCTGTCGGACGACGGCAGCAAGCTGCTCGTCCAGCACGGCAGCAACTTCAAGCTCTACGACGTCGGCGGCGAAGCGAAGGATGCCAAGGCGTTCAACACCTCGGGCCTGGAGATGACCCGCGATCCGCGCCAGGAGTTCGCCGAGATCTTCCGCGAAGTCTGGCGCCGCTATCGCGATTATTTCTATGCGCAGAACATGAACGGCTACGACTGGAATGCGCTGCGCGCGAAATACGAGCCGCAGCTCAAGGATATCGGCGACCGCTCGGATCTGAACTACCTGCTCGGCCAGATGGTCGCCGAGCTGAGCAATTCGCACACCTACGTCAGCGGCGGTGACCTGAAACTGCCGAAGAAGCCGAACGTCGGCCTGCTCGGCGCGCGCTTCGAGCTCGACAAGGCGGCCGGCCGCTATCGGATCAAGAGCATCATGGCCGGCGAGAACGACGAGGATCGCTACCGTTCGCCGCTCACCGAAGTCGGCGTCGACGTGCATGCCGGCGACACCATCGTCGCGATCAACGGCCAGGAGCTGCGGGCCAACGACAACCCGTACCGCCTGCTGCAGATCGCCCCGGGTCAGCCGGTCGAGCTGCGCGTCAGCGCGAAGGGCGACGGCAGCGCGGCACGTACCGTGCTGGTCAAGCCGATCGCGAGCGAGACCGACCTGAAGTACTACGCCTGGGTCGAGGGCAACCGCCGCTATGTCGAGGAGAAGTCCGGCGGCAAGGTCGGCTACCTGTACATCCCGGACATGGGCGGCGACGGCATCCGCGAGTTCATCAAGTGGTTCTATCCGCAGCTGCGCAAGCAGGGCCTGGTCGTCGACGCGCGCGACAACGGCGGCGGCAACGTCTCGTCGATGATCATCGAACGCCTGTCGCGCAAGGTGCTCGGTACCAACTTCGACCGCAACGCCTCGGCCACCGGCACGTACCCGCCGAGCGCGTTCTACGGCTACATGGCGGCGCTGATCAGCGAATCGACCGCGTCCGACGGCGACATTTTCGCCTGGATGTTCAAGCAGGCGAAGCTCGGCCCGACGATCGGCAAGCGTACCTGGGGCGGCGTGGTCGGCATCAACGACTACGGTCCGCTCGTCGACGGCGGCAGTGTCCAGGTGCCCGAGTTCGTCGCGATCGCCGACCTCAACGGCACCTATCACGTCGAGGGCGAGGGCGTGAGTCCCGACATCGAAGTGGACAATGATGTCTTTTCCACAATTCACGGCAAGGATCCGCAGCTCGACCGCGGCATCGCCGAGGTGATGGCGAAGATCAACGAGCACCCGCTGATCCTGCCGCAGCGCCAGGCCGATCCGGTCAAGGCGCCGGCCGACATGCGGCCGAAGCAGTCCGAAAAGCGGTAACCGGGAGCCGGTAGCCGGTAGCCGGAGAACATGCCGGCCGATGCGGCACGGGCAGCATCCGGCCGAGCGGTTGGGGCGGTGCGAGCGTTGCGCTGTCGATCTCCGGCTACCGGCTACCGGCTCCCAGCTACCGAGTCCTTTCCACTGCGCGCACAGCCGCCTCGACGTAGCCCGCCGCCAAGCGCGGATCCGCAGCGGCGGCAAATGGCAGCACGCCGAGGCACGGCGCCGCCAGGCGCTCGCGCAGCGTGGCGATATTGTCGTCGGCGCGCGCCATCGCCGGATCAATGCGGTTGCCGATCCAGCCCAGCAGACGGCAGCCGTCGGCTTCGATCGTGCGCGCGCTCAGCAGCGCGTGGTTGAGGCAACCCAGGCGCAGGCCGACGACGAGAATGACCGCCAGGTCGAGCGCGCGGACGAGGTCGGCCTGCATCAGCGTCGGCGACAACGGCACGGCCCATCCGCCGACGCCTTCGACGACGACCGAGTCGTTCTGCACGCGCAGCGCGCGGAACGCAGCGACGATCGGCTCGATGCGTATTTCCACGCCGGCGGCGCGCGCGGCGAGATGCGGAGCCACCGGTTCGGGCAATGCGTACGGATTGACCAGCGCATAGTCCGGATTGCCGGCGCCGTGGGCGATCAACCGTTCCGCATCGTCGTTGCGCAGGCCGCGAGCACCCGACACGCAGCCGCTGGCGACCGGCTTCATGCCGACGGCACGCCATCCGGCGGCATTCAGTGCGGCCAGCAGCGTCGCGCTGACCACGGTCTTGCCGATTCCCGTGTCCGTGCCGGCGATGAAGACCGCGCCGCTCATGCCGGTGCGTCGAGCGCTGCGAGCCGGCGCCGGCAGCTGCGCTTGATCGCTGCGGCGAGTACGCCCGACAACGCGAAGATCAGTCCCGGAATCGTGTACAGCCAGGGCTGGTCGTTATGGAACGGCAGCAATGCCGCCGAAAGGATCGACAGCGACGCCAGGCCGAGGAACCCGGTCCACAGCATGATCTGCATCTGCGTCGCGATGACTTCGCGGGCATCCAGTCCGATCGCCGCGGCGCAGCGCAGCGCGTGGCGGTAGAGCAGGGCGAACAGCGCCGCAATCGTGCCGAAGCCGATGCCATAGACCTCGAAGGCTGCGCGCAGCTCCTCGACGTTGTGCAGCTCGAGCGCCTGGTCGACGAGGTGGCCCTGGCTGATCCAGGCGAACAGCAGTGCAAACAACAGACGCAGCGGATAGACGAAGACCAGGACCACGAATACCAATGTCAGGCTCAGGACCAGCGAGGTCGAATCCTCGATGTCGTAATGGCGGCTCCAGTCGCGATGCGATTTCCAGATGCGCGCGATCGACAGGAAACACATTGCGAATGCCGGTGCGCCGCGCAGGGCGTGCAGCATCTCCGGAACCGACGACGGCAGGTGACCGATCGAGATCATCAGCAGGGTCACGGCGAATGCGAACGAAGCGTCGACGAATCCCTCCAG
>Ga0068860_100005908_pt1 | contig 12320 bp, 12 predicted proteins | sample KBSSwiS32_FD_66597 | JGI IMG/M metagenome (GOLD analysis project Ga0068860, IMG submission 66597) | Switchgrass rhizosphere microbial communities from Kellogg Biological Station, Michigan, USA - KBS Switchgrass S3-2 | ecosystem: Host-associated > Plants > Roots > Rhizosphere > Soil ... | reverse complement strand
GTGGACGCCGCGCTGTCCATCGCCTCGGACGGCGGGGACGCCGAGCTGTACGACCAGCTCGCGGCGGCCGCGCTGAAGACCCAGGACCCCGACGAGCGCCAGCGCCTGTTCGCCGCCATGGGCGCCTCCCGGACGCCGGCGCTGGTGCAGCGGAACCTGGACCTGCTGCTGAGCGGGAAGGTCGACGTGCGCGAGGCGGTGGGCCCGTTCGTGTACTCCGCGCTGGCCCGGCCGGAGGTCCGCGAGCTGGCGTACGCCTTCGTCAAGTCGCACTTCGACGAGCTGGTGGCGAAGGTGGCGCGCGAAGGGTCGGACGGGCTCCTCCGCGCCGGCGAGGGGTTCTGCGACGCGACCCACCGCCAGGACGTGGCGGCCTCCTTCACCCCGCGCGTCGAGCAGGTCCCGCAGGGCCGCGCCCGGCTGGCGCGCGCGCTGGAGATGATCGACTCCTGCATCGCCATCCGCGAGCGGCAGCAGGCGAGCGCCGCCGCGTTCCTTCAAAAGTACTGATCAGAACCGCTCGATCTGGAAGTCGTCGCCGCCGCCGCTGCCGCTGCCCTCGCCGCCGGAGGGCCCCTTGGGCTTGGCGGCGGGAACGGCCGCGCGGGCCGCGGTCGGCTGGCGGGGCGCGCCGCCCAGGCTTCCGCCCGGGGCGCCCTTCTGGGCGAACTGGACGGAGCCCGGCGCCGGTGCGGGCGCCTCGCCGGCCTTCTGGTCGAAGGAGTCCCACTTCGAGTCGGAGGTGCCGCTGATGCCGGAGAAGCGGAGCGCGAAGTCGTCCGGGTTGGACGCCTGGCGCTTGGCCTCGTCGTAGGTGACCAGGTTGTTCTTCACCAGCGACATCAGCGACTGGTCGAAGGTCTGCATCCCGTAGGTGAGGTGGCCCTGGGCGATGGCGTCCGGGATCTCCTTGGTGCGGTCCTTGTCCTCGATCAGCTCGCGCACGCGCGCGGTGGCCTTGAGGATCTCCACCGCCGCCACGCGGCCCTTGCCGTCGGCGCGCGCCACCAGGCGCTGGGAGACGACCGCCTTCAAGGTGGCGGCCAGCTGCAGGCGGACCTGCTTCTGCTGGTAGGGCGGGAAGACGGAGATGATGCGGTTGATCGTCTCGGTGGCGTCCAGGGTGTGGAGGGTGGACATCACCAGGTGGCCGGTCTCCGCCGCGGTGAGCGCGGTCTCGATGGTCTCCAGGTCGCGCATCTCGCCCACCAGGATGACGTCCGGGTCCTGGCGCAGCGCGCTCTTCAGCGCCTGGGAGAAGGACATGGTGTCCACGCCCACCTCGCGCTGGTTGACGATCGACCGCTTGTCGCGGATGAGGAACTCGATGGGGTCCTCGATCGTCATGATGTGGTTGGTCTCGACGGCGTTGATGTGATCGATCATCGCCGCCAGCGTGGTGGACTTGCCGGAGCCGGTGGTGCCGGTGACCAGGATCAGCCCGCGCTCCTCGATGGCGACCTTCTCCAGCACCGGCGGCAGCAACAGGTCCTTGATCGACAGCACCTTGAACGGGATGACGCGGAGGACGGCGCCGATGGTGCCGCGCTGCTGGAAGACGTTGACGCGGAAGCGGCCCAGGCCGGGGACGCCGTAGGCCAGGTCCACCTCGTTGGTGTTCTTGAACTTCTCCTTCTGGAACTCGTTCATGATCCCGAAGGCCATCCGCGCCACCTCTTCGGGCGGGAGGCGCTTGCCGTCCTTGAGCGGGACCAGCGCGCCGTCGACGCGGAACATGGGCGGGAGGCCGGCCTTGAGGTGGATGTCGGAAGCCCCACCGCGGAGCGCGATCGTCAGGATCTCGTTCAGTTCCATGTACGGGCGATGTTAGCACCAGAGCGGGAATGCCCGCTCAGGGGGGAGGTGCGACCGGGCGCGGGCCCAGGTCGAAGGTGACCAGGACCTCCACGTCCGCCTGGAGCTTCAGGTCCGCGAAATTCCACGCCTGGATCTTCCCGCGCAGGCAGTCCGGCAGGCCGCGCGGCAGCGGGTCCGCGTTGGCGAAGACCACGCCCCGGACGGCGCCCGCCTTGATCACCCGGATCCGCGTCAGCAGCCGGGAGGGCGAGCCGGGCGGCAGCGCACACGCGGCCAGGTCCCCGCTGCGCGAGGCGATGGCGTCGCGGAGGAGCTTGCGCTGGGGCGCCCACTCGTCTACCGGCTTCGCCACCTTGGGAGGGGGCGGCGGCGCCGGCCTGGGGTTGGGCTCCCTGGGCGCGGGCGGGGCGGGAGGCGCGGCGGCGGCCGGGCGCGGGGGGGGCGGCGGCGGGACGTCCTCCCCGCAGGAGCGGAGCAGCATGGTGAGGCCGATGGCGATGGCGAGGAGCAGCCCGGCCCACTGCCAGCGGGCGCGACCCGGCGCGGCGGCGGGGCGCCTGGGCCTGGGAGGTGAGGATGGGCGGCGGCCCCTGACCTTGAGCGCGCGGGGGCGGACGCGCTTGGCGGCGAGGGGCGGGCGGAGGGTCACGGCAAGCCGACCTGCGCGCGGAGGACTTTCGCCCAGGCGTCGGCGAGGTCATTGGCGGGGAGGGCGCCCATCATGGTCGTGCAGTAGTCCGCGCGCGTGGCGAGGTCGGGGAAGTAGGCGTTCATCCCGCTCGCCCACGGGTCGTAGAAGGGCACGGTGGAGGGGGCGATGGCGTCCAGCATGGTGGGGGGCAGGCCGGAGGCGAGGCAGGTCCCGCGCATGGTGTCCACGGAGGTGCCGTCCTCGGGCGTGGAGACGAGCCAGAAGCGGGTGGTGGGGCGCGGGAGGCGCCAGAGCAGCCACTGCGGGAAGGCGTTGCCGGCGAAGTAGGTGGCGGGCGAGGCCTGGAGGGTCGCGCACGAGAGGGAGGTGATGGGGGCCGGGCGGAGGTCGGAGTCGATCATCACGACCAGGAGCGCGCCCGGGCGGGAGAGGAAGGGCTGCTCGTACCAGGGGACGCCGGTGAGCTCGGGCGGGTACGAGAGCAGCTCGTAGGGCATGTTGGCGCCCAGCTGCGACAGGCCGGTGATGCTGCACGGTTCGGACGGGTCGGGGAGCTGCCGGGCGTAGAAGTTGAGGGCGTCCAGCAGCTTCACCGGCGGCGGCGTGTTCTTGGACTGGGCCCACAGGGGGCGGCCGTCCTCGTGGGAGACGACGGCGGTCTCGAGGATGGTGAGGCCCGCGTGCGCCAGCGCGGCGCGGACCTGGTCCACCAGGCGGACGTAGAGCGAGGCGTCGTTGGCGCGGCCCCGGTCCATCCGGACGACGAAGACCACGTCGGTGCCGGGGTCGCCGTTGCGGCCGCTGCCCGGGTAGCCGCCGTCGGGGAGGTTCGGGTCCCAGCCGCCGCACCACCAGCAGCCTCCGTCCCCGAGCCCCGCGTCGCTCCCGCTGTCCTTCCGCCCGGCATCCCGGCCACCGTCGGGCTCCGGCGGGCGCGTCTCACACTGCGGCCCGGCCGCGTAGAGGGCGAGCAGGGCGAGGGGGAGGAGGAGCTTCATGGGGCGCGCTCCTTCACGACCGTCCCCCGTTGCCGTTGGCGCGCGTCGCACGCCGATCGAGCTCGTCGCGGAGCCGTGCCAACAACTCGCGCCGCGCGGCGAGGAACTCCTCGGGCGCGCTGGTCCGCCCCAGGGTGAGCTCCTCCTTCAGCTCCCCCTGCAGCGACCGCGGGCACGCCGCCAGCACCTGGTCCCGGAGGTCGGGCTCCGCGCCGGAGAGGTAGCTCAACAAGCTGGCCGGCGGCAGCTGCAGCACCGCCGCCCCCAGCACCTCCACCGGCGTCTCCCGCAGCGACGCCTCCGTGACCAGCGCCCGCGCCACCCGCCCGTCGCCCTCGCGCTCCAGCCGCCGGACCAGCTTCTCCTGCTCCCCCGGCGGCAGCGAATCCACCACCTCCAGCACCATCTGCTCCACCCGCGACCCGTGCCCGGTGGCGTCCGCCACCAGCGCCTTCAGCTCGTCCGCCACCGCGTGCGCGTGCGAGGCGCTCGGGTCCGGGCGCCGCACCCACGCCAGCGCGATCTCCTGCTTCGTCGACGCCGAGAACCGCTTCAGCGCCGCCGCCCGGTGCGCCGGGGGCGCGAACCGCAGCGCCATCTCCAGCGCGGCCGGCGACAGCCCCTGGCACGCCGACGCGAACCGCTCCGGCCGCACCCCCTCCAGGAACGAGAAGGCCGCCTCCGCGCTCTCCGACGCGTGCAACAGCCGCGCCGCCATCAGCCGCCCCTCCAGCTCCTGGATGGACGCCGCCCGCGACGCCGCGTCCGTCGCCGGCGGCTTGGTCAGCTCCGCCGACAGCCGCTGGATCGCCTCCTGCGGCACCACGTCCGCCTGCACGTCCTCCAGCAGGAAGTCCCCCATCTCCCGCGCCCACCGCGCCACCAGCGGCGCCTCCCCCTTCCGGAGCGCGTCCCGGACCAGCGCGTTGCGCACCGTCCGCTCCTCCCGCAGCGCCTTCTCCAGCCGCCGGGCGCGCTCCGGCGACAGCTCCACCGGCACCGCCGCCGCCCCGGCCGAGGCCGCCTGCTCCGGCTCCACCAGCTCCTCGTACTCCGGCAGGGTCGCCGGCGCCTGCGCCCGCCGCATCGCCAGCACCATCAGCGCGCCCACGCCCAGCACCGCCAGCAGCGCCAGCAGCGCCACCGCCAGCAGCGGCGCCGACTCCGCCAGCCGCTCCTGCACCCGGTCCCCCGGCGACAGCGCCGGCTGGCCCTCCCCCGGATCAGGCTTGGGGAGGAACGGCTCCGCCTTCTTGTCCTTGTCGTCCGCGTCCAGGTGCGGCGCGTTCCTCGGCGGGAACTTCACCGTCTGGATGTTCACCGACGGCGCCGCGCCCAGCGCCTTCAGCCGCTCCGACACCAGCGACCTCGCCTTGGACCGGAAGGCCGACGGCAGCTCCTCGTCCAGGAGCACCGTCGCGCTCAGCGTCCGCAGCACGGGGAGCTTGGCCCCGGGCGTCACCTGTTCGAAGCCGGGCGGCGCGTCCGACGACGTCTCCTCCTCCACCCGCGCCTCCACCCCCAGCAGCACGCACTGCTCCGGGCACAGCGTCCGCAGCAGGTCCGCCACCTCCACCCGCGCCCGCTCCTCCGCGTCCGCCTTCACCTTCCCCGTCAGCGTGGTGCTCCCCACCTGCGCCGCCGCGCTCCCCGCCACCACCCAGCACAGCCAAGCCATCCGCATCCGCATCGCTCACTCCACTCGAATGACGACCCGCCGGTTGGCGGCGCGCTGCTGATCCACCGTCCCCTGGGTGGCCATCGGTTTGGTGTCCGCGTGCCCGCGGACGCTCATCCGGTGGTGGGCCACCCCCGCCGCCTCCAGCGCGTCCAGCACGTTGATCGCCCGCTGGCTGGAGAGCTCCCAGTTGGAGCGGAACTGCGGCGTGGCGATGGGCACCTCGTCCGTGTAGCCCTCGATGATGACCGGCCGGTCCCCGGGCAGCTCCCGCACCAGCTTCGCCACGTCGGCGATGGCCGAGCGCCCCTCGGGCCGGATGATCGCGGACCCGGAGTCGAACAGGAGCGCGTCCTTCAGCTCGATGCCCAGGCCCTCCGCGTCCTCCCGCGTCACCACCCGGTCCTCCAGCTTGGACTTCTTGATCAGCTCGTCCACCTTCTCCTGCAGGTTCACCAGCGGCGCCTGCGTCTGCCCGTTGATGGAGGCCGCCAGGCGCTCGAACCGGGAGAGCTTCACCGGCGACACCGCCACCAGCAGCACGAAGAAGCCGATCAGCAGCGTGAGCAGGTCGGCGTAGCTGATCAGCCACAGCTCGTCCTGCCCGTTGTCCCCACCCATCAGCACATCCATGTCGCGGTCTTCCCTCACTGCCCGCCCCCCGCCGGAGAGCTGACCGCGGGCGCAGGCTCGCTCGCCGCCGCGCCGCCCGCCGACTCGAACAGCCGCCGCACGTCCGCCAGCGGCTTCTCCTCCGTGAGCAGGAGCATGGCGCGGGTGAGCAGCTTGGACTCCTCCAGCGCCACCGCGGCGAAGGAGTGGATCAGCCGGGCCAGCGGCTGGAACACCGCGTTGGCCAGCACCAGGCCGTAGAGCGTGCACAAAAGCGCCAGCGCCATCGACGGGCCGAGCTGTTCGAAGCGCTGGAGGTCTTTCAAGAGGCTGATCAGCCCCAGCACCGTCCCCACCAGCCCGGTGGCGGGGGCCACGCGCGCCAGCGTGGTGAGCACGTCCTCGCTCCGCTTGAGCGCGCTCACCTGCACGAAGGCGGCGGTGCCGGCGGTGCGCTCGATGTCGTCGGACGAGTACTTGCGCAGCACCAGCGGGGCGAGCTGGCGGATCAGCTCGTGCGAGGCGGATTCGGCGATCTCGTGCGCCTGCGCCGCCTGCCGCCCGCGCACCGCCGCCGCGAAGCGCGACAGCTCCTCGTAGAGCAAAAGCCGCGACCGCGACGCGTTGAACCCCAGCGCGCGCCGCAGCGCCCAGAGGCAGGCTGAAAGCTCCTCCATCCGGTACGAGGTGACCGCCACGCAGAGCGGCCCCACGCCCACCAGGAGCAGCGCCGGCCCGTAGAGGACGCCGCTGAACGTCCCGGTGTGGCCCAGCATCACCGCGCCGGCGAGGACGAAGAACAGCGAGACGATTCCCACCACGACGTGCATGTGTCCCTCACTCCTCGCGCGAGGACAGCTCGCGCAGCGCTTCGGCCAGCGCCTGGTCGTTGGGGTTGATCTGCAGCGCCTTCTCCCACGCCTCCCGCGCCAGCTTGTGCTTGCCCAGCTTGAGGTAGAGCGAACCCTTCATGGAGAGGATGCGGCTGTCCTGGGGGTACTCCTTCTCCAGGCTCACCACCTCGATCAGCGCCAGCTCGTACTTCTTGCCCACGTACATCTCGTTCACCTTGGCCAGCGACCCCAGGTAGCTCTTCTTCTTCGCCGCGCCCTTGGCGTCCACCGCCTTGCCGGTCCCGGCGGCCTCCGGCAGCCCGCTGGTGGCGGCCTTCGCCGTGGAGTCCGCCAAAAGCTCCTCGTCCGCGGAGGTCATCTGCTCCAGCGGCCCGCCCGCCAGCGGCACGCGCACCTCGTACCCGCCGGCGGACTCGGGCAGCTCCACCTCCCAGACCCGCCCGCCCTCCGCCAGCCGGACGACGTACTTGGTGTCGTTGGAGGGCCCGCGCAGCTCCATCTTCGGCGGCGGCGACCCGGGCTTGGAGGCCACCGGCGGCGGCGGCGCCGTCCGCGACATCTCCGGCGGGACGGAGAGCACCTTGGGCGACATGGGCGTGGAGCACGCCGCCGCCAGCGCCACCGCCCCCAGCAACGCCGCTCGTTGGAACCGCTTCACCATGTGACCGCCGCTCCTCCCTCGGGGGCCACCCCGCCGTAGTTGAACCCGGTCGCGCCCAGCTGGAATGGAATCACGACGTGCAACCCCGCGTGGACCGCGAACCGGTGCGCGAAGATGCACTCCGCGATGCCGCCGAAGGTCGGCGTCCCCACCGTGGAGCCGTCCGGCGCCACCGTCACCATGTAGCCGGCCAGCCCTCCGGCGTGGCAGCTGGGCAGGTAGACGTCGTCGGGGGTGATCAGCCGCTGGGCGGAGACGCCCATGGTGAGCGCGGAGATCCGGTTGGGGTTGGTGAAGCCGCCGGCGTTCAGCCCCAGCCACCACTCGCGGTCCATCCCGAACTTCTCGAACACCCGCACGTTGGCGTGGGCGCCCACCACCACCCCGGCGGTGGAGTCGCTGGGGATCAGCATCGCGCCCAGGGAGACCATGGCGCCGAACTGGGGCCGCTGGGCGAGCCGGTCCTCCAGGTCCTTGAGCCTGGCTTCGCGCTTCTGCGCCCGGTCCGCGGACCGGTAGAGCTGCGCGGTATTCGGCTGGACGCGGTACCCTTCCGCGAAGGCGATGGTGCCGTCGTCCGCCTTCACCAGCTCCACGTCCAGCGCCAGCGAGTTGGGGTTGGTGTAGAGCGTGAGCACCGCGCTGAGCAGCATCTTGGCGCCGTACTTGGCCGCCACCCGCTGCAGCTCCTCCCGGTCGGTGATGCCGCGGCTCACCACCCAGGTGGCGTTCTCCACCCGGCTCCGGGTGGCGAAGCACTCGAAGCAGCGGACCACGGCCACGCTGGACGCCTTCTGCAGCGCGCCCACCATCCGCGCCTCCAGCACCTGCGCGAACTCCGGGTTCATGTTGTCCGAGACGCGCACCCGCTGCAGCAGCACCGGCGTGGTGTGCGCCGAGCCGAGCTTCGCCACGTCCGCGGCGAGCTCGTCCAGGATCTCGTCCAGCACGTCGTTGGCGTCCACCGTCTCCACCGGCAGCGCCAGCTCCTGCTCCACCGGCGGCGCGGGCGTCTTCGCCTTCGGCTGCGGGCGGGCCTGCACCGCCTCCGCCGCCGGGCCCTGCGGCACCGTCGGCATCCGGGGCGTGCCCGGCTCCGGGTCCGCCGGCTGCGCCGCGGCGGCCGCCGCCCACAGCACCAGCGCCGCCGCCTCACCTCTTCGCATCGTCACCCTCCCCGAACCAGGCGCGGTAGGCCGCCCCGCGCGGCGCCCCCGGCGGGGGCGGAACGGCCAGGAGCGAGTACGGCTCCGGCCAGTCGAACTGGACGGCCGGCGGCAGGATGACCGCCTCCGGCGGCGCGACGGAGATCGACCCCACCGCCACCTCCGCGGTCGGGCGCCTGCGCTTGTCCCCGTTCAGCGGGACGGGCTTGGCCTCCAGCGCCGCCAGGAGCGCGTTGAAGGCGGGCTCGCGCTTGATGGCCGCGCGCTCGCGCCACACCGGGATCTGCTCGTGCAGCCGCTTGCGGAAGCCCGCGTCCACCTGGTCCTCCGCGGTGGTGACCAGCGCCTGGGCCAGCTCCTCCACCGCGCGGTCGCGCTCGTCGCGCTCCTGCGGGCGCAGCGAGTCGATCGCCGGGTCCGGGAAGATGGACTGCACCGCGCGGTCGAACCGCTTCCCGTCCTGCAGCGCGTAGGCGATCTCCGCCTCCAGCACCCAGCCCCGCGCGCGCCCGGCGGCGGTCCGGTCGGTGATCAGCCAGCCCATGGCCACCTGCGCGCCGGGGAGGTTGCCGGCGTGGAGCGCCCGCGCCCCCAGCTTCTGGACGTCGCGCGCCAGCCGCCCTGGCGGGTCCAGCTCCCGGAGCCGCTTCTCCAGCACCGCGTCCAGCGTCCGGCGGGCGTAGTGGCCAATGGCCAGGTCCCTGAGCGCCTCCACCGCCGGCTCCGCCACGTACGCGCAGGCGGGGAACGCCTGGGCCAGCACCGCGTCCACCTCGGCCGTCGCGCCCAGCTTCTGCTGCGCCACCGCGTGCCGGTAGAGCAGGTCGCGCGGGAAGGGGCTCGAGGCCTTGTCGCAGAGCGCGGCCGGGGCCAGCGCGCGCGGCTCGGCGGTCACCTTCTTGAGCAGCTCCCAGCTCCCGTTCCGGTGCAGCCCGTAGGCCAGCCTCTCGTTCACCGCCGCCTGGTTGGCGCCGAACGACTGCCCGAACAGCGCCGCGTACCCCTCCGGCGGATCCACTCCCGTCTCCAGGCGGAGCAGCAGCCCGTACTTCTCCAGCTCCGGGCCCAGAAGGTCCGGCGGCAGCACCTGCGCGGCCGCCTGCTTCGCCGCGTCGGCCTGCCCCGCGCGCGCCAGCAGCACCGCGCGCTGGTAGGCCAGCCGGGCCGCCGCCGGCCGGAGCGTCGGGTCCGGGGACGCGGCGCGCTGGAGGTTGAGCAGCAGCACCTCGCTCGCCAGCTCCAGCTCGGCCGGCTTGGCCTGTCCCGGCGCCGCCGCGCAGCCCGAGGGCCGGACCTTCGCCCGCAGCGCCTCGGCGCTCCACTTCTCCGTCTCCACCGGCCAGAACAGCACCGTCCCGTCCGGGCCCGCCCCCAGCGCTCGGTTGAAGAACGACGGCGAGAGGATGTCGCGCCACAGCGTGGGCGAGGACGCGGCGGCGGTCCCCAGGCGCGAGCGGCGGGCGCGCTCCAGCCGGACCAGCTGGCGCTCCTCGCGCAGCGGCGTGGGGTCGGAGCTGGGGATGGGCGGGAGCGGCTCGCAGTTCACCAGCCGCACCAGGTCCGAGAAGAGCGCGCGCGCCTCGTCCTCCCGCCAGTCGCCCGGCTCGGCCAAAAGCGCCACCAGGAGCCCCAGGTCCTTGCGCCAGAACGCCTCCGCGAACGGGTCGGCGGCGGAGGCGGCGAGCGTCAAGCTGAGCAGCGCCGCCGGCATCAGAGCGTCACCCCCGCGGTCACCATGGGGAGGATCCCGATCACCAGCGGCGAGGACTGCCGCGTCTCGTAGGAGGCGTACACCGCCACGTCCGCCTGGGCGAACCAGCGCTCGTTGACGCGGATCAGCAGGGCGGGCGACAGCGACACCGACGGCGAGGCCATCCGGTCGGTGATGACGATCCCCGCGTGCCCGGCGACCTGGAGGTCGAAGTGGATCAGCGAGTCGAGCGCGCCGTTGAGCATCACCTTGCCGTAGCCCACCGACCGCCGGTACCCGAGCATCATCAGCCCCATCGGCCGCTGCGCGTCCGGCACCAGGCCCACCGACCGGAACACCGCGTCCGCCGGGGGGCTGATGAGGGAGAAGAAGGCGCCCAGCTCGAGGTCGAAGCCGTCGCGCTCGCTGGGGTAGTACGACGCGGTCAGCAGCATCCCCGGGCTCACGTAGTAGTCCCCGCGGATGAAGTAGTCCGCGCCCAGGGTGAAGAAGAAGTGGCCGTTCTTCTGCAGCAGCCGCCGCTCCACGCGCACCGGGGAGCCGTCCAGGCCGGGGGAGGCCGGCGGCGGCGGCTCGGCCGCGGGCGCGGCCGCGAGGAGCGACGCCGCCAGCAGCAGGGCGCTCACGTCCCGCCCCCCGCGGGCAGGGTGCAGCCGTTGGTCTTGTCCCAGATGGTGAGGGACCCGTCCTCCAGCCGGGTGAAGCGGTCGCAGTTGGCGGTGCAGATCTCCACCCAGAAGCGGACCGGGTTGAAGCTGAAGGCGCTCTTCATCACCGGGACCGCGGCGGCGACGTCGAAGCTGAAGGCGGGCGGGTCGGTGGGGTCGATCCGCCGTGGCTTGCCGTCAAAGGTGAAGTTGATGGCCGTGGTCCGGAGGTCGGGGGGGCCGCAGAACTTCCACTCGACGATGGAGGCCGCCTCCTGCGCGGTGAACACCGGCACGCCCCCCGCCGGGGTGGTGCCCAGCGCCTGGAGCGGCAGGTCGCCCCCGGCGGCGCTGGCCAGCGCGGCGAACATCCCGTTGTCCCCCGAGTGCCTCCACTCGAGCAGCCGTTCGAAGAGCCCCTGGTCCTTCCCGCGGCCCAGGGCCATGGCCCACACCACCGGCAGCGGCGCGCTCCGGTTAGCCATGAAGATGCGCAGCGAGGAGAAGTCCGACTGCAGGCCCGGCGGCACCGGCAGGTCGATGTCGTTCACGTACAGCAGCAGCGCGCGCACGTGGCGGGCCCCGTACGTCCGCTCCGCGCCCTGGATGGCCACGTCCAGGGCGCTGGCGTCGAAGTGCCGGTCCGGGGCCTGGCGGCAGTTGGGGCTGATGTCCACCAGCGGCAGCTCGATGCCGGGGGTGGACGAGGTGATCAGGATGGAGCGGACGCGGGCGGCGATCTGCGCCTTGGTCGCCGCGCAGTCGAGGCCGCGGGCCAGGTGGAGGTCCAGGAGCAGCGCGTAGACGACCGGCTCGTTCTCGACCGGCGGCGACCACACGCGCTCCACCCGCTGGAGCGCCGGCGGGTCGGGGTCCACGAAGCCGGTCGGGCACGCCGCGGCGGCGGCTGCCAGGGCGGCGATGGCCACCCGGCCGGGGAGAGAGGAGCTGGAGTCCGAGGGCATGCGGGCACCGAGGGGCGCGCGGCCGTCCCCGGTCCCGAATCTTCGCCTAGCGCTTGCTGAACTGGAAGCGGCGGCGTGCGCCCGGCTGCCCGTACTTCTTCCGCTCCACCACGCGGCTGTCGCGGGTGAGGAAGCCGGCCTTCTTCAGCGCCGGCCGGAGCTCGGGGTTGAAGACGCACAGGGCGCGGGAGATGCCGTGGCGGATGGCGCCGGCCTGGCCGGAGAGCCCGCCGCCCACGACGTTGATGGTGATGTCCACCTTGCCCATCTGCTCCACCAGCTGGAGCGGCTGGTGGATGACCATCTTGGAGGTCTCGCGGCCGAAGTAGTCGTCCATGGTGCGGCCGTTGACGGAGATCTTGCCTTCGCCGGCCTTCAGCCAGACGCGGGCGGTGGCCTCCTTGCGGCGGCCGGTGGCGTACGAGCCATCGTGGGGAGGATTGGTAGCCATGTTCCTTTAAGCCTCGACTTCCTTGGCGACGGGCTGCTGCGCCTTGTGCGGGTGCTCGGCGCCCGGGTAGACCTTGAGCTTGGTCATCATCTTCCGGCCCAGGGCGT
>Ga0068860_100005905_pt1 | contig 12323 bp, 9 predicted proteins | sample KBSSwiS32_FD_66597 | JGI IMG/M metagenome (GOLD analysis project Ga0068860, IMG submission 66597) | Switchgrass rhizosphere microbial communities from Kellogg Biological Station, Michigan, USA - KBS Switchgrass S3-2 | ecosystem: Host-associated > Plants > Roots > Rhizosphere > Soil ... | reverse complement strand
GAGGGTGAAGCCGTCGTGGCAGGTGACGTAGTTGATGGAGGCGGAGGGCCGGCGGCCGGAGAGGAGGAACTGGTCCGAGGACCCGGTGAGCCGGTAGCCCATCTCCGGCGCCTGGTGGGGCTCGCCGCGCCAGAACCGGCGCACGCAGTCCCGGTACTTGTCGTTCCACTCGCACCAGATGGTGGGGTAGTTGGCCAGCTGGTAGCCGCCCTCGCCCACGTCCCACGGCTCGGCGATCAGCTTCACCCGCGAGAGCACCGGGTCCTGGTGCACCGCCTGGAAGAAGGGCGCCCGCGGGTCGAACGGCCCGCGCGCGCGGCCCAGGGTGGTGGCCAGGTCGAAGCGGAAGCCGTCCACCTGGTACTCGACCGCCCAGTGCCGGAGGCTGTCCATCACCATCTTCAGCGTCTGCGGGTGGCCCAGGTTGAGGCTGTTCCCGGTGCCGGTGAAGTCCAGGTAGTAGCGCGGGTCGTTGGGCTGGAGGTGGTAGTAGGTCCGGTTGGCCAGGCCCCGCCAGCAGAGCGTGGGCCCCATGTGGTTGCCCTCGCCGGTGTGGTTGTAGACCACGTCGAGGATCACCTCGATGCCGGCCCGGTGGAGCTCCTTCACCATCCACTTGAATTCCTCGCACTGCCCGCCGCGCGAGTCCTGGCAGGAGTAGCGCTGCGCCGGCGCGAAGTAGCCGAGCGTGCTGTAGCCCCAGTAGTTGGTGAGGCCCTTCTCGTTGAGGAAGCCCTCGTCGGCGGACTCGTGCACCGGGAGCAACTCCACCGCGGTGACGCCCAGCTCCTGGAGGTGGCGGATGATCTGCGGCTGCCCCAGCCCGGCGTAGGTGCCGCGGACCTCCGGCGGGACCTCCGGGTGGAGCTTGGTGAGGCCCCGCACGTGGGCTTCGTAGATGAGGGTGTCCCGCCAGGGGACGTTCGGCTTGGGGACGCCGCCCCAGTCGAAGGCGTCCACCACCACCACGCTCCGGGGCACGCCGGCGGCGGAGTCCTCGGTGTCCACGGTGAGGTCCGCGTCCTTGCCGCCGCCGCGCTTGTACCCGTGGATGGGCGCGCGGTGGTCCACCTTGCCGCTCAGCGCGCGCGCGTACGGGTCCACCAGCAGCTTGGCCGGGTTGAAGCGCAGGCCCCGCTGCGGCTCCACCGGGCCGGTGACCCGGTAGCCGTAGAGCGTCCCCGGCGACAGGCCCGCCACGTACCCGTGCCAGACGCGGCGGGTCTGGAAGGGCAGCGAGTAGCGCCGCACCTCCCGCGTGGGGTCCTGGGCGTCGAAGATGCAGACCTCCACGCCCGTCGCCTCGTCGGCGTAGACGGCGAAGTTCACCCCGTGCCCGTCGAACGTGGCGCCCAGGGGCTCCGGCGAGCCCGGCCGCGCTTCACTCATCCGGCGCCGCCCTCCAGAAGGACGACCGGGAAGTCGGCGAGGAGCTCGCCCAGGTCGATGCTCCGCCTGCGGACGCGCACCTTCTTCCCCGTGAACACGCTGCGCAGCGGCACCCTGGCCAGCTCCTCCGGAAGCACGACGGTGGTCTCCCGGTAACCTTCCCCCAGCGAGCGCCCGCGCGCCACCAACCTGTGCGTCAGCCGGGGCGCGGCGGCCACCACCCAGGCCCGCCCGCGGAAGCGGGTGAAGGCGATGGCCCGGTCCTGCATCGGGCCCTGCACGTCCAGCGGGCGGTAGCCGCCCTCGCGGAAGAGCGCCTCCTGCCGCCGCCGGAGCCGCAGCCCCTGGGCGGTGAGGAAGAGCTTGGCCCGGCCGTCGTCCAAAGAGCGCGACAGCTCGCGGCAGAGGCGGGAGAGGTCTCGGGCGGCGGCGGCGTCCAGCTCCGCCAGCATCTTTTCGCGCGCGGCGAAGTCCACCGGGCGCCGGTTGTCCGGGTCCACCAGGGACAGGTCCCACAGCTCGCAGCCCTGGTACACGTCCGCCACGCCGGGCGAGGCCAGCTTGAGCAGTACCTGCCCCAGCGCGTTGTGCTGGCCGGCGCGCTCGATGTGCCGCTTGAAGGCGCGCGCCTCCTGGAAGAAGGCGCCGGCCCGGGCCGGGTCCATGGTCTTCTCCACGAAGGAGACCACCGCCGCCTCGTAGGCCGCGTCCGGGTTCACCCAGCTGGTGTGGGCCTTGGCCTCCTTCACCGCCTTGGTCATGTACGCGGCCAGCCGCTCGCGGAAGGCGCGCATCGCCTCGGGCGGGTGGGCCTCCCCCATCGGCCAGGCGCCCACCAGCGTCTGGTAGTAGAGGTACTCGTCGTTCGGGTCCGGCGCGACGGTGCCGTCGGGCATCCGCGTCCGGTGGCGGGCGTTGAGCCGGCTCCAGCGCCGGACCAGCCGCTGCCAGGGCTGGGGCACCTCGGAGAGCACGCACAGCCGGGCGCGCACGTCCTCGCTCCGCTTGGTGTCGTGGGTGGAGGTGGTGAGCAGCGAGGAGGGCCAGGTCTCCGCGCGCTCCTGGTTGCGCAGGTGGAAGGTGGCCACCGACGAGCCGAAGCGCTCCGGCTCCCCGCCCACCTCGTTGAGCGCGGTGAGCCGGTGGTACAGGTAGAAGACGGTGTCCTCCAGGCCCTTGGCCATCGCCGGGCCGGTGATCTGCTGGAAGCGCATGGTGAAGCGCAGCTTCTGCTCCCGCTCGGCGGTGGTGGCCCGCGGCCCGGTCCTCTGCAGCAGCACGTCCTGGAGGAAGTCGTAGATGGACGCGTTGGAGGCCGGGTCGTGCCGCCTGGCGCGGGCGATGGCCCAGCGGACGTACTGCGCGTCGCGCTCGTCCACCTCGCGCCAGCCGTCGACGTAGGTCCGGTACACCGGGAAGCGGGCGATGACCTCCACCAGCGCGCGGCGGAGCGAGTGGAGGGTGAAGTCGCGGGTGCGGCGGTTCAGCTCCGAGATCCGGTTGAGCTCGCGCGCCAGCACGTTCACCTCGCTGGACATGGACATCTCCAGCACCAGTCGCTTCTGCTCCGCCACCAATTCGCCGTAGTCGAAGGTCCGGCCGATGAAGCGGTGGTAGCAGTCGGTGAGCGCGCGCTCGGCGGCGCGGTCCACGAAGACGCCGGTGGTGGCGTTGGCGAAGCGGTAGCCCACCGTGCCGTGCACCGCCCACGTGGACGGGATGCGCTCCTTGCCGCCCTGGATCTTCTCCACCACCACGAACAGCGCCTTGCGCAGCGGGTGGTCCTCGCGCCCGCGCACCTCGGCGCGCCACAGCTCGCGCAAAGGCCCCTCCAGCGACGCCCAGGGGACCGGACCGGGGCTCGCCTCCGACCTCCGGCGCGCCCGCAGCAGGAAGTACCGCTCCTGCAGGTCGAGGAAGTAGGCGGTGGGGTCGAACAGGCCGTCCGGGTGGTCGATGCGCAGGCCGTGCACCTTGCCCTCGGACAGGAGCCGGAAGGGGACGGCGTGCGCCTCCTCGAACACCTCGGGGTCCTCGACGCGGACGGCGGCCAGGCCGTTCACGTCGAAGAAGCGGCGGTAGTTGATCTCCTCGCCCGCCACCCGCCAGTCCGCCAGCCGGTAGCTGCAGCCGTTGAGCAGGCCGTCCAGCAGGTCGAAGCTGGACGGGTCCTGGGGGTCGCCGTTGAAGCGGCGGAGGTTCTCCTCCAGGTGCGCGCCGATGGCGCCGTTGCGCTCCATCACCGCGTGCAGCCGCCGCTTCACCACCTCCTTCTCGCGCCGCCGCTCCAGCACCCGGGCGCGGTCGGTCTCGGTGCGCGCGGGGAGGTGCTCGATGGCGGTGAGCACCGATTGCAGCTCCACGAGGTCGGGGTGGTCCGCCCCCAGCTGCTGCGCCAGCGCCTCCAGCCTCAGCCCCACCACCCGGCCGTACTGGCGTGGCGCCAGCGGGAAGGCGTGGTCGAAGTAGCGGACCAGGAGCGCGCCGCGCTCGTAGCAGAGCTTGAGCTCCCCGCGCTCGAGCACCTGGCCGTACTGCCCGCCCAGCACCGGGAGGAGCACCTTGTCCTTCAGCTCCGCCTTGGGCGGGTCCCAGTCGATGTCGAAGTGCCGGGCGTAGAAGGAGGAGGGGCCGTTCTCCAGCACGTCCATCCAGAGGGCGTTGCTGCGCCCGATGCCCATGTGGTTGGGGACCAGGTCCATCACCTGGCCCATCCCGGCGCGCGAGAGCGCCGCGCAGAGCGCGTCGTGGTCCGCCTCGCCGCCCATCTCCGGGTTGAGCGACTGGTGGTCCACCACGTCGTACCCGTGCAGGCTGCCGGGCGCGGCGGTGAGGGAGGGCGACGCGTACAGGTGGGTGGCCCCCAGCTTCGACAGGTAGGGCACCACCTGGGCCGCCCGCTGGAAGGGGAGGTCGCGGTTGAGCTGGAGGCGGTAGGTGGAGAGCGGCGCCGCCGGCGCGGCCAGCAGCTCCTCCCGCACCTCTTCGAACAGGGCGCGCGCGGCCGCCGCCCTCGGGTCGCCGGAACGTTCGTAGGTCACGTCGCGCGGATGTATGCATTGCGACCCCGCCGAGCAGGCCCCGCCCCCAGGGGGCTCTCCGGTGGCGAACAGTCGACTGAGGGCTGGTACGCTCCGGCCGCCATGCGCCCCTGGCCTCCGCGCGGAGTGCTGGTCTCCGGCCTGCTCGCCGCGCTCTCGGCCTGCGGCGACCCTCCGCTGGTGAAGCTCACCCTGCACTACGCGGGGTTCGAGCCGGCGTGCGTGCAGGTGCAGGCGTCCGACGCCGCCGGCACGGAGCAGCCGCAGCCCCAGCCGGTGCACGTGCCTCCCGGGACGCGGTCGGGCGACCTGACGGTGATGATCTGGGCGAAGCCCGGGTGGAGCGACCAGGTGCGCCTCTCCACCGAGGCGCACGAGCTGAGCTGCCTGGGCCCCAAGGTGGCGGGTGAAGACCGGACGGTGGACGTCGCGCGCGGCCAGACCACGGCGGTGGAGATGTCCCTCGACGCGACCGACGCGGACAAGGACGGCTTCGTGGCGGCGCCGGTGGGGACGGACTGCGACGACGCCCAGGCGAGCGTCCACCCCGGCGCGCCGGAGATCTGCAACCACCAGAACGACAACTGCGCGGGCGGCATCGACGAGGGCTTCGGCGTCGACGGGCCCTGCGGCGCGGACGGCGGGTGCGGCAGGGTGCAGTGCGAGGTGGACGGCGGCACCTTCTGCGCGAACGGGTCGGCCTTCTATCCGGACGGCGACGGGGACGGATACGGGCGCACCGCGGAGGTCGTCTACCAGTGCAGCGCGACCCCGGGCTTCGTGCGCGACCCGGGAGACTGCCAGGACGACGCCGGCTTCGTGCACCCCGGCGCCCCGGAGATCTGCGACGGCCTCGACGACAACTGCGCCGGCGGCGCCGACGAGAACCTCGGCGTGGGCGCGGGGTGCTCGACCCAGTTCGGGTGCCCGGGCCAGAACGCGTGCGCGCCCGACGGCGGCGTGGTGTGCCAGGCCACCGGCGGGGGCAGCGGCCTTCACCCGGACGAGGACGGGGACGGGCACGGCGCTCCGGTCGAGGTGTGCAACGGGGACGCGGGCGTCCCGCTGGTGAGCAGCACGGACGACTGCGACGACGGGGACCCATTCACCGCCGCCGGCTTCCCGGAGATCTGCGACCGGCGCGACAACGACTGCGACGGGCAGGTGGACAAGTACGACGCCGGCACCCTGGCGTGCCCGGTGGGCGCGGCGTGGATCGCGCACCAGGCGGGCGGCACCGGCCACGTCTGGAGGTCCGTCTGGTCCTGGAGAGACGGCGGCGTGTGGGCCACCGGCGCGGGCCAGAAGCTCCGCGCCCACGCGCCCGACGACCCGTACGCCGCGGCAACCCAGTGGCCGAAGAACTACGACAGCGACTGCGCGAACGGGACCTACACCGGCGTCTGGGCGGACCCCGGGACCGGCATGGCCTTCACCGTCGGACCCGCGGGCCTCTTCTGCACGCACGACCTCACCAGCGCGGCTTTCCAGGACCAGGGCGGCACCGTCTCCGCCACCCTCCCGGACCCGGTCGCGCTGGTGGGCTTCCGCTCCGGGACCCAGGTGGAGGTCTACGTGGCCGGCGGCGACGGCGGCACCCTTCGCTGGTTCGCGGACGCGGGCTCGCAGGCGCTGGATGCCCTCAGCGGCGTGCAGCTGAGGGACGTCCACGGCTCCTCGCGCGACGCCATGTTCGCGGCGGGCCAGGCACCCGGCACGCCGGCGGCGGACCCGAGGCTCTACCGCTTCTCGCCACCCTCCTCGTGGATCCAGACGCCGCTGCCCGGGCCGCTGCGCAACTCCGGCGCCTCGGTGGAAGCGGTGTACGTGGTGGGACCCCGGCTCGCCTTTGCCGTCACCGACGGCAGCTCCGTCCTCGAGTGGGACGGCGGGACCTGGGCCCAGCACTCCGCTCCCCCCAACGCGGGCCCGCTGCGCGGCGTGCTCGCCTTCGGGAAGAATTCGCTCTTCGTCATCGACGCGAAGACCGCCTGGGAGTGGAACGGGGGCGCCTGGACCAGGCTGCTGGACGCGGGCACCGCGGGGACGCTGGTGGACCTCCACGGCACCAACCCGGCCGACATCTGGGTGGCCCAGGATCCGCAGATGGTCTATCGCTGGCCGCAATGACCTCTGCGCTCAGTCGTGCGGCGGGCGCGATCGGCCTGTTGATCGCGTCCAACACCTTCATGACCTTCGCCTGGTACTACCACCTCAAGCAGCGGGGCTGGCCGCTGCTGATGGCCATGGGCCTGTCCTGGCTGGTGGCGCTGCCGGAGTATTGCCTGCAGGTGCCCGCCAACCGGCTGGGACATGTGGACTGGGGCGGGCCCCTGGGGGCGCCGCAGCTCAAGGTCATCCAGGAGGCGGTGACGCTGATCGTCTTCAGCGTCTTCACCACGCTCGTCCTCGGCGAGCGCCTGCGCGGGACGGACCTGCTGGCCTTCGCGCTGGTGCTGGCCGGGGTGGCGGTGGCGATGTGGGGGAAGCTGTCGGGCGCGGCGTAGCCCTGAAACACCAAGGGCCCGGCGGTCGGAGAAGACCGGCGGGCCCAGGTGCACGGAGATCGCGAAGCGCTTAGCTGAGCTGCTTGTTGACCAGCTTGGTCATCTCGAACATCGAGACCTGCTTCTTCCCGCCGAACACCGCCTTGAGCTTGTCGTCGGCGTTGATCATCCGACGCTCCTTGGCGTCCTGGAGGTTGTTCTTGCGGATGTACTGCCAGAGCTTCTTGACGACCTCGGTCCGCGGCAGCGGCTTGCTGCCGACGATCTCCGCCAGCGCCGCAGAGGGCTGCATCTCCTTCATGAACGCGGCGTTCGGCTTGCGCTTCGCGCCGGATGACTTCTTCGCGGGTGCCTTCTTGGCGGTCTTCTTGGCGGCCATTCTTCTGTGCTCTCCTCCCCCTCAGAGGGGCGTTAGGGCAGGCTCGGGTACGCAGCCCGGCGCGCACCTGTAGCACCTCTCCTGGGAAAGTACAGGTTGAAAGTGAGGTGCCCAGAGAGGCGCCCAGAGGGAGAAGGCCCCTTTTTGCTTGCCTTCACCTCCGGTTTTCTCCAGGGAGCACTCACTGCCATGCGAGCGCTGGTCACCGGAGCGAACGGATTTCTGGGTACCTGGTTGACCCGGCGGCTGGTGGATCGCGGGGACGAGGTGCAGGTCCTCCTCCGCTCCAGCGCCGACGAGTGGGGCCTCTCCAAGCTCCCCATCCAGCGCTTCCAGGGAGACGTCACCGACCCGGCGTCGGTGGCGCCGGCCGCCAAGGGGGTGGAGGTGGTGTTCCACCTGGCCGGCATCCGGCGCGCTCCGTCGAAGGAGCTGTTCGAGAAGGTGAACGCCGAGGGCACGCGGCACGTCTGCGACGCGGCGGTGGCGGGCGGGGCGCGGCGGGTGTTGCTCTGTGGGTCGCTGGCGGCGTCCGGGCCGTCGGTGCCGGAGCGGCCCAAGCTGGAGTCGGACCCGTACGCGCCCTTCGAGGCGTACGGGGAGAGCAAGGCCTCCTCCGAGCGGATCGCCTTCTCCTACCGCGACCGCCTGGAGGTGGTCTCCGCGCGCCCGTCCCGCATCGTGGGCCCGGGCGACCGGGAGAACCTCACCTTCTTCAAGCTGGTGAAGAAGGGCTTCAAGCTGGTGGTGGGCGGCAAGGCGCGGCCCCTGTCCATGGTGGACGTGGAGGACGTGGTGGACGCCCTGCTGTTGATGGCGGACCGCCAGGAGGCCGCGGGGGAGGCGTTCTTCGTCTCCTCCGCGGAGACCACTACGCTGGAGGGGCTGCAAGACGAGGTGGGCCGGCAGCTGGGGGTGAGGCCGCGGCGCATGCTGGTGCCGGGGCCCATCCTCTACGGGTTGTTCTCGGCGGCGGACGCCGTCTCCCGGCTCACCGGGAAGCACCTGCCCGTGAACCGGAAGCTGGCGCGGCAGCTGTTGGCCCCCGCGTGGACCTGCTCCATCGAGAAGGCCCGGCGGGCGCTCGGGTACGCGCCGAAGGTGACGCTGGCCGAATCCATCCGGAGGTCCCTGGTGTGGTACCGCGAGAACGGCTGGCTGTGACGCGCCGCGCTGGGGCGGCGGGCGTCCGGCGCGTAGATCGTTTGGATGGCTGGCGCGTTCGCTCCGGTATGAACCTCAGGCACACATGGTTGGGCATCACCTCGATGGCGGCCTCGATCGGCGCGATCGGCTTCCTGCTCGTCTCGGACGTGGCCGTGGCGGAGGAGCCGGTTCCTCCGCAGGCGCAGGCCGCCGTGCAGAGCAAGGAAGGCGCGACGGCCAAGGAGGTTGCGCCGGTGTTGAAGGCCAAGGCGAAGCCGCGGCGGAAGCGGATCGACCTGGGGCGTTTCGAGGGTTACTAAGCCCAGAAGGCCACGGGGAGAGCGCGATGCTGGAGACCGCCGCCGGCGCGCTGGTGTTCCTGGCCATCTCCGCCGGCCTCTTCGGACCGCTGGAGCGTTTCTTCCCGCATGCGGGCGTGCGCCGGAGCGCGGGCGCCTCCGCCCTCTGCGCGGCGCTGTTCGTGCTGAACGCGATGCTGATGCGCGCGGTGGGCGACCCGGTGCTGGGGTGGCTGGAGTCGCTCCGCGCGCCGGCCGGGCCGCCGCCGGCGTGGCGGATCGCCGCCGCGTTCGTGCTCGCGGACGGGTGCGGCTACGCGGCGCACCGCGCCCTGCACCGGGTGCCATGGCTGTGGCGCTTCCACCGCATCCACCACGAGGCGACGGAGCTGCGCTGGCTGGACGCCTGGCGCCAGCACCCGGTGGACTTCGTGGTGCAGGGCCTGGCGGTGGGCCTCCCCGGCGCGCTGCTGGGCGCGTCGCTCACGGACCTGGTGTCGGTGGTGCTGCTGCGCAAGCTGTGGACGTCCTTCCTCCACGCCGACGTGCGCGCCCGCTTCGGCGCGCTGGAGTGGGTGGTGGCCACGCCCGCCTTCCACCGCGTCCACCACAGCGCCGACCCCGCCGAGTACGACCGGAACTTCGCCGGGACGTTCCCGTTCTGGGACGCGCTGTTCGGGACGCTGTCGTCTAAGCCCGCGCGCGCCTGATGGCGCCGGACAGGCGGGAGGCGGGCGCGAACACGAAGGCGTGGCCGCGCTTCATCTTCTGGAAGTAGCCGGCGCGGGCGAGGTCCAGGAGGTCCTGCCGCGCGGTCTGGTAGACCACCCCGTGCTCCCGCTGGTGCGCCTGGATGGTGTACAGGTCCGCAGGGTGCCGGAGCGCGTGGGAGAGCAACGCCCGCTGCCGGTGGTTGAGGCGGTGGGCGCCCTTGAGGACGCGCTCCGCGTCCCGGATCTGCCGCTCCTCGCGCTCCACGTAGGCGAACAGATCCTCGATGGCGCGCAGCACCACCTCCAGCTGGTGGAGCAGGAAGTAGGTGACGTCCCCGCCGCTGGTCTCCGAGTGGAGGAAGGCGCGCAGGTACTGGCTGGGGGCGGCCTTGATGACCCGCGAGATGGCCAGGAACTCCGTCAGCCAGTACCCCTGGCGCAGCATGCTCCAGTAGAAGAGCGCCCGCGCCGTCCGCCCGTTCCCGTCCACGAACGGGTGCTCATAGGAGAGCATGAAGTGCAGGGCCGCCGCCCGGACGAACGGGTGCACGAACGCCGGACCCGGCGACTCGTTGGCGAACTGGAGGAGGAGGGGCAGCCGCTCCTCCAGCGCCGGCGCCTCCGGCGGGACGTGGAGCACGGTGCCGTCCGCGTTGGACTGGACGGTGATGGATTCGTCCGACCGGCGGAACCGGCCCACCACCCCCGCGTCCAGCGTGCCCTCGGTGAGGGTGCGGTGGAGCTCCAGGAGGAAGTCGCGGGAGAGCGGCGCCTGCAGGTGCGCGCGGATCAGCTCCATCGCCTGGAAGTTGTTGGCGATCATCCGTTCGTCCCGGTCCTTCGGCTTCCGCCCGGAGAGCAGCAGCTCCCGCGCCTCCTGGCGGGTGGTGGAGGCGCCCTCCAGCTGGCTGGAGCAGATGGCCTCCTCCATCAGCGACCCGATGAGGTAGCGGTCCCGCCGCTCCGGGGTGGCGATGCCCGGGTCCTGGGCGTCCACCCGGCCGCCCAGCTTCCGGTCGATCTGGTGGAGCCGTTCGTCCACGCTGGAGGTTCGCGCGAACCAGAAGGGCCGGCCGGCCTTGTCCGCCAGGGGGAGCGGGGACCGCAGCGCCTCCCGCCGCCACCCCACCGCCAGCCACCACTCCGCCGGCGTGAGGTCCCCCGGCGGCGTCCGGCGGCGCAGCTCGTCCCAGTGGAGGTACCGGCCGTCCGGCTCCTGCCCGATGCCGGAGCGGAAGATGCGGGCGAACCGGTTCTCCGGATTGGCCAGCATGTCCACCAGCAAGGTGTTGACGTCCGGCGCCTGTTCGGGGAGCTGCACACCTAACTACTAATTCAGCCAAGATTGGTAGGCAACTGGTATTTCTAAACTACTAATCCAGTGCCGATTAGTAGCTGATTGGTAGTTCGCCGCTACTTCCGCTTCTGCTCGCGCCAGTCCAGGTTGATGTTGCTCTTGCCCTGGCCGCCGAACTCGGCGCGGAGGTCCTTGATGCCCTTGGCGTCCAGCGCCTTCAGCTTCTCCAGCGCGTCCAGCGAGTACTGCTGGCGCGACATCTCCCGGAGGAGCAGGGGGTCGTCCTCCAGCTTCCCCATCAGCACGGGGTCCGAGTAGGACAGCTCGGTCTGTTCCTGGATGAAGTTGTCCACCGTGTCCTTGGCGGCGCTCGCGCAGGCGCACGCCTGGCGCGCGTCCCCGGTGAGCAGGCACTCGAAGGTGGCGACCAGCGCGTGGCCCGCGTCCGCCGCCCAGGAGACGCTCTCGTCCGCGAACTCGTCGATGTCCGGGGTCAGCTTCTCGCAGGAGGCCTTCAGCTTCTTCATCGCCGAGGCGTCCACGTTCCCGGAGGCCAGCGCGTCGTAGACCTTGTCCAGCGCGCCCCTCAGGGTCTGCGGGTCCCCCCAGCGGCACAGCCGCGAGAACATGGCGTAGTTGGGGAGCATCCGCTCGGTGCAGAGCGCGGCGAAGGCCGCCCGGTGCCTGGGAGGCAACCGGGAGACCCGCTTCTCCAGCGCGTCGAGATCGAATGCCACGGAAACCGAACGATAGGACAAGGCGTCAGGGGCCGAAAGTTTCCCCCCGCGGCGGGGGTCTCCACGCTCGGTCGATCCCAGACAGGTCATGGGGCGGTGCGGCACTCCTTCGGCCTTCGACTTCCCCCCCTCCCCTCGTGTACAAGCCCCGCGCTGATGCTGTCCAAGGCCGCCTTCTACGACGTGGACGGAACGCTGGTTCGCACCAACATCGTCCACACCTACGCCTACTACGCGATGAACCGGGGCTCGCTCTCCGGCATCGCCGGGCGCACCTTCGCGGCGGTCGCCTCCTTGCCCCTCTTCGGGGCGCTGGACGCGATGAACCGGAAGGTCTTCAACGAGTTCTTCTACCGCTACTACTCCGGCCTCTCCGAGGACCGGCTGGTGACCCTGGCGGAGGACCTCTTCGAGGACGTGCTCAAGCCGGCCATCTTCCCCAAGGCGCAGGACCTGATCGACGAGGCGAAGAAGGCCGGCTGCCGGATCGTCCTGGTCACCGGCGCGCTGGACTTCACCGTCCGCCCGCTGGCCCGCCACCTGGGCGCGGACGACCTCATCGCCAACAAGATGCAGTTCAACGGCGGCATCGCCACCGGCAAGGTCATCCCGCCGATCATCGAGGGCGCCAACAAGGCGCACGCCATCCGCGAGTACTGCGTCAAGCACCAGCTGGCGCTGGACAAGAGCCACGCCTACTCCGACTCCGCCTCCGACTACGCGATGCTGGCCATCGTGGGGCGGCCCACCGCGGTGAACCCCGACCTCCGGCTGCGCTCCCTGGCGCGCGCCTACAACTGGCCGGTCCTCGACCT
>Ga0068860_100005896_pt1 | contig 12335 bp, 10 predicted proteins | sample KBSSwiS32_FD_66597 | JGI IMG/M metagenome (GOLD analysis project Ga0068860, IMG submission 66597) | Switchgrass rhizosphere microbial communities from Kellogg Biological Station, Michigan, USA - KBS Switchgrass S3-2 | ecosystem: Host-associated > Plants > Roots > Rhizosphere > Soil ... | reverse complement strand
ATGGGCCTTACCCAATATTCGTTATAGAACTTTTCCTGGTAATTGTAAAAGGGTATTTCCCATCTTTTGCCTTTAATACCAAAAAGGCATTGAACAGCGCCCCCTATATGAATCGCTTTTTTCCCCATTCTTTTTATGCGCGCTGCCAATGGCATTCCATATGCACCGCAACCAAGTATTGCGATATCAAAATCTGTTTTAGTAATTTGCTCCGTCATATCATCAAGTGCTTCAAACCAATCTTTATAGTGTGTTTTTGAATTGGCGTATGACTGTACTGCTTTTATTGTTTTTAATTCAAATTCAGGAAGGATATCTTTATTGGAAAAAAGTAATTCTCTTTTCCTGTACTGGCTGATGATGCTTTCCTCAAAAGGGTGTATCACAAGTACTTTTTTTCCTTCAAGTGCCCTGCTCCAGGGGTTTGCATGATTGAAGGGTGACAAATCTTCCAGCTGAACACGCACGCTTTCTTTAGGCAGGTACTTGAAAATATATTTTTCATAACTCAGCCAGGAACCCAGCACATCGATCTGAGGAGTGTCTTCCAGGTACATTTCACAAAATCGGTCTATTGTTTTTGTATCAATGGGGAAGACGCCTGCAATTAAGTGCAGATCTTTAAGAAGCCCGCTCTTATAGTTGAAAAAATAGGGAATGCCCTTTAAAATGTTAACGGTGTTCCCCAGTAGAGACCCTTTTATAAAATTGTAATTCAGAACAACACTGAGCTCTGTAGAACCAAATCTTCCAATCATAACAGGCTCATTCCCGATAAGTTTTTGCCGTATCAGTTCTGAGGCGGGTTCTCCCGTTACCTGTACATTAATATTTGAAACGACAAAATTTTTGTCAGCCCCTATCAACTTTTGATATTTTGCGTATGCGCTGATCATATAGTCTTAACTGTAATCTGTTTAAATGAATGCGTAAGTTTATCTCCTGTAAAAATATCCGTTAAAAGTTTTTTCTTGCCATCCATTTTGAATCCAGGGTTTCTGCCAGTTTTTTTTGGCTAAAATTCCCGTTGGTATCTGCCAGTATAAAATCCGCCGACAATGGATAAGCATGCCAGAAATCTTCAGGACATATTTTTATACCTTTTGATATTAACGCAGGTTTATAGGAAAATGAACTTTTGCTGCTGATCAGCAAATCTGCATGTGCCATATGTACAAAACTATCATAGGCGTTCACATCAAGGCAATAATGAATATTGCTGAATGAGTCAAATTCAGGAAAATCTTCAGCGCTGCCCTGTGAAAAAAGGTAGACCTGCGCGTTATCATTTCCTGCGAGCACACCAAGCACCTGGTTCAAAATGGAAGCGTAATAATTGTTGTTAAGCCATCGCTGCTCCCAATTGGCAGCATCATTTGCTTTCATAGCAGCAACGTCGCCGCGCCGGATATGAATGGCTATATTGAAGTTTCCGGGCTTGTAAAAAAGCGTATCGTTCTTCCTTGCCGGAGCCGTAAAAAATTTTTTTGATAAATCAGTAAACGTATCACATTGCCGTTCATAACCCTGGTCCTGCGCCAGTAAAAAAATCGCCGGTATATCTTTATAAGAGCTTATGATATTGCCGATCAGGTCTACATCTTTATTGCAATCAAAACGCGGCAATCTTATTTTCTTAATGTTTTTCTTTTTAAGAATGGCAGTTGCATTCATTTCATTTTCTCCAAAGCCCAGCAGGTATTCCCATTTTTCGCTGGAAAAGGGGAAATGCGCAAAATTGAGATGGTAGTATTTTGAGAAATAATAACCGGCGTTCCAGTTGGCCAACTGGTGCCCGATTCCCGCGCTATAATTGGGCTTTTGGGCGATATACTGTGCCGGCCTGGCAGCCATCTCTGGATTGCCGGATGCTGTATGAAAGCGATAATTCCAATAAGATTTGTAAACCGCAAATTGCAAGGGCGTATGCTGAATTGCATTCAGGAAAAGCGTGCTGGCTTTCCTTTTTGCTTTTTCGTATAAATTGCGTTTATTGAATGACATACCGTAATTGGTTATGAGATGCTTTTTGCTAAGTGGTTGTATATTTATTGCTCATTTGTTTTAAAAGCTCTTATACATTGGTGGCCTTTCCTTTATTGAATCTTAACTGGACCATAGACAACAATTTACCGGCTTCTCCCCTGAAAACACGGCTGAATGAAAACAGCAGAACGCAGAATGCAAACCCATACAACAAGGCTGCAATGGCAAGCGATGCCCAGGATAATTCAAAATGGAAAAAATATACAATGGCGGCACACCCCACCAGCATGCAGGTTATCAAAGCCGTTTCCTGGAAAACTTCCTTCCTGTTGCCGCTTGTTAAGTAAGTGTCCCTGCTAACTTTCCGCGGATAGTATGCAAGCATAATGAGCACGGGCACCACAAATGCTATCAGTACGCCCGTCATTCCCATTGTTTTGGCTAATAAGAAAAGGCACAACAGGTACACGGTACTTTTTATAACGTTGATGATACTATTATTCCTGATATCTCCGAGAGAATAGGTGATGTTGGAAAGATTATAACCAATTGATAAAAGAAAAAACGAAGCACACATAATAATATTATTACTGTCGCCTACCCAGAATTGTTTGCCTACCCAGTTAGACGTGAGGTTATAATTGAACAGTATAAACCCTCCGATTAAAAACCCTGATGACCATAGTACGGTAGTCCAGATACGGATTACAGTGGCCCTGATTTTTTCTGCCTGTCCCGAGCCAAATAAATGGGGGAGTGAGGGCAGCATTGAGATAGTAACGTTATTGGCCAGCCCTGTTGCCAGTTTCAGGGGTCTCCGCGACAAATCGAGTACAGTAACGGCATTGGTGCCAAGATACCGGGCTACCAGGATTAGGTCAATATTGGAAGCAATGGTCTCAAACAACCGGCTTGAAAAGGTAAAAGCAAAAATTTTGGAAAACGATTTAAAATAGCTGCGCTGGACCTGCAGGTGCACCTGATTTTTTTTGATCAGCAAAATAGTGAGCACCAGCGAATATCCAAACGTAGCCAGTCCCCTGAATAAGGCAGCGTAAGCGAGCGCAAAAACACCGAAATGAAGTATCAGCAATACAATGTTTAGAATAATGGCCATTACAATGACCGAATACAGGAACATGCCGTTGAGCTTGGTTTTCTGATAGGCCAAAACAATATTCCTGAAAGTATCCGCCAACAGCCCGAAAGCTGTTCCCCACAGCGCAATACGGAAAGCGCTGATGATATCGCCCCTGAATAGTTTGTTGATATTGGCCAGGTCGCCGATGAAAAATGAAAACGCATAGCCAATGATTACAGAAATCACAAAAAGGCCTGCCGAAATCAATATGCCCGAGGCAATGGCTGCGCCGATTTCCTTCTTATCATCTTTCCCGATTGCAAATGCCACCTTTTGTAAAAGCACATCTCCTACGCCTGGGTCTACCACCGTAATCCAGGTTAAAATATTACCGGTAGCCAGCCAGGCGCCATAGAGTGAGCTATCGATATAGTGCAGGTAAAGCGGTATAATGAGTATACCGTTGAATATGGAAATAACAAACCCTATATTAAGAAATAAGAAATTCCATAAGGTGGTTTTTTTCCTGCTGTGGTTGTTCTTACCGGCGTTCATTCAGTTTGTTCTTCTGATAAATGGAAGGCTGGATCCCGGGCCCGGGATATAACAATCCGGCGAATAATGCAGACAAAATCTTGCAGTACCGCCGGATGTATAAACGCTCTTTCTTATTCAAACTGGTTTTTGATCATATAGCCGTTTTCTTTCAATAGCTTTTCCTTATGGAAATGATCTACATCTGCAGCTACCATTTCCTTTACCAGCATGGCCAAATCGTATTTGGGTTTCCATCCCAGTTTTGTATTGGCTTTGGTAGGATCCCCAATTAACAGTTCTACCTCTGTAGGCCTGAAATACTGCGGATCAACTGCCACTACTTCCAGCCCTTCTTCCAGCTGGTAAGATGGGTTGGAACATTTGCCAACATAGCCTTTTTCTTTCACACCTTCTCCCTGGTAAACGATACTGATGCCCAGTTCGGCAAAAGCCATGCGAACAAACTCGCGGACCCGGGTGGTTACACCCGTTGCAATCACAAAATCTTCCGGCTTTTCCTGCTGCAATATCAGCCACATAGCCTCAATATAATCTTTTGCATGGCCCCAGTCTCTTTGGGCATCCAGGTTACCAAGGTATAGTTTATCCTGCAATCCAAGCGCAATTTTAGAAACCGCGCGGGTAATCTTGCGGGTTACAAAGGTCTCTCCGCGGAGAGGGCTTTCATGGTTGAATAAAATGCCATTGCAGGCAAACATGCCATAGGCTTCCCTGTAATTTACCGTAATCCAGTAAGCATACATTTTCGCTACTGCGTAAGGGCTACGGGGGTAAAAAGGTGTAGTTTCTTTCTGGGGAACTTCCTGAACCAATCCATATAGCTCCGATGTGGAAGCCTGGTAGATCTTAGTCTTCTTTTCAAGTCCCAGGATCCGAATGGCTTCCAGCAGGCGTAAGGTTCCGATACCATCGGCATTGGCCGTATATTCAGGTGTATCGAAACTTACTTTTACATGGCTCATGGCACCCAGGTTATAAATTTCATCGGGTTTGGTCTGTTGTATAATCCTGATCAGGTTGGTAGAATCCGTCAGATCGCCGTAATGAAGTGTGAAGCGCAGGTTTTTCTCATGCGGATCCTGATACAGGTGATCGATGCGATCTGTATTGAACAGGGAACTTCTTCTCTTAATGCCGTGCACGATGTAACCCTTATCCAGTAAAAAGTCAGCCAGGTAAGCACCGTCCTGGCCCGTAACGCCCGTAATCAACGCTGTTTTCATGTAAAATCTTTTATTATTAAAAAAATCAAAACAAGTGATGTTGCAGCCATAACCGGCTGTGCAAATAAACGAAAGCTTTATCGTCTGTATGTATAAAGATAAGCGCGAAATTATACTGCCGCTACGGTAATATGCTTTTGTAAAAAATCCTGGTAGGCCAGTTTTATTCCTTCTGACAGCGTAACGCTGTGCTTCCAGCCAAGCGAATGCAGTTTTGATACATCCATTAGCTTCCGTGGAGTTCCATCAGGTTTTGTTTTGTCAAAAACAATATTGCCTTTAAACCCGACAGTAGTTTTTATTAATTCGGCCAATGCCGCAATGGTCAGGTCTTCACCGGTGCCAATGTTTATCAATTCGCGCTGATTGTATTTCTGCATCAGGAAATAACAGGCTTCAGCCAGATCATCTGCATACAGGAATTCCCGTCTCGGCGTTCCGGTGCCCCAAACGGTTACTTCAGCGGCATTGTTCTCCTTTGCTTCATGAAAACGGCGGATCAGCCCGGGTAATACATGTGAATTGTTGGGATGATAATTATCTCCATTACCATACAAATTTGTAGGCATAACACTGATAAAATCAGCACCATACTGGTCGCGATACGCTTCGCATAATTTTATGCCGGCAATTTTTGCAATTGCATATGGCTCATTGGTTGCTTCCAGCAGGCCCGTAAGCAGGTATTCTTCTTTCAGGGGTTGCGGGGCAAGTTTTGGATATATACATGAGCTACCGAGGAAAAGTAATTTTTTAACGCCGTTTTTCCAGGCGGCATGGATAATATTTGCTTCGATGAGCAGGTTATCATATAAAAATTCCGCCCTGAATGTGTTGTTGGCAAAAATGCCTCCCACCCGTGCTGCTGCCAGGAATACGTATTCGGGCTTTTCCTTTTCAAAGAAATCAAATACAGCCTGCTGATTGCGTAAATCAAGTTCGGCCGAACTGCGAAGTAGCAGATTCTGATAACCTTTGTTTTCAAGATTACGGCGTATAGCCGATCCTACCATGCCATTGTGGCCGGCAATATAGATTTTATGTTGTTCTTTCATTTGTGCTAATGTAATGGATAACGCTACGCGCAGCGATGCAGTTAGTTTAAAAATAAAGAGGTTGTTTACCTGTTGCCGAATGCATAGAGCCATTGTTGCTTCTTAAAAAAAGCATTTGCTTCTCCCCGTATCAGCTCTACATTCGAAGTTTCCACTTCGGCCTGCATCATGTATCCAAGCGATGGCAGTATAACTTTTACTGTCTTATTTTTTACTGAAACAACTTGCCCTTTCTGCATTACCAGGGGACCACCAATAATCCGAACATTATCATGCAGGTTCACCGCAGTCTTTTCAAGGCGTACATCCTTGTAATCGTTCAAAAATTCCCGGATGGCTTGTATTTCTTCATTCCTGATCACGGCAGGCTTGCCCAGCCAATAAACAAAATTAATCACACCATCAGTAAGCCTTACCTGTAACTGTTCTATTTCATCAATCTGAACAAAAACATAAGCACTGAACAATGGCTCCAGCACAATTTTTTTCCTGTCGGCCCACTGGCGGTGAACCCGGTTTAAGGGACAGTAATGATCAATTTTTTTACGACTCAGCTGGTCGGCTACTTTTTTCTCCCACCTCGGCCGTGTATAAACTACGTACCATTTTTTTGTTACACTATACATAGGGTTGTGTTTGCAATTTCACTAATAATTAATTAGACATTAAGATTTGTTTACAGCTTCGCCAATCCGGTTACATTCGCCAGTCAGCAATTTATATAGCAATTATATTCCCTTCCGCCCCTATCCAGCGATCAGGCTGCAAACTTTTAAACGTTCACCGCGCTGTCCTTTATTTTTTTTGCTTTTCTATACTTGTACCCGTAGTCGTAATCATAACCATAACCATAGCCGTAACCATATTTTCCAATACCTCTTCTTTTTATACCATTGAAAACAATACCCGTGTTTTTCATCCTGTGCAGCTCAATATTGTCGTCCAGGCGCTGCACATGAATCTTTGGCGTAAAGGCGTGCCTGATAACATATATCGTGGCATCGCACCACGATGATATTGTATAAGCATCGGTAATAGCCAGTACGGGGGTGGTATCAAGAATAATAATATCGAAAATCGTCTCCAGGTACTCAAGTAATTTTTGTGTTTTGCCGTTTAAAATTAATTCAGATACGTTTCCGCTGTTAAGATTACCGGCCGGTATCACAAATAGGTTCTCACTGGCATCGGTTTGCTTAATGATGTGATCAACCTCTTTTTTACCGGTTAAATAATCAGCAATACCTATTGAACCGGGCACATCGAAAATGCCGGCTATTTGCGGCATATACATATCCATATCTATCAATGCAACCTTACGGCCTGCAAATGCCAGGCTTAAAGCCAGGTTTGCAGCTATGAAACTTTTGCCTTCGCCGGATATAGAAGATGTAATCATTATTTTCCGCGTTTTCGCCGCATTACCCAGGTAACCAAGCGATGTTCTGACCTGCCGAAATTGTTCTTCTGCAAAACTTCTGCCGGTTCCGGAAACTACCAGATTCTTATTGGAACCATCATATACAATTTCGCCCAGCACGGGTAAAGTACTGAAGGACTCTATATCGTTTCTGAATAGAATTTTATTATTGAACACTTCTTTCAAAAGAATAAATGCGATGCCGGTTAGCAATGCCCCGGCAAGTGAACCCAGTAATATGATAAATTTTTTAGGGCTGACAGGCTTGTCCGTTGACTCGGCTTTATCTACCAAACGGCTATCGGAAACGGTGGCGTTAAAAGAAAGCGCCGCCTCTTCTCTTTTCTGCAAAAGAAAGGTGTAGATATTGTTTTTTATCCCCAGGGGGCGGTTCATTTCGGCCAATTCCCTTTCCTGTTTTGGAACATCTTTCAATAGGGAATTGTAACGGCCGATGGTTGCATTCAGGTTATCCCTTCCAGCCAAAAGGCTTTTACGCTGGTTGCGGATGATTTCAATAATATTTGGTTTTATTTTGGTTATTTCATTTTGAAGAGACACCATGATACTGCTGTTTTCTCCGGTATTCTTTTTCAGTCGCTCGTATTGTATTTCACTGTCATACAACTTTTCCAGCAATTGCGACAAGAGCGGATCCTGTACTCCAAATGACGAAGGTACTACGCCCGGCTGGTTATCTTTTGAAAGCACATATTTCTCCACTTCATCCAGCGCGGCCAACTGAACACTGAGCGCGCTGGCTTTCTGATCGCTTTCGCCTACACTTCTAAGGTAAAGCTGGCTTTGTTCGCTTAGATCAACAGCCCCATTCTGGGTGCGGAATTTTTGTATCCGTACATTGGCCGAATCGAGTTGCGCCTCGATTAACCTAAGCCTTTTTTCTACAAAACTTAATGTATTGGCAGCCAATTGTGTTTTATCTGTTATCGATACTTTATTGTACTCAAACATGAGGCTGTTCAAAATTGCTTCTCCTCTCTCAGGAGACGCATCCCTTATTTTGAGGCTGATAACGGTTGATAATTTACTTACCGGGTTTACTTCTATTGCGGTTGAGATCTGCTTCGCCGTTCTGTTTACGTTGCTCAGTGCAAAATAAAATTGGCCGGTTGGGGTGGCGGAAGGATGATACAAGGGGTTTTCAGCAAACCGGCACATGCCCCAGGGTGTATTTATCCAGGTATTAATGGGATAATTAATTTTATTAATGATAACTTCTTTAGTAGTGGGAGACCAGGTAAAATCAACCTTCGGCGTTTCTATAAGCGAGTCCGGGTGCTGCAGTTTGATGGTTATGGGACTGCTGGTGTAGGCCGTCTTGGCAAGAAATCCCTGTTTTTCAAATACCGGGGCATATAGTCCAAGCTCTTTTACCACTTCACTCACAATGGTTCTTGAATGAATAATTTCCGTTTCATTTTCAACAATCTTTTTAGAGCTGAGGGGGTTCAGTGATTCCAGGATTTTAGAATCATCCAGGCCTTTTTTCTCATCCTTTATCAAAATGGTTGCGCTGGATTCGTACATCGGGGTGGTAGAACGCAGGTATATATAGGCTACGCCAACGCCGCATATCATCAGCAGCGCAAACATTGGCCAATAGGGCCAGTACCGGAAAAACAATTGCTGAAACAGGTTCTTTTCAGATGTTTCAATGCCATTGTTTACAGAGACCTGCATTTTTTTCATACTTTACCTGCATTATTTTATTAGCCTGTCTGCCACTACCACTATTACTGACATGGCAGCTATAATAGCCGGCAGCAATTGCCGGAAATTACTTACACTGGCCACTTTGTTTTTATCAGGTTCCACGTATATAACGTCATTTGTCTTCAAATAGTAAAAAGCGGAAGTCAGTGTAGCCGGTGAATTCAAATCAACCCGGTGCACTATTTTTTTCCCTTCTTCCTCCCTAATCAATAACACATTGTCTCTTTTGCCATAGATAGTCAAATCGCCTGCCAGCCCAATGGCTTCAAGGATACTTATCTTTTCATTTGGTACGGTAATTACTGTCGGTCTGCCCACTTCTCCTAAAACAGTAACCCTGAAATTCAGGAACCTCACTGTTACAAGCGGATCTATGAGCAATTTCCTGCCATTAAGGCTATCGGCAAGTATATCTGTAAGTTCGTTTGTTGTAAGTCCTTCTACTTTTATCGTTCCCAAAACAGGGAATTGAATATTTCCTTCTGTGTTCACTAGGTAGCCTACGTTTTGAACCGTCGGACCGTTGGCACTTGCCGCAGTAGTGGAAGATAAACCCGGGGCATTGTAAATTAAAGATGCTTCCGAATTCAAACTGCTTACATAAATGCTCAGCAAATCGTTTTTGTGAATGACCGGCTGGGGGGCTTCATAGGAAGTTTTATAGACGCCGCTCTGTATGTCATTGAAATAAGTTGTTTTCCTTGTATTTACACATGATGTCAGCATGAAAAAAAAGCTTATTGAGAACAATAACGAAAACATATATGTAAAAGACGCTTTTCGAACATAGCTCATAGTATGTAAATAGGTATTTGTCAATAAATTATGGCAGCAAACTATTAGAAAGGCGTTCTTTAGAAAGAAACTAGCAGGGTTACCAGGGGATAATGGATAAACATGCTATGCAAGAAATACAGCACTGTATCAGACGTACAAATTTACGTTACAAATCAGTATTTTTTTAAAAATTTCAGCCGGGTAAAACACCAATTTATAAATAATAATTTGCACTTATTTCCCGATGAATACAGCACAAAGAAACTATTATTTTTTCAATAAAAAAAGGGTAAAAACCCTTACTTTATAAATAAAATTTTAAGTTATAAACAGGTTAGTTTTAATTGATTAAGTAAAATATTGCCGGGGTCACTAAAAGATATACTTTTTTGCCGCAAAACAAGCGTGCCCGAATAGAAATAACCTTCTTTTAATTTGCAAAAAACAGCGTAGGACAAAAACGCTATTTAACCGCTTTTCCAATCAGCTTCATACCTGAAGAAGTTATTTTTCCTGCATTATCGGCAACAGCTTTTGCAACGCCCAATTCAACAACGGCACCCAAAGCCTTTTTCACCATATTGGAGGATCTCCCGATAAGAATTTTTTTTGATAAAAATCCCACTGCAAGACCAGCGGCGCCTTTGAGTAGATTTCTGCTGAAACCAGGCGTTTTCACCGTAGAATTGAAAGCATTTTTAATAAGATTCGCGGGTTTAAGGCTATCGATAGCTGCCGAAGCGGTGTTTTTTAAGTCCTCTTCCTGGCGAAGTCGTTCTGCCTCGAGTGCCAGTATTTCGGTACGCAAATCAGATGATGTGTAAACACGGCTCATTATGCAGATTTTAAAATTTTGCTGATAATAAAATTGCTAACCGGGGTTTTGATGAAACGGGTTCTGTTAACGCGGAATATAATACCGGCAATACCATAAACGCCTGCTATAATAAAAAATCCATAGTAATTTTTCCCCAACCATTCTCCTAAAAGCAAAGCCATACCTGTGCTGAATATCAACAGGAAAAAAACAGCAAACATCCACACTACCAGCGTTGAAGCCGCATCAGAAACGGTGTCGGACGTTTTATCGGCTACTTTCAACTTAAGCAACTTCGCCCTTGTTTCTGCATAGTCACCAGCCTTAGACAGCAAAGATTCAAAATGATTGTGAATTGATTCCATGATTAAGGTTTTACAATACTGCCGGTAAGAAATCCGTTTAATAGTAAGGCGCCTGGTCTTTAAGACAGGGCATTTTTGGCTTCATGTTTCAGGTTGCTCATTCTGATTTTTCCTTTTTCTTCTACATCTTCGGCTTCAGCTTTCATATTGGAATAAGAATCCTTTATACCATCTATGAAATCATTGAATGAACCTTTTAATGACTCGCCTAAATCGCCTGTTTTCTTTGATATTTTCCTTCTCGTTTCAGAACCTTTATCGGGTGCAAGTAAAATACCTGCCAATGCGCCCACTGCCGCGCCTGCCAAAAAACCCAACAGTGTTTTTGTGTTAGCCATAATGGAAATTTTAGAACGTTTAAAATATTGCTGTCTGCTATCCTTTAACCCAAAACACTGCCAAACATTTTGTTGTTCAATTCGCTTCTGACAGGTTACAGCTAACAATAAAGCGATAGTCCGTGTATTGTTTATTACACAGCTTACAGGGGCGTGTGTATTATTTTCCCCAACTCATTTTCAGGTCTCAAAAGTATTTTGTGAGCGTTTTACCATTTGACAGATATCATTAATTAAATATATACCCCTAGATTGGCATAATTATACTGCAGGAAACCAAAAGACCTGCCTGCTGCCATTCAAAGCGACGAAAGAAGGTGGCAGTATGCCGGGAGAAAACTTATGCGGAACGCTACAATGATGCAATACTTCCACTGGTATTACCCCAACGATGGAAGTTTATGGAACAAATTGAAAAAGGATGCAGCCGAACTGGTTAAAAAAGGCATTACCGCCGTATGGTTACCACCCGCCTTTAAAGCAAATGCCGGCGGTTTAAGCGTTGGGTATGATGTTTATGACTTTTACGATCTTGGCGAATTTGACCAGAAAAGTTCCGTGCGCACCAAATATGGAACCAAACGGGAGTACCGGGAGGCAATAGATGCAGCGCATCGCGCAGGCTTGGAGGTATATGTTGATATTGTGTTTAACCACCTGGCCGGTGCAGATGAACCAGAGAAAATAAAAGCGCGCAAAGTGAATCCGGATAACAGGAATGAATTCATATCCGAGCCATTCGATATCGAAGCGTTTACCAGGTTTGTGCATCCCGGCCGTAAGAATAAATACTCTTCTTTTACGTGGGATCATCGCTGCTTTTCGGGTGTGGATTATGATAATATTACGAAAGAGACCGCCATCTACAAGATCATAAACGGATTTGGCGAGGGCTGGGAAGAGGTGGTTGATGATGAGAAAGGAAACTACGATTACCTGATGTATGCAGACATTGAATTCAGGAACCCGGAGGTGCGGACA
>Ga0068860_100005890_pt1 | contig 12340 bp, 13 predicted proteins | sample KBSSwiS32_FD_66597 | JGI IMG/M metagenome (GOLD analysis project Ga0068860, IMG submission 66597) | Switchgrass rhizosphere microbial communities from Kellogg Biological Station, Michigan, USA - KBS Switchgrass S3-2 | ecosystem: Host-associated > Plants > Roots > Rhizosphere > Soil ... | reverse complement strand
GACCGACGAGGCCGGGATGTTCCTGTTCATCACACGGCTGGGCGACGAGTCCGCCGGTGAATCGCTCACGCTCCGGTACGGCGCGGCGCGCCTGCAGCTCACCGCCCGGTTCGATCCCGCCAACCACACCGACGAGCGCGGCACCCGGGTGGACGTGGAGGCGGGCCGGTTTATCGAGCGACCGGCGTGGTTTCGCTCGACGTTGACGCAGTTCCTGGGCTCGGCCCAACGCTGACCCGAAGGAGGCTTCCATGGCGACCAAGCCCGCCCGGCGTGGCATGAAGGCATACGTGTTGATCGAGACCGCCCCCGGCAAGACCAAGACGGTCAAGAAGGAGCTCGGGCGCATCGCCGCGCGCGGCTCGGCCCTGGCCCACCTCGACGCCGTCACCGGCCCGTACGACTTCATCGCGCAGGTGGAAGGCGCCACGCTGGACGGCATCGGTCAGCTCGTCACCGACCAGATCGGCGTGATCGACGGCGTCACCCGCACCACGACCTGCGTCGCCATCGCGATCGGCTGAGGGTGCGCGTCCTCATCGCCGGCGGCACCGAGTTCATCAGCCTGCACCTGCTGCAGTCGCTGCGGCGCGACGGCCACGAGGTCGTCGTGCTCAATCGGGGACGGAACCCGGGCCGCCTGCCCGCCGGCGTGCGCACGATCGTGGCCGACCGCCTCGATCACGCCGCACTGGGCAAGGCCCTGGCCGGCGAGCGCGTCGATGCGCTGGTAGACGTGACCTACGCGCCGACCACCGGGGCCGACGTCGACGCGATGCTCGAGGCGCTGGCCGGGCGCGTGGGCCACGCGCTGTTCGTCTCCACCGGCCGCGTCTACGATCACGCGCAGCCCATCCCGTTCGACGAGGACACGCCGCGCAGCCTCTACTGGGGCGAGTACGCGAAGAACAAGATCGCCGGCGAGGACGCCCTGCTGCGGCGCCACCGCGAGGCGGGCCTGCCGGTGACGATCGTGCGCCCGACCCACGTCTACGGCCCGCTCAACACGCGCAACAACGAGACCTTCTTCTTCGACCGGCTGGTGCGCGGACGCCCGGTCCTGCTCCCGGACGCCGGCGGGTGACTGCGCCAGTTCGGCCACGTCGAGGACCTGGCCGACGCCATGGCCGCCATGCTGGGCGTGCCGGCCGCCTTCGGTCAAAGCTACAACGTCAGCGGGGAGGAGGCGATCACCCAGGCGGGCTTCGCCGAGCTGATCGCGGACGTGATCAAGCGCCCGCTGACGCTCGTCCCCGCGCCCACGCCGGCGGGCGGCAAGCCGGCGCCGTTCGGGCAGAACCTCGTCTACGACTGCCACGCCGTCTACACCACGACGCGCGTGCGCGCCGAGCTGGGCATCCGCCCGCGCTACTCGCTGGCCGCCGGCCTGGCCCAGACGTTCGAGTGGTATCTGCGCGAAGGCCTGGATCGCCGCCCCATCGACTTCGCGGGGGAGGACGCGCTGCTCAGCACGCTCGGCGCCTGATGAAGGCGAGACGCCCGGCGATCCTCGTCTACAACCCCGACGAGGCCCCCGCCTACGCCAGGACGATCCACGCCCCTCGCGGGCGGTCCGTCACCGTCCATCTGGCGGCCACCGAAGCGGAGGCGGCCGCGGTCATCGGCGAGATCGACATCGTCTACGGCTGGAAGTTCCCGGCGTCTCTCTACGCCAAGGCCCCGCGGCTGACGTGGCATCAGGTGATGGGCGCCGGCGTCGACTGGGCGTTCGTCCCCGAGCTACCGCCGAGCGTCGTCATCACGCGCGCCCCCGGCGTCTTCGGCGCGTGGATGAGCGAGTACGTGCTGGGCTGGTGTCTGTGGGTCACGCAGCGCATGGAGACGTACCGCGCGGCCCAGCGCGAGCAGCGCTGGCTGGGCGAGCTGCTGCCCGCTCGCCTGCGTGGCGCGACGCTGGCGCTGGTTGGCGTCGGCGACATCGGCCGGGTGATCGCGCGGGCGGCCGCGTCGGTCGGCATGCGCGTGATTGGCGTGAATCGCTCGGGCCGGCGGGTGCCGGGCGTCGAGCGCGTCTACCGTGTGGCGCACCTGCACCGCGCGCTGGCCGTCGCGGACTTCGTGGTGCTCGTGGTCCCGCTCACGCCTCAGACGCGCGGGCTGATCGATGCGAGCGCGCTGGCCGCCATGCGCTCGTCCGCCTGGCTGCTGAACATCGGCCGCGGCGCCCTCGTGGACGAGGTGGCACTGGTCGAGGCGCTGCGTGCACGGCACATCGCCGGCGCCGTCCTCGACGTCTTCCCCAGGGAGCCGCTGCCCGCCGAGCACCCGCTGTGGCGTTTGGACAATGCCGTGATCACCCCGCACATCTCCGGGCCGAGCACGCCCGACGAGCTCGCGCCGATCTTCAACGACAACCTCGCGCGCTGGCTGGCCGGGCGGCCCCTGCGCCACATGGTGGACCGCCGCCGCGGGTACTGACCGCGGCGGCCACGCTCAGCCGCCGGCGAGGGCCTCGAGCGCGGCGGCGTGGAGGTGGCCGTTGGTGGCCAGGGCGTGGCCCGAGGTGAGCGAGTCGTTGCCGTCGAGATCGGTGAGCCGGCCGCCGGCCTCCTCGATGACGATCTTGGGCGCCGCCAGGTCCCAGATCTTGAGGTTCAGGCCGAGCGCGATCTCCACGCGACCGGCCGCCAGCCAGGCGTAGCCGAGGAAATCGCCGAAGCCGCGCTGGCTGCGGGTCGCGTCGATCAGGCGCACGAAGGCGTCCCAGCGCCCGCGGCGGCGCAGGATCTTGAGCGTGCCGAACGCCAGCGTCGCACCGGCGAGGTCGTCGATCGCCGACACGCGAATGGGCTGATCCCCGAGCCACGCGCCGCGCCCCCGCCGCGCCCGGTACACCTCACCGGACACCGGTTGATAGATGACGCCGGCGGTGATCACGCCGTCTTCCTCCAGCGCCACCAGCACCGCCCAGTACCCGATCCCCCGCACGAAGTTCCGCGTGCCGTCGATGGGGTCCACGATGAACCGACGCGTCACCGGCCCGCGCTCGCCCAGCTCTTCGCCGAGGTAGCCGTGATCGGGGCACGCGCGCGTCAGGATCTCGGCGATCGCCTGCTCGCCCTCGCGGTCGGCGACGCTGACCGGCGAGCGATCGGCCTTGATCTGCACCTCGACGCCGCGGCGAAAGTGCGCCAGCGCGATGGCGCCACCGGCCCGCGCCGCCGCGACCATGGCGTCGAGGACCGGATCGGTGGCCGGCGTCGACGTGCTCAGCGAGCGGCGCTCAGGTCGGAGGTGCAGTGCGGGCAGCGGCGCGCCGCGCGCGGGATGTCCATCGCGCACTGCGGGCACGGCCGGGTCGTCGGCGCCGCGGCCGCCGGCGCCGGCGCCTGCATCCGGTTCGCTTGCTTGACGATGAGGAAGACCACGAAGCCCACGATCAAAAAATTGATGACGTTGTTGATGAACATGCCGTAGTTGAGCGTGGGGGCGCCGGCGGCCTTGGCCGCGGCCACCGAGGGGAACGGCTGGCGGTTGAGGCTGACGAACAGGTTGGCGAAATCGACCTTGCCCAGCAGCAGGCCGATGGGCGGCATCAGGATGTCGTTGACGAAGGAGTTGATGACGGTGGTGAAGGCCGCGCCGATGACGATACCGACGGCGAGGTCCATCACGTTGCCGCGCATGATGAAGGTCTTGAACTCGTTGAACATGGCACGCCTCCTGTGGCGTCGCCCCGGCGGCCGACTACTTCTTGGAGATCAGGAACCGACCCAGCGCCAGGTGCGGCAGGCCCGAACGTTCGAACGTGTCGAGCGCGTCGGCGGGCGAGCCGACCAGCGGCTCGCCGTGAAGATTGAAGGACGTGTTGAGCACCGCCCCGATGCCGGTCCGCCGCTCGAACTCCCGGATGACGCGATGGTAGCCGGGGTTCCAGGCCTCGTCCACGAGGTGGGCACGAGCCGTACCGTCGTGCGGATGCACGGCGGCCGTGATCTCGTCCCGGCGCTTGGGGTTGGTGGCGAAGGCCAGCATCATGTAGGGCGAGGCCAGCCCCTTGGGATTGACGATGTAGTCGCTCTCACGCTCGCGCAGCACGCTCGGCGCGAACGGCATCCAGAAGTCGCGATTCTTGATCATCCGATTGATGACGCTCACCACGCGGAAGTCGGAGGGATTGGCCAGGATCGATCGGTTGCCCAGCGCCCGGGCGCCGAACTCAGCGCGCCCGGCGCAGCGCGCCACCACGCCGTCGCTCACCAGCAGCTCGGCGATGCGGTCCTCGATCTGCGCGGGCTCGCTCACGCGGTGCCGCGCGGCCACGTCACGCGTGCGGATCAGCGCCTCGGCCTCCGCGTCGTCCAGCGTGGGGCCGAGATAGGCCGGGCCGAATGGCTGCAGCGCGGGCGGCCGGCCCAGACGCGCGCACAGGTCGAGATAGCCCAGGTAGGCCGCGCCGACCGCATTCGACTCGTCGCCGCAGGAGGGGAACACGAAGAGATCGCGGACCCACTCCTCCTCCGCCAGTCGCATGTTGGCCTTCACGTTCATGAACACGCCGCCCCCGAGCGCGAGCCGCTCGGCGCCGTGGCGCTCGTGCATCAGCCGGGCCCAGCGCAGCAGCGACTCCTCGACCACGCGCTGCGCGCCGCCGGCGATGGCGTCGAAGCGCAGTCCGAGCGTGGCTTCGAGGAGCACGCGGTAGCGCGAGCCGCGCCGCCGCCACGCAAAGGTCGCCGGCGTGTCCTCGGTGAGGCCGAAGACCTCGTCCAAGGCGGCGGCGGCCCGCTCGGTGGCGCCGGCCGAGGCGTAGGGCGCCATCCCCATCACCTTGTACTCGTGCTCGCCGAACTTCATGCCGAGCAGCAGCGTGACGAACGAGTAGAACGATCCGAGCGAGCCGGCCGCGCTCGGCGTGGCCTCGCGCCGCTCGAGCGTGGTGCCGCCTGCGCTGGATGCCGTGGCGCAGAGCCCGTCGCCCGAATTGTCGTTGGTCAGCACCAGGGCCGGCGCCCCGGCGAACGACGAGCCGAAGTAGGCGGCGGCGGCGTGGCAGGCGTGGTGGTCACGGGTGACGATCCGGTCCTGGCCCAGGCCCAGATGGCTCGTGACGAGGCCGAGCCGCTCGTCGTCGCTGAGCGTGAACTTGCCGCGCGCCCGCTCGACGAGACCGAGCCGGGCGCCGAGCTTGCGCGCGCGCTTGCCGACCCCGCCCCGCGGCTCGTCCAGACGCACGCCGTAGTACTCGCGGGCGTAGGCGGCGTCGTGGAGCACGCGGTTCATCCACTCACGGGCGTAGGCCTGCCGTCCGGCCAGCACCACCAGATCGATCTGCCCGGCCCGCAGCCCGCACTCGCGCAGGAGCGCGTCCACCGCCAGCCGCGGGTAGCCGGCGTCGTTCTTCAGCCGCGTGAAGCGCTCCTCGGAGGCGCACCCCACGACGGCGCCGTCGCGCAGGATCGCCGCCGTCGCGCAGTGCGTTTCCGAGATGCCGAGCACGATCATCGCGGGCTCGATCTTAACAGATGACCGCCCGCGGACCGTCAGGGCCACCTGATCCCCGTCGCCTTCTTCATCGCCGCGTTCACGCTCGGGCCGACGATGAAGGCGGAAGGGCCTGACCCACGTGGAGATGAAGAAGATGACCCAGGGCGGGGAGCGCGGGTCAGGCGCCGGGATCGGCCACGAGCTTGACGGCCTCGATGCCGGCCAGCGCACACGCCTCGTCCTTGTTCGAGACGTCGCCCGAGATGCCGACTGCGCCGAGCACCGCGCCGGCCGCATCCCGGATGAGCACACCGCCGGGGGCCGGCACCACGCGGCCTTCCGACATGGCGTTGAGCGCGCCGAAGAAGGCCACCTGCTGCGGCTGTTCGGTTACTCGCCGGGCCAGCGTCCGCGAGCCGAGTCCCATCCCGAGGGCGCCCCACGCCTTGCCGATGGCGATCTGCGGGCGGACGATGCCCGCGCCGTCCTCGCGCGCGAAACACTTCAGGTGGCCGCCGGCGTCGAGCACGGCGACCGCCAGGGGCGCGCAGCTGGTCTCGCGACCCTTGCGCAGCGCGACTTCCACGATCATGGCGGCTTGCGGCAGCGTGAGGCTCATGGTCGGAGCACCTCCTCGATTCGTCCGCGTAGGGTATGCTCTGGCGTACCGCGACGCAACCACGCCCCGATCACAGGAGGTCGCCATGGCTCGCTGGGACACGCTGCAGGTCGACGGAACACCGATGCGCGTCTACCTCGACACGCCGGCGGGCGGCGGTACGGCGCCGGGCGTGGTGGTCATCCAGCACGGCCCTGGACTCGATCGCTTCATCGAGGACCGGGTGGAAGATCTCGCCCGCCACGGGTACGCCGCGGCCGCGCCCGATCTCTATCACCGCCAGCCCGCGGACGGTGCAGACATGATGGCGCGCATCGGGCGGCTGCGTGATCGGGAGATCGTCAGCGACGTGGACGCCACGATCGCTCACATGCGCCAGCTGCGCGAGTCGCGGGTCGGAAACCTCGCGGTGCTCGGCTTCTGCATGGGGGGCCGGGTCACCTTCATGCTGGCTGGATCGCGCCCCGCGGCGTGGCGCGCTGCCGGCGTCTTCTACGGCGGCAGCATCATGAAGCCGTGGGGCGACAGCCCGACGCCCTTCGATCTCACCGCCAACATCACCTGCCCTGTCGTCGGCTTCTTCGGCGCCGAGGACACCAATCCCTCCCCGGACGACGTGAAGAAGATCGACGCGGAGATGACCCGGCTCAGCAAGCCCCACGAGTTCCACATGTACGAGGGCGCGGGCCACGCATTCCTGAACTTCGGCAACGCCGAGCGCTATCGCCCCAAGCAAGCCGCCGACGCGTGGGAAAAGATGCTCGCGTACCTCGACCGCCACCTCAAGACCGCCAACTGAAGCACGAGGCCGGTTTAACGAGGCCGGGGCCGCCGGCGCGCAGAACCGAGGCGCGCCCCGGGTCCCCCGGGGCGCGCCGAGCGCTGGGGGCTTGGGGGCCCGGTCGAGGCCGCCATGTGAGTTGCCGGGCCATTTCGGGGCCCCGTATTTGACTGCAACGCCCGCGAAGCGCCACGGCCCTGCCTGGGCGCGGAGCGTGGGGGGTATGGGGGGCCATTTCGAGGCCCCCCATAAAAACCGGCCGGGACTGGGCTGTCGAAGACGACCCACCGTCGGCTGCGGTGGGTGAAGCCGAGACGCGTGGCGTGCAGACAGACGCGGTGGAGCGGGTCGCGCCGGCTGCCGTACGCTCGGTCGCCGACGATCGGGTGGCCCAGCGCGGCGAGCTGCGAGCGAATCTGGCCGCGGCGTCCGGTGGTGAGCGTGAGCTCGAGCAGCGTCGCGTCGGGCAGCCGTGAGAGAACCCGGTAGCGCGTGATCGACTCCCGCCCCGGCTCTTCGCCGCGCGCGGGACGCACGCGGAGCCCGCGGTCCTCGTGCAGGCGCGAGACCAGCGTGCCCTCGTCGTCGCGGACCCGCCCTTCCACGCGCGCCACGTACACACGCTCGGGCTGGCGCGCCTTGAACTGCGCCTGCAGCGCTTCCTTGGCCGCCCCGGTCCGTGCGAACACGACGAGGCCGGAAGTCTCGCGGTCGAGACGGTGCACCACGAAGATGCGCCCCGCTCCCCGCGCGTCCAGCCAGTCGCGCAGCAGGCGGTAGGCCGTCCGCTCCCGCTCGCTCTCCGTGCTGATCGTCAGCAGCCCCGGCGGCTTGTCGATCACCAGCAGGTCGTCGTCCTCGTGGACGAGCTTCAGGAGCGGTGGAAACGGCGGGGGCGGCGGGCCGCCCAGCTCGACGCGGTCGGTCGCGGTGACGCTGACGTCGCCGCGCTTGACGACCTCGCCGTTGACCCGCACCCGGCCCCCCTCCAGCCACTGCTTGAGGCGGCGGCCCGAGGTCTCGGGATAGAGCGCGCTCAGCCGGGCCCGGAGCGTCATGGGGTGGGCGCGCGCGCGAAGTCGAACGCGCCGGTGAGATCGCCGGCCCGCGCCCGCACGCCGGGAAGAGGCTCGAGATCGAAGCGGCGAGTGAGCAGCTTGATGATCGACGTCGTGTCGTAGGACGTGGAGTCGACGTACCCGCGCCGGGCGTAGGGCGAGACCACGATCGTGGGCACGCGCGTCCCTGGGCCCCAGCGATCGCCCCATCCCGCGCCGCGGGGCGGCGGCACGTGATCCCACCAGCCTCCGTTCTCGTCGTAGGTGATGATCACCGCGACCTTCGGCCAGAGCGGACTCTTGCGGATCCGGGCCAGCAGCTCTGCGATGTGCCGGTCACCCGACACGATGTCGGTGTAGCCGGGATGCTCGTTCAGATCGCCTTCCGGCTTGTAGAACGCCACCTGCGGCAGGGTGCCGGCGTCGATCGCGGCCACCAGGTCGTCCCCGTCCTTGAGATGGCGCTCGCGATCGGCCGTGCCGGGCGCGAAGCGCAGGAAGTAGTTGAACGGATGGTGGTGCGGCTGGAAGTTGAGCGTCCCCTGCACGCGCGTGTAGATCACGCTGCGGTTGGCCGACGGCGGCTGCATGCCATCGGCCAGCGCGCGTTGCCACGCGCCGGCGTACCACGCCCACGACACGCCGCGCGCCGACAGCGTGTCGCCCACGGTCCTCAGGCTTTGCGGATGCAGGGGGTGGCGAGCTGGATCGGCGAAGCGGAGATCGCCCGTGGCGGCCGGCCGCACGCCGGAAGGCTGATACGGAGGCTGGGCGGTGTTGATCGCATAGCCGTCGGGCGAGAACTCGCCGTCGCGAAACTGCGGCGGCCCCTGCATCGCCGAGGCCGGCGACTCAGGCCGGCGGACGAGCCGCCCGGTGACGTCGAGGGTGGCGCGCTCGCTCGCCGGCGCGGCGGACTCCAGCGGCGTGCACGCGCACACGAGCCAGAAGTGGTTCAGAAACGAGCCGCCGAAGGCGCCCATGAAGAAGTTGTCGGCCAGCGTAAACTCGCGGGCCCACTGCCACATCGGCAAGCTGCTGCCGTCGTAGTAGCCCATCACGAGGCCACCGGCGTCCGAGATCGAGGCGAAGCGGTTGTTCCGGCCGTCGGCGATCTGCTCGATGTTCTGGTAGTAGCGATGGACGAGATTGCGCACCTGCACCGAGGGCGGCAGGTTGATCGGCGGTGCGTCGATCCGGAAGGGCCGGTTCGGCAACACGCTCGGAAAGCGGGGGTCGGGCTCGGAGGTGCCGAGCTTCCACACGGGGGGCAGCGAGTCCATGAGCCGGCCGTCGCGATCCACCTGCGTCGTCTGCTCCAGTGTGGCGTTGGCCAGGCCGTTGGCGCCGGGGAACAGCCCGTAGAGGTGATCGAAGCTCCGGTTCTCGGCGTAGACGACGATGATGTGCTCGAGCTTGTCGAGCCCCGCCCGGTCGGTGGAGCCCGTGGCGCAGCCCACCGCCACCAGCGCGAGCGCCATCCAGCGTCTGACGAACCTCATGCGCTCCTCCCCTGGGGCCCCGCGACCGCCGCCCGCACTGCAAGGTCTGGCTCGCGACACTACGGTCAGGTGCGGAGGCCCGTCAAGCGCGCCGACACGGTCGAGCACGATGCTTGACCGGCCCGGCGCGCATGGCATAGCGTGGCTCCTGGTGAGCCGCTGGATCCACTCGCCCGTCTTCGACGGCGTGCTGATCGTGGGCCCGGCGGTGGTGTCGGTCCTGCTCGTGCTCCTCGTTCCCGCGCTCCGGGCGGAACACCTGCCGCCGTGGGGCTGGCTGGTCTTCGTGGTCGGCATCGACGTGGCGCACGTGTGGTCGTCGCTCTACCGCACCTATCTCGATCCCGACGAGCTCCGGCGCCGGCGCACCCACTACGTGGTGACCCCGCTCATCTGCTTCGGCGCCGGCGTCGTCCTCTACAGTCTCGGCAGCCTCGCGTTCTGGCGGGTGCTCGCCTACCTGGCCGTGCTCCACTTCGTGCGTCAGCAGTACGGATTCGTGATGCTCTACCGGCACCGGGCGGGCGAGCGCGGCTCAATCGATGCGCTCATCGACAAGGTCGCCATCTACGCCGTCATGTTGTATCCCCTCGCCTACTGGCACGCGAGGGACGACCGGGTCTTCGCGTGGTTCGTCGCCGGCGACTTCGCGGCCCTGCCGGCGTGGACGGCCGGGGCGGCCGGCGTGCTCTACGCCACGGCACTGCTCGCCTTCGCCCTGCGTCAGGCCCAGCGGGCTCTCCGCGGCGAGCCTCTGTCGTGGGGCAAGCTCGGCATCGTGGCATCGACCGCCGCGACCTGGTACGTCGGCATCGTCGCGTTCAACTCGGACTTCGCCTTCACCGTGACCAACGTGGTCGCCCACGGCCTGCCCTACCTGGCCCTGGTGTGGCTCTACGGACGACGCAAATGGACCGCGCCAAAGTCGTGGCGGACGCGGTTGTATCGGCCCGCGCTCCTCTGGGCGTTCGTCGGGGCAGCGATCTTGCTCGCCTATCTCGAAGAGGGCGCCTGGGATCTCCTGGTCTGGCATGAGCACGCGAGCCTGTTCGGCGACTGGCAATTGCTGGCGCTGCCGAAAGAGCTCCTCGCCGTCATCGTGCCTCTGCTGATCCTGCCCCAGGCCACACACTACGTCCTCGACGCCTGGATCTGGAAATTCGACGGCTCGAACCCGGGCCTCCGAGGCTATTTGTTCGGGGACTCTGAACCACCCGCCGGCGGCTCAAACAGGTCCAGATCCGAGGCGGCGCCCGAGGACCGCACGCGAGGCGTACTGCCTGTACGTTGAGCGTGCGGCCGCGGGCGCCAACGAAGCAGATGGGCCTGTTTCAGCCGCCGGCGAGCTCGACGAGCCAGCGGGCGGTACGCAGCAAGCGCGTGTCGCCGTGGCGGGGGCCGACGAGCTGGACGCCGAGCGGCAAGCCGTTGGCGCCGTGCAGGAGCGGCAGGCTGAGCGCCGGCATCCCGCAGAGCGTCCACAGCGTGCAGAAGGTCGGCTCGCCGGTCGAGGCGAGACCCGCGGGCGCCGTGCCCGAGGCGGTCGGCGTGAGGATCGCGTCGTAGCGCTGGTCGAGCAGCGCGGTGAAGCTCGCGTGAAGATCGGGGAGACTGGCCTGCGCCTGCAGATATTCCACGGCCGTCACCGCGCGGCCGCGCTCGATCCGCGCGCGGAGCGCGGCGGAGAGCTGGTCCCGTCCGCTCGCCCACTCGCGAGCGAGATTGGCCGCCATCTCGGGACCGGAGATGACCTCTTGCCAGCGCCCCGCCTCGCTGGCGGCCGGCACGAGCTCGATCTCTTCCACCTGCGCGCCGAGCTGCGCGACCAGCGCCCCGAGGGCGTCGCGCGCGTCGGCGTCCACGTCGTTCCAGCGCGCCGTCCTGACGAACGCGAGCATGGGTGGCCGCGGCGGCGCTTCCGCCGCCAGCGTGCGAAACGCCAGGTGCGCGCGCGGGCGAGTATCCGGATCGCCCGCATCGTGCCCCACGATCTGCTCCATCAGCAGGGCGATGTCGTCGATCGACCGGGCGAAGAGCCCGACGTGGTCGAGCGACCGGGAGAGCTGGAACATCCCGGAGCGCGGAATCAGCCCGTGGGTGGGCTTGAAGCCGTAGACGCCGCAGTACGAGGCGGGCCGGATCGTCGAGCCGGTCGTCTGGCTGCCGAGCGAGAGCGGCACCATCCCCGCGGCCACCGCAGCCGCCGAGCCGCTCGAGGACCCGCCGGGCGTGTGGCCCGGATCGTGGGGATTGCGTGTCTTGCCCGGATGCCGCGTGGCGAACTCCGTGGTGACCGTCTTGCCCATGATCACCGCGCCGGCGGCGCGCAGCATGGTCACGACCGAAGCGTCCCGCGACGGCGCGCGCCCGGCGTGCAGCACGGAGCCGTTCTCCGTCGGCATGTCGGCGGTGTCGATGATGTCCTTGAGACCGACCGGCACACCGTGCAGCGGCCCGATGGACCGGCCGGAGGCCTGCAGCGCATCCGCCGCGCGGGCCTGCGCCAGCGCATGCGCGGGGTCCAGGGACGCCCACGCCTGCACGCGGTCGTCGATCTCCCGCACGCGCTGCAGGCACGCGCCGACGAGCTGTTCGGCGCTGATGACCCGTTCCCGGATCAACCGCGCGCCGTCGGCCGCCGACAGTTCGTGGAGGCTGCTCAGGTCGGTCTCGGGCGAGCCCTCACGCCGCCGGCGGAGCGGCACGGCCTGGGTGAGGATCCGGGTCATGGCGTGGGCACGGCTTCGGGGGCCGGCAGTGTCAAGCCGACGTGGCGGCCCTCGCGGAGCACCGTCAACCGCAGCGCCCGGTCGAGCGGGACGTCGCTCATCGCCTCCCGGACCGCGTCCCGCGTGACGACGGAGTGCTCGTTGATCTGCAAGATCACGTCGCCCTGCTCGAGCCCGGCCTTCTGCGCCGACGAGCCCTTGAG
>Ga0068860_100005887_pt1 | contig 12340 bp, 5 predicted proteins | sample KBSSwiS32_FD_66597 | JGI IMG/M metagenome (GOLD analysis project Ga0068860, IMG submission 66597) | Switchgrass rhizosphere microbial communities from Kellogg Biological Station, Michigan, USA - KBS Switchgrass S3-2 | ecosystem: Host-associated > Plants > Roots > Rhizosphere > Soil ... | reverse complement strand
CCAATTCGGACCCAGCTCACCTCAACCGGACGGAGTCCATCCAGTAAGGAAATTCCATGCTGTCTTCAGTTATCAATTCTCTTCGTGCATTTAAAGGTCGGTACGATCTGGCCTTCTCAGAGGATCGGTTCTACGTTGAACAGAGAGCTGAATTTCTGGGAGGTATTCAACATTGCATCGAACAGGCAAAGGAGGGTTATCGCAATCCCCCACCAGCGCAGGTATTCGTCCGGAAGCCACTTAGAATCTGCTTGGCATGCTGATGTTTGTCTTGCTCCTATCCGTTCTGTTCGGTGGTCGTGGGACCTAGAGCGGTTCCATTTGGTATGGTGCCTGCTGACTGCCCTCAGAATTTGAAACCCAACCTATTCGCTTAAACCCGTGGCGACCAACCCTGACTGGTATAAGGCTCGGCTCTTTGGTCTTGGCACTATCAATCACCTGTACGAATAGCGGAGTTTTCGTTCAAGTTAGGCCTACAAAAGTTTGCTTCAGTGGATGAGAAAACGAGCCGGAGGAACGGACGCTCGCGCTTGTGGATTGTAGTAGTCGTAGAGGACGGATTCCGAGGACTGCGCCTTCATTGGGAAGCGCGCCTTCAATGAAAAGGAAAACGTCGTGCCGCCAGCACGCGGCCATACGTAGAAGACCACGCGATCGGGTTGAACTTCGTAGCTTTGCAGATCCCAGCCCGAATCAGCGACGGCAGAGTCCAACGAGGAGCGGTCTACGTCCGCTCCAGGAGGCAATCCCACCTCAGCCAACATCATACCGTACCCTCGAAAACCGACTCGTTCAGCATGGACGGTGCAGTGAATGGAATCACCGGGAGAGGCAGTGACATGGTCGAACTGTACGGAATAGCGCAACGACTCTGCATCGCCGCTGCGAACGGAAGAAGCGGTGATGGAGGGATCGGTCCAGGGCAAATAGTAAGTTCCGTTCAGGTAGACGCTAGCATGAGTCGACGGACCGCCACGAATTTCGACGGTGTGTTTCCCTGGCGAGAGAAATGACGTTAGGTCAGCGCGCTGCGGCGTAAGTTGGCGCGCATCGGATGACGAAGAAAGCTGCGGGCCGGGTTTGCCGTCAATGAAGATCCACATGGGAGTACGGGAGGTATCAACAGAAGAGAAGGCATAGCTCAACTGACGGACCAATGTTTCGAGGACGTCAACCGTGGCTTGTGTCGAGTACCACACGCCATACTGGTCCTTGTTCTTCAAAAGGAAGAGCGTACCGCGGTCGAGCGCACGCTGGAGTTCGGCTGAATGTGCCTGTGACTCCGTTATGGCAATTGCGTCCAGGACGAGAGCGGTGGTTTCGATACGACCGGTGTAGCCCCAGCCATAAAAGATGGTGTTGTGCTGGAGATCCCAGTAGCTGGCCTCGCCTTCGGGGTGCTCGAGCGAAAGGAGTGTGGCAATTTCCCTGGAAGCATCTTCTTTGGCAGCCAGTTTCGCGAGGGCAATGAGAGCGATGTCATAGGGATCAATATTGGCATGAGAAGTTTTAGCAAGGTACTCGACTGCCTTGCGTACCGCATCACGTTCGGCTGTGATGTCTTTATCGTCCAAGTTCCGGTGTTGCAGATCGCGCGCGAGGACCTCGACGACGTAGGCGGTGTCGTACAGGGCATACCCTTCGAGGAGTTTGCCGTCTGAACCTCTTTCCATCCAGGTGCCTTGCGGTGTGGCTTGCTGAAGCAACCATTGGCGCGTAGCAGCGATCACGTCTGGGTCCACTTCGGTGAATTCCGATGCTTCCGAAAGGAAACGGAGGGCATAAGCCGAAACCGAAATTTCAGGCCGGCCTTTGCCCCAGAGGGAGAAACCGCCACCCGGCTCGCGATAGCGGAGCAATTTCGCGTAAGCCAATTTGACATAGTGGTTCGCACGGGCATCGACCGGAGAAGACGGAAAGTGCTGGGCCTTCTGTATCTGCAACCAAAGCAAGCTCGGATAGGCGGAAGAGATCGTTTGCTCAGCACAACCGTAAGGGCGTTCCATGATGCCCTCGATCGCATCGCTGACGTGTGCGATTAGACTTGGGTACACAACCAACTCGGCTTCGACAGAGCCTGGAAGAGCGCTCCCAGGAACTTCCATCGAAAGCGAGGTGTGACCAAGGAAGATGGAGCTGGACTGCTCCAGGCGTTGCTGGCCATCAGCGTGGACGCGGAGTTTCTTCTCGATGGCGTCACTGTCTTTTGCAGACGAGCGGTTGAAGGCCGTGAGGCGTTGCTTGGCTTCCTTCATGGGAAGTGTCGCGCGAAAGGAGAAAGCCTGCTCGGCGTAGTCTCCAGCAGGGACGTCGAGTTGGAGAGTGCGCGGAGAGAGAGACTGAGACCAGGGCTCCGCGGCCCAATCGAGCGAGACCGATTGCGGCTTATCGAGATAATTCCGCACGGTCACAGGCAAATGGATTTCGTCGCCAACGGTCAGCACTTTAGGAGGCTCGAGTTCGGCAAAGAAGGGCAGAAAAGCACGGATGTCGGTAGAAGCAGTGGCGATGTGCCCGTCAAGCGTGGACGCAATGACTGAAACCTTCCAGGTAGTGATGCTGTCGGCGAGAGGAATCTTGACTGTGGAGCGGCCAGCGCGATCGGTATGAATCTCGGGCCGCCAGAGGAGCGTCTCCGGGAAATACTCGCGGAGACGGGGTGTGGCTAGCGGGATATTGATTTGAGCGGACGCGGCGCCCGATTTCGTGGTCAGCACGACCCCTGGAGAGAGAAGTGCAACAGACGATGCTTCAGTCTGGACTTGGACACTCTGCGCCTGGACTTCGACAGTCTCTGTTGCGGCTCCGACGTTTAGCGTTACTCCAACATCGGTCACATTGCTGGAGAGCACCGGAATGCTAGTCAGAACATAGGAACGGAAGCCAAGACTCTCAACCAGAACGCGATAGGTCCCAGGAGGTAGGTTGGAGAGCAGGCAAAGTCCCTGATCGTTGGCTTGCCCCTCATAGGCAACGCCCGTTGCTTCGTTGGTGAGAGTGATCTTCGCATTGGAGATGACCGCACCCATTGGATCCTGAACAAGGATACGGACGGCTCCGGAATTGCCGCTGTAGAGTGGTTGCGGCTTTTGGAGAGTGTTGGGCTTGCTCGTAGAGTTGCCAGACTCTTCAAGAAACGGAGAGGCGAATTTGGCGAGAACGAAATCATCGGCCGTGTTAGGAGTGAGGTCCGGACCGTCGCTGACGATGCTGATGACTTTGGTTGCGCGCGTGACAGGAGTCTGGTCGGCCGCGATGTTCTGTCCGTATGCGCGCAGCGTGATCTTATCCGTGTAGGCCGCTTCGACCGTAGGGACGATGCGATATGGCCGACCCCACGGATCGCGCATTGCATCCCACTCGATCTCGTGACTGACCATCACTTTCTGGAATTCCTGTTCGTTTTCAGGAAAATGGGCGGAGGACTTTGCACTGTCGAACAAAGCATCCGAAGTGCGCTGCGCGGTCTCGCGAAAGTAGGGCATATGTTGCACAGCGACCTGGAGATCGTCCAAGTCTCCAGTTGGGTCGTTTGGGCCGGAGCGAAAGCGCTTGTCGGGGCCGGCACTCAGCACTTTGATCGTGTAATTGTCGCGTTCAACGTCGAACAGAAAGCGGTAAGGCGTGCCCCAGGGATCCGCAAAGCTGGAAAGCGAAGTGTGCTGCTGGGCGCACGCGGCTTCGAGAGTGGACTCATTGCGGATGTAGCTGCCCGTCCTCACGTGGTAGGCGTCGGTGACGGCGCGAAGGCGCTTCGCGTCAGATTCGAAAAAAGGCCGCAACAGGGTCATTGCGATGAAATCATCGGACGTTTTCGGAGTCTTGTCCGGACCTTCGCTATCAAATTCAAAGACTTCGTTAAGCCATTGATAGGAGCGCCGGATATGGTAGGAACGTCCCCAAGGATCACTCAGGCGGGAAGCATCCATTCCTTTCTCTTTCAGAAAGCTCGCATACTTCGCATCATCCGCCGGGAAATGACCCGTATTGGAGAACTGTTCTTGCAGAAGCTTGGCAACGGGATCAAGAGTCGACCGAATCTGCTTCTGAAAAACGTGTTCAAAGTTGCGTGGACTATCCGACGATTCAAGTCGCAGGGGAACGCCGGTGCCTTTGAACAGCAGTGCCTGGGCCACAAGTTCGAGGTCAACAGGAACAGTGACGTTTGACGCCCGATTGAGGAGCTGTTTTACTGAGATACCAGCGATGGATTCGTTGTCCTCCTCAAAAGAACGGAAGCCGAGTCGAGGATCAATGTGTTCGTATGCGCGAGTGAAGAGGCTGGCTTCCGTGCGCGCGAGCTCCTCGAGCGCCTGATCGTAGACAAGCATTCCGAGCACACCCTCGACAGATTCTCCTTCTGAACTACGCACGTGAAGATTTACAGAGGCAGCCTCGCCCGGGCGATAGGTAGTCTTCACTGGCTTAGCGTCAAGCATGAGATTACTAGGCTGGGGAAAAAGGACGCTGGCTGCGGCCATGCGGGAATACATTGAGTAAGGCTCCGTCCCAATGTTCAAGGGGTACGCGGCAAGAGCAATCGTCCCGCTGAATTGCTGGTCCGCTAAGAAAGTCACGTGCGCCTTGACACGAGACATGTTCAGTTCTTGGGACGCCAGGATTGTCTGCGTCTCGGCTTGCACGAGGTCGACACGCACGCGGCGTTGGGGCATAGAGGATTCCAGTTCAGCCTCGATGGGATCCCCCGGCTTCAAGATTGCCCTTACGGGAGTTATACGAAGAGCAGGATCATCTTGTAGAGAATACGACTCGAGGTGGGTACCCGAGCGGCCGTCGAGGGTCTTGGCTTCGAGCACGGCATAGATGCGATCGATATTTTTGTCGGTATCCGGATTCTTTTCCTCTCGAAGGGGCTCGGAGAAATGGGCACGCGCAATACCGTATCGATTCGTGCGGACGTGCACCGTGGCGAAAGGCTGGACCGGGTTTGACGGGGAAGTGTGGGATGGATCCTGCGCGTAAAGGCGGGTGAGAACGTCAGCTGCGACGGCAGTTCCATCTGCCAGAGAACTGGAAATGTAAAACACCGGCGGAAGCCCAACGGGCAAAGCGCCAGCAACGTTGAGCACATAGAGATGTATCGCGTCACGAGAGATACGGACGTCGAAGTGGAGCTCTTGGGTGCGCTTGGAGGAAGCGTCGGTCACGTAAGCCGCGTAACGAAGGTCCTCAAAACGTTTCCAGTCGGTATCTTGGAGGTCGGCGTGGTCTTTAGAGAGATTCAACGTCGCGTGGAACTCGTTCTTGGCGTCGAGTTCGCCTTCCTCAGATTCTCCCTCTTCGCTTTCCCACTTCTGGTCGCGATAGTTCCACTCACGGCGAGTTTCACGGACGATGCGAACGTGGCCGCGCAACACGGGCTTGCCAAACACGTAGTTTGCGCTGACGGTAAGATCAGCGTTCTGACCAGGGAGATAGGAGGTTTGGTTGGCGACGACATTCACGATGAAGCTGGAGAGTTCGTAGCGGGAGATTCGGATGAGTTGATTGCCTTGCAACTCTCTGCTACTGGCGTCTCCGGAGATGTCGGCTGAGACTCGATAGCTGCCTAGTTTCTGGGAGGACGGAATGGTCCAATCCGCGGAAGCAATGCCGAAGCGGGAGGTTTCCGCGCCAGTGGAGAACGTGACGGTGTCGTCGGCATCGTAAAGGACAAAGCGCACAGGACGCTTGGCCCAGGCATGGCGTTGGTCGTCGAGAACCAGAGCACGCATGTGCAAGACCTGATCAGGCTGATACAAAGGTTTGTCGGTAGAAAGCAGGACGGCGGCGCGCCGCCAGTAGCGAAGGGTAGCGCTCAGCGAATTCTGGAAATTTCCACGTGTGCCGCGGATTTCACAATCTAATTCTTCGTCGTCGGGAGCGCCCTGCATTTCGGGAAGATGGAAGGTCAACAGCGCCTCGCCACGAGAATTGGTTCGGGCCTCAGCTTTCGTGCCTTTTGCATTGTCATCGTCTTCATCGCCGAATGTGGCGGTGAGAGAAACCCCAGCGACAGGCTTCTCAGAATCGGGACGCGTAGCCCATACGCGGGCCACGTAGGTCCGCCCCATGCCGACGGCATCAAGACCTAGAAAATGAAGCTCAAACAGGTCCGGGATCAGCGCGTAGGGCGACAGAATTCCGAAAATGGCGGGCGTGGGGCTTTTATCCAAGTGCACTTCGTAGAAAAGGCGAGAACTTGCAGCATCTTCGAGGCCCTTCTCAGGGGCCCAATCGAGGAGAACCTCAAACCTTTTCGGCGTGGAGCTGAGCTGGATGGGGATGGAAGCTGTGGCTAAGACCTTGTCATCCGGACTAAGAATCTTGCCTTCCAACGTAGCGGAAATTGTCTGGGGAACGTTCGCCGACAGATCGATGGAAAAGACGGAGCTTTTTTCTTTCAAGGCTAAGCGGGCGCTCTTATCGTTCGCCACCACGGAAGTCACCGGGTTGCGCGTTCGACCTTGAGCGAAGAATGAAAACGAGAAAGCAGACAGCAGGACAACCACTCGCGGCATGCGTGTTCGCATTACCCCACCCTCCTGGGTGGAATGCAAACCAACATCAATTATCATATTGGTTGCCAACTTGCCGTTGAAGATTATTATCTCTTGATGTCGTTCAAATTACTTCTCATTATCAGGTAAGCGCAGAAGCTCGTGCGCGTGCTCATACAGCGTCAAGGATGCGAAGTGTACATGTCTGGCCCAAGCCATCGCCCCACTAGAAGAACAGGAGCGAGAAACACTGTTCGAGGCTGGCGAGATCAACAAGCGATTGGGGGAAAAGTGGGCAAACCGCAATTAGTTCGGATACACAGGAAACTTTAGCCCATTCCGGTGACCAAGAACCCTGTCCGACCTGACACTCAAGGCGGATTCCCTTCTCGATAGTTCAACGAGCACACGCAGCGGTTGCAAATAGGATTGCTGGCAAGATCGAGACTGGATCGGAACGAGATGGCGGCTCGTCCGTTGACGACTTTCTCGAGATCCCCGTTCCGGATTGTGCCCACTGGCTGGTGGAAAAAACAGGGGCGCACCGTGCCATCGGTTTCAATCACGGCCGAGGTCCAGGGTGCGTTACAGACTGGCGACTCGGGGCGTGCCAGAGCCAGACTCTCTCGAAAACGGCTGGCAATGCGGCGGAGTTTCTCTGGAGATTCCGCGACAAAGCCACAGGCGATCTCTTCCGTATGTTCGCGAATGAGCAGCTCTATCTCCTCTTCCAAGCCAAACAGTTCGCGCTGTGTCAGACCTATGTCCTGTTGACGGCCTTCGGTCCACGGCACGGGCCGATTGAACGCCTGCGAAGTGAGATCCGCGGCAAGGAATGAGATTCCGTTGAGATTTAAGTTCTTCGCGGTTTTCACCGTTTCCCTTAAGTGCAGATAGTTGAGCTTTTGAACGGTGGAACGAGCGGTGATGCGAAATTTCGGAGTAAGACGCCGGATGGCGGCAATGCCGCGCTCGATGAGTGCGAACCCTGAATGTATCTGCCGGATGAGGTCGTGAATGCGCGCCGGACCATCCAGGGAAACAATCACCTCGTCCACGGCATCCACAATCCGGGAAGCGCACTTTTCCAAAAGCAAGCCTGAGGTGAGGAGCGTTACGCGAATCCCCTCCTTTTTCAGAATGCGGCAAAGCACGGGCCATTCCGGATTTAATAGCGGCTCACCTCCGGAAAGGACGATCCATTTCACGTGAAGCCGCCGAATCGCTGGAAGCATTCGCTCCAGGTCAACCGGACTGAAGGAGCGTGATTCCCTATTTTTCCAGATGTCGCACATGACACAGCGACAGTTGCAGGAAGTGTGTGCGTGAAGTATGAGGATCGGCAGCGAGCTAACGGCGTGACGCGAAAATGTGGGTTCGTTTTTTTCGATTACGACCAGACTATTCATGGCTTAGCCTTCTTCCGTTCATCCGCAGGTCTCCGCCGCAACGAGTTTGCGTATGCTCCCAGAGCAAAGGAATAGGTGCGCGAAGCCATCGCGTTTGGTCCTCCACCGAGAGCGGGTGCAATCCGCAGCTGATGCTTGTGGGAAGGTGATGCAAGATTTCCGGCGATGCCAACTGAACGCGGCCGCCGATAACCACGAGCTGGACATCGCGCCAGGAAAGACTCAGCAATCTTTCCGCAGGCGACGCTCCGGTGTCCCGAACGGCGAAAAAATCAGCGCGCGAAGCGGTGTCGATACGACCTTCGCCATTGCGAAGGCGCAGGATGCGTGCTGCCTCGAGGGTCGTCATGCGATAGAGAGAATTCGCATCCACCCCAAGAATTTCGTGAGCAAAACGAATCTCGTCCAGCAGATCTCCGCGTGCGGTAAGCGGTGAATCGTTGCCCAGGGCCACAGAAGTTAATGTGTTAATCGTGGTGGTGGCTAGCGTTCTCCCAAACAGGAAGGTATTGGATGTCGGGCACCAGATTAGGCTGGCGTGGACAGACCTGAGGAGCGCCAAGCCCGCATCGTCGAGCCCCAGACCATGGACGAGGATGGTTCGATCCGTGAGAATTTGCGCATTCCAGAGCTTGGTAAGTTCCGCAGAACTCTGCTCGTCAATGCCTTCCGCGAGATGCAGAATGAAGGGTTGGTCTGCGGGAGTCGCGCGTGCCTTCGGTATCGCGTCGGAATCGAATGCGAGGGAATGCACCCAGCCAAAATCTCGAACCACACGTACAATGAAGTCGTCGTCGAAAACGTCGGCTTCATACGGATTGTGATGGCATACCGTTGTGACTCCACAAAGGACGTTGCGAATACCACCCCACCACAAGCGAACCTTCTTTGGCACGGCTCGCTGCGTTTCAATTGTGGAACGATGGGATTCGTGGATGTCTTGGGCCCATTCGACAGAATTGCGGTACCCACCTCGTCCCAGTCGCGGAAATAGCGCGAATTCTAGATGGTCGTGGGCATTGACAAGACCGGGTAAGACAAGAAAGCCATCGAGCTCAATGCTTGTGCCTTTGGTCTCACCGTATATTGCGCGCTCGGCATTTTGCCGGCCACCAAGAATGATGCCTTCATTGGAAATCGAAAGTTCACCCGCCACACTGTCATCAGGACCAACTGCAAAGCACGCGCCCCGGACGGATGAAACAAGACCGCTTTGACACGACTCCGAAACATCGGAGTGAAACGCGCTGAACTGCAACAGGTAGATTGCCGGGCGACCTTGGGCAGCTTGAAAAGAAAGAGACATGCCTGCCTGATCAAACATTTCGCGTTCCGGGCCACCGAAACATGGTTCAATGCGCGTGGATTCATGGAAACCCGCCTTGCCGAACGCTGAGACGATCCTTTCAAGAGAATAGTTGTGCGTAGCAACTTCATGGAAGACGCCGTCTTGTTTAAATCCCCGGCGCCAACCGAGGCTAGAGACCGTTCGAGGATGGAGATCAGTGACGAAAATAACTCCCCCGGTTCTCAAAATGTCGCGAATTCGACGTGCGAGACCTTCTGGGTCCGCAATATAGCTGAGCACAAAAGAGCAGACGACGATATCCACGGAACCTGCCGGCTGCTCGAAGGTTTCCCAATCCGAACAGATCAGAGTTGCCCGCTCTCCCATCCGTTTGCGTGCAATCGCAATCATTTCCGGAGAGGAATCCACACCCACCAGGCTTTTCGTGTTTCGCGACGCGCACCTTTCGAGCCAGCGTCCCGTTCCGCAACCGAGATCCAAAACGGCACGCCCGGCAAGGTCCGGCAGCAAGACCTGCAGATACCGCTCTTCGAGCTCGAGGACGGGATTGTGCTCTTTGTCATAGACGTGAGCCCATCGTCGGTACGCTTCTTTGGCATTGAGCAACGGAGTGGTTGTGGGAGGCGAAGTGGGCATCATCGCGATGAGTCCGATCAGAGACTCTCCTGTTTGGGTTTGCGCAGGTTGACAAATTCGTGAGCCCAGCGAAGCTCGCGCGGCCATGCATAGAAGCGCGTGGCATAACGCCAGGCACTCAGGGCTTTGAGAAGCGCGCGGCTCCACCGTGGAGCGCGAATATCCTGCACCGTGGGCCAACGCGAGCTGACAACTGTTTCGAAGTTGTCGATAAGCTTTTTCGTTTTGCGCGTCAGCCATGGTGTATTGGGATCGATGCGCAGCGTAAAATCGAGCCAGCGTTTCGTGGCCCATTCCTCGGGACTTGTCGGGAATTCTATCTGGCCGTCAATTTCCCCATACATCGACGTGCGCTGCGGAACCGGTGTGTAGTGATACATGATGATTTCCGATTGGGGATTCACGTTCTTGATGGTTCGAATAAATTGAAGCGTCTCTCGAGTGTCGCGTTCTGGATCCCGCGGATTTCCGATGACGAATGAAAATTCGGGGATAATTCCGAACTGCCGAATCCGCCTTGCTACGGCAAGCGTTTCCTCCGTGGTGATGTCCTTTTGCATCTCTTTCAGCACCCAATCCGAACCGGATTCGGCGCCAAAGAAAATCATGGTGCAGCCCGCACGGCGAATGGCATTCAGCGTCGCGTCGGAATACCTGTTGAATATGTCCACCCGCGCCTCGCACCACCATCGCATGTTGAGCGGCGCAAGCCGGTCGCAGAGATCCCGAGCATGGTCCTCTCGTAGAAAAAAATTCATGTCATAAAACTGAACGGAATCCGCGCCGTATGCACTGGAAAGATGCCGAAGAATGGCTTCCGTTCGTTCCGGGCTCTCCAGCTTTTCCCGCGTTCCGTAAGCGGCGTGAACACCACAGAAACTGCACTTGAACGGGCACCCGATGCTGGCATGATGAGCCGCAGTCCGTTTTCCGAAAAAGGAAGGCCGGAGATAGTTCTCCACCGGAATGCGGTGGAAAGGCGTCCACGGGAACGCATCAGGGCCCTTCATCAGACGCTCCGGATTATGGCGGTGCAAGCCAAATACGTCTTTGTAGGAGAGCCCCTGGATGCTTTCGAATTTGCGATTTCCCCGGAGCGCGTCAAGCAGTTCAAGAAGAGTATCCTCGCCTTGACCGCGCACCACATAGTCCACATAGCGAGCATTCAGAGTCGCATCGCAGTAGATGGAAGGAAAGTATCCGCCCCATACAATGGGAACCCGGGGGTGCAGCCGGCGGATTTCCCTGGAAGCTTCCATGGCCGTGACCATTTGTGGACCCGGCATGGCGGTGACGCCGAGAAGTTCCACGTTGTTCTCGCGAATCAAGCGGGCGATCGTTGAGGTGGCGTCATCGTCCACATTGCCGTCTACGATCGAGTATTCTTCTTTTCCTTCTAGCACTGCGGCCAGTGCCATGATGGACAACGGAAACCGTCGATTGCGCGGCTTCGTGGAACGCGGATTGAATAGAATAATCACCGGGAGAGGACCTCGGCGGAATAGATTTGAAAAACGGAGGGCTCCCGCCGACGCGTTAGCTTTGCGAGCCAGGGCCGTAACCCCCAGCGCAAGCCATACCACGGTCTATAACGCTTCCAACATAATCCGAAACTGTCTTCCAGCTCGTTGAGCCGCTGGTCCGTTAAATATTCGCAGCTTCCCAGAGAATCGGAACGAGTCCCAAAATGCTCTTGAAAGTGTGCGCGGCGCTCGCACACCATCCGCCGGCCGCTTTCTTCATTGCTGTACCATGGCGAGTCGATTATCAGAACCGTGCCTCCTGGCTTTAGACAGCGAATGGCCTCACCTAGGGTTGCCTCGTAGTTCGCGGAATAGTGAAATGACGCGGAAAAAATGGCGCAGTCGAATTGCGAATCACGGAAGGGCAAACAGTCCAATTCCGCTTGGAAGCGCGGAAAGAGTTGCGGAATCGCGCGGCGATAATTTGCCCCGGCTCCTAAACCATCGACAGAGTTGGTAAGCAGATCGACGGCGACGGGAGAATGCCCGAGCTGGGCAAGACGATAACTGAGCCACCCATTTCCGGCACCGAGATCGAGGCAAAGCAAATTGCCTGCGGCACGCCGCGCAAGCTCCGGAAGAATTCTCCGCTGAAAATAGGTGAAGGAGCGTCCGCGAATCTTCCACTGCGATGGATTCCGGCCCGTGAGGTCGTCGAAAGGAAGCGCCAGGTAAAAGTCGGCAGCGTCGCTACCCCGCCCTTCGCGGGAACGGATCTGTTCGTATTCGCGAACGAACTGGCGAAAATAATGCGCACGCGCAACCGGTAGCGCGTTCCAGATGCCCGATTCCTGCGACAGGTAAAAAGCGCAACTTGCACAGCGCATCCGAATGGCGTCATGCAGAAGAGCCCTGTACCGGATGGCGCCCAAAGGCGCGGAACATTGCGGGCACTGAATCCACACGCGGTCCATAGGGTTGGTCTGAACTCGTTTGGGACAGGCGGCGGCGAATGTTTCC
>Ga0068860_100005881_pt1 | contig 12349 bp, 11 predicted proteins | sample KBSSwiS32_FD_66597 | JGI IMG/M metagenome (GOLD analysis project Ga0068860, IMG submission 66597) | Switchgrass rhizosphere microbial communities from Kellogg Biological Station, Michigan, USA - KBS Switchgrass S3-2 | ecosystem: Host-associated > Plants > Roots > Rhizosphere > Soil ... | reverse complement strand
CTTGGACATTGAATATTGCGTGTTGAATATTTGAAGATTTAACTTCAACACTCAATCTTCAAGTATAAACCCACACACTGGCGCGGGTCTCTGAAGTCTCTGGCCCGCGCAATGTCGTTATTTTCCTTTTTAGCTCTATTAATATGTCTGTACCACCCGGTATACAAACCTTTTAACTTCTCCAACAACTCCTGACTCAGCTCTTTTTTGTTTGAGAAGATCTGATTTCCAGAAGGCCTTTGCTTTAGCTGTATCATTTATGGCTGTTACCACTGTTACTTTATGGTTGTCATCCATATCGTAGCCGTAAGCCCTGTCTGTTACACCATTATCTTTTCTCATCTGCCTGTTACCTTCAAATGCAGTTTTCCAGGCATCCCAGTCTTTCACTGTAAAGGTGGTCATAGACCTCAGATCCGGCATGTTTGGAGACATATCCTGGTACACGATGGTATTAAATGAAATTGAGGGCGCACCGATTACGCCGCCTTTATGCATCGCTGCTTTCAGGTTGGGGTCTTTTGCAAATGCTTTCGCTTTAGCGACATCGTCTGCCTTAACGGCTACCATCACCATATTGGAATCATCCGCCCCACGGCCTATTACAAAATTATGTATACCATTGGCCAACCGCATGGAATCATGTGCATCATAGGACGTTTTCCATTTTGCAAAATTGGCAACCTTGTGCCTGACAAGCATTATATTTTCAGGCGTGGTGTTGATAGTTGATGCGGTAGTTGCCGGGGTTGCTGTACTGTCAGCGGCAGTGGTTGCCGTGCTGTCAGAAGTTGTGGCAGTATCTGTAGTTTTCGATCCATCTCCGCCGCACGAAGATAAAAGAAAAACACAGGCAATGCCGAGGGTTGATAAAAATTTTAATTGCCTCACTGTTTTAAGTTTTAAATGGTTAAAATAAAATTTATATGAGTACAGTTGAACGAATACAAATTACGTGCTAATAATAAATGTAGAATATTTATTTGTAGTAATGTAAATAATAAATGTACTGCCCGGATTAATTATTACTTGAGGGCCCGGTACAGATTTTGGTCCAGTTGTCCATCTTCGTGGTAATGCCGCCCTCCATCGGCGCAAGCGTCGCTGCATGTGCCGGAGTTGAAACAGATTTGTGCATTTACTTAGATTGGTTTAAAACAAAAGCGGAGTGATTTTTGCAGACCTGATAACTATCGGGTGAAAGGATTAACTGAATTAAGTTATAGTTAATACATGGCAACGGACGCGTGCGCTAGCAAATGGACGTCGCGCACCTGTACATGAGCGCAGCATAATTGGGCACTGTTTCGAACTTGAACCTTGCACTTTAAACTTTGAACTTTGAACTTTTCAATTATTTATTAAAAAATTCTTAAATTCATACTGCGTTTAAAAAACTCCATAATCTTGTTATTCATTTCTAAATTTTAAAATATGATAAAGAATTATTTCAAACAAATTGCATGCAGTGCATTCCTGGGTATCCTTTTTTTGTCTTTTCAATCATTCATCGTTAAAAGGGATGACCCCAAAACCGTGACCGGGGAAATTCTGGATATGAAATGTTATAAGGCTGGCGGTAAGCACGGTGAGGCCCATAAAGAATGTGCGGCCAAATGTATAAAAGGTGGCTCACCAATGGGCATTCTTACTGAGGATGGTAAAGTTTACCTTTTGATTGAAGGCAAAGAGAACGCAGACGCTTATAATAATGCTAAAAAGTTTGCAGGTGAAAAGGTGACATTAACTGGTACTGTATCGGAAAAAGATGGAGAACAGGCATTAATTGTAACCGAGGTAAAAGCGAAGGCGTAAAATATCGGCTTTCGTTAGCTATAGCTTTAATATATTAACTGCACTATGCCAGTACAACCTGTTGCACCAGCTGTTTCATGTACTGAAGGGAAATACGCGTGGCATGATCAACCTCTTCTATCCCGGCCAGCTGGTGATTTTTGATCACCGGCAAACAATATTCTGAAGTGAAGTAACCCTTATAACCGGTATGGTAAAGTGCTTCTATAAAAGACTGGTAGTTGATCAGGTCGCCGCTGCCAGGTGAAGGGTCCTGTACAATTTCGCCGCTCTCTTTCTGACTGAAATTCCATGCCCCATAGTGAGTATGAACTATATGTCTTTTGCATTTTTCTACCGCTTCATGTACATATTCATCGCTCTGCCGCTCGTAGAACAGGGGCACGTCAATACAAAGCTCTACATTCCTGCGGTCTATCTCCTGCATCATGGCAAGCGTATCCTCGTATCCTTTTGTTAATACAGGCGCATGATTCTGTAATGCCAGCGTAATACCCATATCCGCCGCCCTATCAGCCACTTCACGGATCCCTTCCACGCAATGGTTCCATTTGCGGAGACCTGCAGGCCATAAGCGTTTATAATGATCGCCTCTTTCAAATTGCCCATACAATGCAATATCTTCTTCATCATTGATAATGCCGGGCCAGGCCGCAAAAACTTTTACAAGATTAATACCCAAATCGTTTGCCATCTCCAGGACAAAGCGCATCATGGCAAAATTGTTCTCCCGCTCCTCCATATGCTTTCCCGCAAAATTCGACATGCTTTCAACTGCACATAACACAATGCCCTCATCGGCAGCCATCTTTTTTATACGGCTGCGATCTGCCTTACTCAAATCAAGGGGGGAAGCGACCGGTCGCTTGGCTTCTATAGCTAATGCATCAAAGCCAAACTCTTTGGCCCGATGGATCTGCTTTTCGAGAGATAGGGCTTGTCCTTTGTAAAACAATCCTCCGTATGTTACACTTAATAAGGCAAATTTCATATCGCTTGATTTTGACTTTTAGCAGGTGTAAGATAAATATTTTTTTGGTTAGGACAGGCTACCGAAGACGAGAGTTTTAAGTTAGCGCAGGGTCTCAATTAACTGAACTGAAAAAAGTTTATAGCCACAGTAAACCACATTGGGCAGACGTCAACAGAGGAATAAAACCTTCTTAAACGTAACTTGCTTAAAAGAGAAGTCCCCGGCAGAGTTGGATAACCTTCCCTGATCCTGATGTATTAGCTTTGGATGTTGGAAAATCCAGAGGCCGGGCTAGAAAGTTTAAAGCAATTACAGTGTGTTGAACCAAAATCATATTTATGAAAAGTTATTATCGTATCATGCCTGTGGCAAAAAGTAATTACACTGATACAAGCTATAACAGGAACTGCATTGCCCAAAATTCTTTACCTGGTAAAATCCTTCATAACCCACCTGAATTTAATAAGAAAGTTACCAGACGTAAGTTCCGGTCAATATTGGTTTTGATTGCAATGCAATTTATTATTATAAATAATTGTGCCCGGGCACAGGACGACAGTTTAAACTTCGATGAAAGTAAAATTCCAGCGTATACATTACCGGAATTACTAGTTACAGACGATGGCAAGGTGATACATACTTCCAGAGAATGGGAAAACATCCAACGGCCTTTAATTCTTAAAAAATTTAGCGAAAATGTTTATGGTAAAATTCCTGGCAAACCACGCAATATTCATTATAAAACGACCGTTGTTGACAAGGACGCTCTCGGAGGAAAAGCAACAAGAAAGGAAATAACCGTCTACTTTACAAAAGGCGATGATGGGCCTTCGATGGTTATATTACTCTATCTGCCTAACCAGGTAAAAGGCAAAGTTCCTGTGTTTATTGGATTAAACTTCCTGGGAATTCACGCGACTCAATTCGATTCAACCATTACTATAACTGATAACTGGAAGCGCATCAATAGCGGTAATGCATCTATTCTGAAAAAAGACTGGACTGTGCCTTCCGGGTGGAAACGCGGCACTAATAATAAGACGCCAATACGCGGGGAGGATGCTCATCGCTGGCCGGTAGAAGAACTTATAGCAAACGGCTATGGAATGGGCACCGCTTATTATGAAGACCTGGAGCCAGATAATCCTGAGGGCTGGAAAACCGGGGTACGCAACACCATGCAGCATGACCTAAATATTAAACCCGGGGAATGGGGATCAATATGTGCGTGGGCGTGGGGGCTGAGTAGGGTCATGGATTACCTGGAAACTGATGAGCGTGTAAATGCAACCCAGGTTGTAGTTACAGGGCTTTCACGTTTAGGCAAAACGGCTTTGTGGGCAGGCGCTAACGACCAACGCTTCGCTATCGTCATTTCTAATGATTCCGGAGAGGGAGGCGCAGCATTATCGAAAAGAATTTATGGTGAAACAGTTGAACTTATCAATAGAGTGAACCCACATTGGTGTATAGAAAAATATAAGAGCTACAACTTTGCAGTAGATAAGTTGCCGGTTGATCAGCATATGCTTATAGCATTGGCGGCTCCGCGGCCAGTATATATAGCCAGTGCAATACTCGATAAATCCGCAGACCCAAAAGGAGAATTTTTAAGCGGTAAATTTGCCGGTCCGGTGTACGCACTCTTTGGTAAAACAGGCGTTGCAGTAGAAGATCAACCTCCTGTTGATACACCGGTAGGTGAAACAATTGGCTATCACGTCAGAAGCGGCGGCCATGATATTTTAATGTATGACTGGAAACAGTTTATAGGTTTTGCTAACAGGCATTTTAACTATCATATTAGATAAAGGAAGCACCTTTTCGGTATGAAAAAAAATGTCGGGATGAAGATGGAATTATATCTTGCCGGCAGGCGTAAAAAATTATTTTTAAAACAATAATAACGGGTTACAGTTTCATAAAATAATGAATAAGTTATTTAATCTTTAATTATGCTATTCAAAGACAATAAGCAGGTTTATTAGCTGAACTTTAAAAGAATATTATTAGCTCAACTTTAAAAAGAATATCCAATATCCACCTTATGAAAAAAATTATTGCTGCTTTGTCATTCTCGATATTGGTATTGGTTTCCGGGGCACAGAATACCCCTGACGCAATACTTGGCACATGGATAACTGCGGCTGGAAATTGTAAGATTGAAATTTATAAACAAAGCGAGGAATTCAAAGCTAAAATTGTATGGCTTAAAGAAGATAAGAATGGGATGAGTGATTATACAGATAAAAAAAATCCTGACCATGCCTTACGTACAAGGAAGCTTTTAGGGATGGACGTAGTAAATGGGCTTCATTACGATCCCGAAGAAAATGAATATGTTGATGGAGTGATCTACGATGCAAGAAACGGGAAAAAATGGGATTCAGTTGCATGGCTTACTGATGATAATTTGCTAAAAGTAAAAGGATACTGGGTATTTAAATTCCTGAGTCAAACCAGTACCTTTAGAAGGGAATAAATAATCGTAAGAATTTTTCACCGAATCAAAATTATTTTGCCACTGCTGGCGCAGGCATAGACCAGCGCGTCGGCGTCTCTCCCTCTGTTAGCACATTTATTGCCTGCTCAAGGTCATTTAGTTTAAGGGATGGCGTATTTAACTAAACAAATGTGGAGGTGGATTGCAGCCGCAAGCATATTCTGCCTTGGCGCAAACCCTTTCCCCCTGTTGGCCCAATATTGGAGGGTACACATATTTTAACGATCGTGATTAAATACACATATTAAGTATGACAAAACAGAACAAAGAGCTGACCTTTTCAAATCAACTCACCTTTGAGCCTTTAACAAAAAAGAATTGGAGCAAACTTGTTCAACTTTTCGGAGACAAAGGAGCGTGTGGAAATTGTTGGTGTATGTATTACAGACTTAAAAAACCGGACTTCCAGGAAGGCAAATCCGGTGAGGGGAACAAAATCGCGATGAAAAAAATTGTTTGGGATGGTAAACCAACAGGACTTCTTGGATTTTATGAAGAGCAACCAGTTGCCTGGTGTGCTTTTGCGCCTCGCGAAGATTTTATTAAGCTTGAGAATTCCCGTGTTCACAAGCGCATAGACGATAAAACAGTTTGGTCAATTCCATGCTTCTTCATAGATAAAAACTTTAGGCGACAGGGCGTTTCTGTCGAGCTTCTAAAAGGGGTCGCTAAGTATGCTAAAGACCGCGGAATAAAAATCATAGAAGCATATCCAACTATTCCAACACAGGAAAAACTTCCAGACTCATTTGCATGGATTGGTTTATACAAATCTTTTGAACGTGCAGGATTTGAAATCGTTGACAGAACATCCAAAAACAGGCCGATGGTTAGATATTACACCGATAAACGTAGGTATTGAATACACTGCAACGTCCATAAAAATGGAACGCTAAGAAGAATATAGTTGTAAATGCCGACGGCCTATTGATAGATCATTTAAGCCTTGTTGAAGTTTCCCACGCATCTTTCGGCATTTGATCGGTAATATCCTTGCCTTGTGCATCAACCAGCTTTTTAAAATGTCTCATCTTCACGTTGTCCCCGGTTATGGAATATACTGCTGTGTTTGCGGCGCCAATATGATCCGGATGAGATGAGTATAAAACTTTAAAAGTAATTGTACTATCACTATCAACTGTATATGTGCCTGCATGTACTTCAGTCCATTTGCCGGTTGAATCCTGCCCAACACCGTTAAAGTAGCCATCATGCATCACTGAGAATCCTTTGTTATCCACGGATCGCCAGGCGCCATTAAAGGTGGCAGCCGAATTTTTTTGTGAGTGTGCAGATTGGGGACTGACTGCGCTAAAAAAGAAAAGCAAAGTTGCAATGGAAAGGAAAGTTTTTGTACTCATATATGTAAGTTTTAAATGATGGGAAATATAAATCAAAAGGCGCGCCAGAATAGACATATTAATGCCGTTATTCTCGGGAAAAATGAGTAAAGTATTCATTTCCATTTCTTTTTCGTTAGGGAGCAGCCGTACAATGTCCTTTAGCTAATAATTTAAATACTGTCAGCCCGAGCTTGCCGAAGTCGACTTATACTAATAAAGCTTTCCCGATGAGCTCAGCATGAAATTCCTTAAACTAAAAAATATTGAGCAGCCATACCTCCACTTAGACACCATTTACATAAAATTATCACCACTCCTAATAAATTAGTTTATCTACTAATAAATTAGGAGTATCTTGTCCAAAAATTATTAATATGGTGAAACTTGCCAAACGTGAGGAGCAGATCATGCAGGTTTTTTGGGATTTGAATAAAGGTTTTATAAGAGATGTCATTCCATTATTACCAGACCCGAAACCTCACTATAATAGTGTGGCAACTATTGTGAAGATACTTGAGGAAAAGGGCTTTCTTGAACATGAAACAACCGGCAATATGCATTATTACTTTCCTGTTATCAGCAGGGAGGATTACCAGAAATTTGCATTGAAGGATGTCGTGAGCCAGTATTTCGATAACTCTTATCCAAGAATGCTCGCCTTTTTTGCAAAAGAGCAAAAGCTTACTGAAAAGCAATTGAATGAGATAGTAAACATCATTAAAAAAGAAAAAAAATGATACCATATATTTTGTACGCTTCGCTTATTCTGACTGCATTTCTTATTTTTTATAAGCTGCTGCTGCAAAAAGAAACTTTTTTTCATTTGAACAGGTTAGTGTTACTCACCTGCATGATGCTGGCTTTTATCCTGCCTTTACTTCGCATACCACAACAACTATCGTTTAGAAAAGCACCTGCCGCCGTAAACATTACCATCCCGGAAACTACAGTTTACAAGGATAACACAACCCGATTAGCAGCACAAAAAGTTCCCACTATAGTCGAGCCTGTACAAAAAAACCGAATCATAAACTTTGAAAAGGTTATGCAATGGCTTATGTATTTGTATTGGTTTGGTGTAGCCATTTTCGGCCTTAACTTTCTTATGCAGGTGGCGGTATTGCTTTACAGGACTTATTCGCGGCCGGTTATTAAAGATGGAAAATTTCGTATTGTCGAAATAACAGGTGACAAAGCTCCCTGTTCCTTTGGCAACAATATCTTTATTAATCCGGAAAAATATGATTGGGAAACCTATAACCAGGTATTGCTTCACGAAAAAATTCATATTCAGCAAAGGCATACACTTGATCTCCTTCTTGCAGAGATCGTCCTGGTCTTTCAATGGTTCAATCCTTTTGCATGGCTGTGGCGAAAAGAATTAGAGAGCAACCTTGAATTCTATACCGATAATAAACTGCTTCTGCGTGATGCAGTTGACAAAGAAAGTTACCAGCTAAGCCTGCTGAAAGTAGCGGCACCTCATTTTCCCCTTAGTCTTACAACAAATTACAATCAATCACTTCTTAAAAAAAGATTACTCATGATGAACTCAAAAAAATCTAATGTGCATACTATCTGGAAATACTTTTTCCTTTTACCATTAATGGTACTTTTTGTATGCCTGTTTAACGAGCCTCTTGCCAAAAGTCAAAACAGTGCTTTAAAAGAAAACACGAAAATGCATGGGCATGATAACCACGGTATGAAAACAGAAGGCAACTGGCTTGCTACCATAAAAGGAGATAAAATAGATATCCAGTTCAAAAACGATGACGAAAAGCATGACCAATCTTCTAACAACAGCACTTTTTTGCTAAATGAATTTAGAGACCTGCCAAGGGGAAAGGAAGGTACGTTTAGTTTGACAAGGGAAGCTGGCACAATGGACTTTACAGGAAAATTTGAAGGAGACAAAGGAATGGGCCGATATAAATTTTCACCCGATAAAAACTATAGTGATGATATGCAAAAAGAAGGAATTGATATCACAAAAGATGATGACATAATGGTCTTCTTTTTTATAAATGTTAAACATTCATACGTCCAGATGTTGAAACAAAACGGTTATACAAGCCTTGACAAAGACAAAATTATTCCGCTTGCAGCTCTGGACGTAAATGAAGCATATATAAAATCAATAAAGGAGGCAGGGTTTACAAATATTGACCTGGATAACCTGGTTCCTTTTAAGGCACTGAATATTGACAAGGCTTATATAGAGGAAATACGCAAAGCAGGTTATAAAGATATCTCCCCTGACAAGATCATAACATTCAAAGCCCAGGGCATAGATGGGAAATATATTGCCGATTTTCGGAGCTCAGTTAAAAATGATCCAAATGAAAAAGACAATGAAACCAGTCAGCTAAATGAAAAGAACAACAAGAACGAAGACCTCAACAAAAATAAAAACTCAACCAAAAATAAAGACCAGGACAATAACAGGAAAACTGACAAAAATGACGATGATGATCTTATAGCTTTTAAGGCTTTAAACATTGATAATGCTTTTATTAATTCTTTTAAGGAAGTGGGTTATAATGATCTCTCAAACAGCGATCTTATTTCAATGAAAGCCATTGGTGTAACCCCGGAATATATAAAGACCTTTAATAATGCCGGTTACAGGAATATAAAGGCTGACGAACTTGTTTCATTAAAGTCACAGGACGTCACGCCTTCTTTGATAAAACAATACAAGGACCTAGGATTTGACAATGTAAGTCTTGATGATGTTGTCGGAGCAAAGGCAACAGGGACTTCCCCTTCCTTTATTAAATCTATGAGAGATAAGGGACACAACATGAAAAGCCTGGATAAATATATTGCATTGAAATCTGTTCTTGGCGAATAAGACATATCCGCGTAACCTATTTTTTGAACTCTTGTTGTCTGGTATTTCCGGTAAACAATTAATGCGTACTTATATTGGCCTGAAGATAGTATCCCCACATTAATTGTTACTTCATTCATGCAGCTGTTATCTTGTGAATAGGACTTTAGTGCATTTCCCTTGCTAGCTCCGCCACCAACAACAACCAAGAACAAGGCATAAGGTTAAATCAATTTCTTTTCTACCAAGGTTATCGAAGATCCATCCAAAGATTTCCAAGACTGTTACCCAATGGGGGTCGCAAACCAACATCTTTTCGGGACCTCAAAATACTTAATTAGCCCAAGCGCCAGGCGCTATTTCCTTTAATAATTTTTTAATTAACTTCCCCTTAAATTCATCTTCACTACATGAAACACTTACGAATTCTATTAATTATTTTTCCTTTTCTTTTGCAATCATACCATTCAAAAAAAATTTCTATTAAAGAAAAAGATGCAAAAAATTGGGTGAGCCTTTTTAATGGAAAGAATCTTGATGGCTGGGTGCCAAAAATAGCAGGGTATAAACCCGGTGAAAATTTTGGTAATACGTTCCGTGTGGAAGATGGAATCCTTAGCACCCGGTATGATAAATATGATAGTTTTAGTAATAGGTTTGGCGCCTTGTATTATGATAAAAAATTTACTAACTACAGGCTAAAAGTTGAATATAGATTTGTCGGAAATACTGCTCCCGGTGCACCATCGTGGGGATATCGTGACGGTGGCATTCAGTATCATTGTCAGCCACCGGCCACTATAGGTTTAGACCAGGCATTCCCGGTTTGCCTCGAATACAATCTTCTTGGTGGCAATGGCAAGGATGAACGGCCTTCAGGTGAAATATGTGCTTCGGGAATATACATAGAGATTAACGGAAAAAGAAATTCATCCTATTGCACCCCTCCGGCTGTGAAAAGAACTTTTAGCGGAGATCAATGGGTAACCGCCGAAATTGATATCCGTGCCGGAAAGATTACCCACTATGTTAACGGAGAACAAATTATCCAATTTGAAAATCCAAAATACGACTCCACAAATGCCATTGCGAAAAATTTTATAAAAGGCGGTAATGATTTGGTGAAGGACGGATACATATCCCTGCAATCGAATAGTCATCCAATGGATTTTCGGAAGATTGAAATTTTGGAATATTGATGGATTCACTAGTTCATAGTTTGGAGTTCGCGTTTATAACTATGCACTATGAACTACTTGAAACCTCACCCCAACCCCTCTCCCGAGGGAGAGGGAACTATCTTATAAAAACACAAACTTTGAACTTTGAACTTTGAACTTTGAACTACGAACTATGAACTATGAACTTGCTTATCGTACACCCCCGATGCCAAACTGATCACCTGCCTTCACTGCTTTATTGCCATTAAAATCTATCTCTACCATTTTTTCACTGGCTGCATTATTGTGAAACTCATCCTGGAGTGTGGTAATTATTTTACGAGTCTTCGTATCAATCACTTCTCCACTTGAAGGATATACATAGTTTCCATCAATACTAAAGGTTATCCAGCCGGGCATATCCTGCACCGGTATAGTGGTCAGCTGCTGATAAGGCATGAGGGCATTGAAAACATGTACCCGCATGTTGTGTCCATCTGCTAACCATAATTCCTTTTCGTCGGGCGTGAGACCAATGCCATGGCTGGGATTGCCATGTCGTCTCACAGGTCCCGGATTCCATCCTTGTACTTCAACATGTGCTACTTTTTTTCCGGTTGCAAGATCCCCCACTTCAAAACCCAGCAGGCTATCAACGGTGGCATAAACGACCGTTTCCTTACCATTGATGGTAAAAGGACGAACGAAATTAGCAAAGGGGCCAACTTTATTTACAAGCTCATTTTTTTTGGGGTCTGCAATGTACAGCCAGGGTGAAGCAATGTCGTCTAAATAAACATGCTCTCCTGAAGGCCCATAGATCGTGTTATGCGCTCTTTTGTAAACGTCAATCTTTTTAATGATATCACCCGTGGCGCAATCAACCACGTTCCAGAAACCTTTTTCAAAAGAAGGCAGGTACATGGTTTTACCATCCGGTGAAATTGCCATGCGGTCGCAGCCGCCTTCAAACGATTTTTCCCAAAGGAGTTTATCGGTGGTAAGGTCTATACGTTGCAGCGATTCTATGGTACTGATATAAACACTATTGAGAGCAATACTTACAGCAATCCCTTTAACATTGGAGGGTGTTTTATCTGGATGAAGACCGCCGGTAATAATCCGTTTAACGAAGCGATGATGGTTGTCAATATCAAAAACGAGGATTCCATGACCGCCATAGCCAAGGTAATCACGAATGCCCGGAACTGCCACATACAAATAACGTTTTACAGTACCCGGGGGAGCGCTGTCCCTGGCAGGCTTATGCAATAAGGGGACATATGCCGATGTGAACATGACAAGTGATATCGAGAGCAGAGAAATAACTAAGGCGGTTCTTGCTTTCATAAACTTTACAATTTTTTTTAAAGGTATAATAAGATGCAGGCTTCGAAAAAAAATGTTGAACTTGTCTTATGAAAGTTTTCATCCCCTGCTGTTATTGGCGTCCCCGCCAACGTCCGATGAATTAGTCATTGAAATGCATCAAACAGTCAAATCCGATATCTATCGGATTTTCACTCCCGGTTCATAAAAGTTTCTCCTTGCTGCTGTTGGCGTCCCCGCCAACATCCGATGAGTTAATCATTGAGACGCGTTAAGCAGTCAAATCCGATAGCTATCGGATTTTCGCTCCCGTTTCATAAAAGTTTGCTGTTGTTGGCGTCCCCACCAACATCCGATGAGTTAATCATTGAGACGCGTTAAGCAGTCAAA
>Ga0068860_100005880_pt1 | contig 12349 bp, 12 predicted proteins | sample KBSSwiS32_FD_66597 | JGI IMG/M metagenome (GOLD analysis project Ga0068860, IMG submission 66597) | Switchgrass rhizosphere microbial communities from Kellogg Biological Station, Michigan, USA - KBS Switchgrass S3-2 | ecosystem: Host-associated > Plants > Roots > Rhizosphere > Soil ... | reverse complement strand
GTCCCTTCGGCAGAAGGTCGCACCCTACGAACTGCCGCGCCAACTCAGAATTGTCGCGTCTATACCGCGCACCGCCAACGGCAAGGTTGATCGGCCCTCCGTCGTGGCCCTCTTCTCCTAGGTCGCAGCAGGCGCGTTGTCATCCCGGCCAACTCGCTCCCATGCCGACGCGGGGCTGGCTAGCCTTCGGCAATGGCCATCCGAGCGGCGCGGGCCGACGAGGCCGACGAGATCGCCGCTTTGTACCTACGGGCCCGAAACTCGGCGTTCCCGGCCATTCCTCGCAGCGTCCATCCTGACGGGGATGCCTCTCGATGGGTGGCCGAGCAGCTGATGCCCGACCTTTGGGTAGCGATCGAAGGCGGCTCAATCGTGGCGATGATGGCGCTCGCGTCCGGCTGGCTCGAACAACTCTACGTAGATCCGGTGGCCCAGGGCCAAGGCGTCGGCGGCGCACTCGTGGAAGTAGCGAAGGATGAACAGCCTGCAGGTTTGGAGCTGTGGTGTTTCGAAGCGAACGAGCGCGCTCGCCGGTTCTATGAGTGGCACAACTTCGCACTTGTCGAGCGGACAGATGGTTCGCGCAACGAGGAGCGCACACCCGACGTTCGCTATCAATGGACACCATGAGCTCGTCGCGCCTCTTGCAGGTCGTCGCTATGTGGCGGCCGTAGCGATACGGCCTAGCGGCTTGCGGCTGCGGTTCCAAGGTAGTGGTCGAAGATGTCGTTGCCGAGCTCCTTGGGTTCGCCGCCGAAGACCACTGCGCCCTTGTTGAGCACGTAGACCCTGTCCGCGATGGCCAGGGCGCGGCTGACGTATTGCTCCACGATCAAGAGCGACGTGCCGGAAGTTGAGATCCGCTTCAGAAAATCGAATATCTCGTCCACGAGCACGGGGGCCAGACCCATTGACGCCTCGTCGACCAGCACCAGTCGGGCCTCCTGCACGTAGGCCCGCGCCAGTGCCAACATTTGCTGCTGACCTCCCGACAATTCGCCGGCGGGCTGTCTGAGCTTCTGGCCCAGAACCGGAAACGCCTCGGTGGCTCGAGCAAAGGCCACCTCCTCTTGACCCTTGAACGCGTGCAGCTTGAGGTTCTCGGCCACGGTGAGAGACGGGTACACACCGCGACCTTCCGGGATAAGGCACAGCCCGGCGCGTGTGCGTTCGAAGGCGCGGCTTCGCGTCACGTCGATACCGTCCAGCACCGCCCTCCCCCGCGTCGGTTGCATGAGGCCGGACGCCACCCGCAAAAGGGTCGTCTTGCCCGCGCCGTTTGGACCCAGGAGGGCAACCACACTGCCCTCAGGCACGAGGAGGTCGACGTCGCGCAGCACGGTTGTGTCGCCATACCCGGCAACGATCCCGGACAGCTCGAGGACAGCCCGGCTCACACGATCACCTCCGTGGGCTCTCGGACCACGTCGAGCACCTCTTCGCTTCCGAGATATGCGGCACGTACGGCTTCGCTGCGGGCGACCTCACCGGGGGTTCCGTCGAAGATCTGCGCGCCGAAGTCCAGCACATAGATGTAGTCGCAGACGCCCATCACGAGCGCCATGTCGTGTTCCACGAGGAGGATCCCTACGCCCCTTTCCGAAACGACGCGGGTGAGGATCGCGCCGAAACGCTCAGTCTCTCCCCCATCCAGACCAGACGAAGGCTCGTCGAGAAGCAGGACATCGAACTCGCCGGCCAGGGTCCGAGCCAGCTCCACCAGTCGTCGTTGGCCGGTGGACAGCTGACCGGCCTGTTTGGTGAGGAGATGCCGGATGCCGCACCACTCGGCCGCCGCAGCCGTCGCCTCGTCGAGTTGTCTGCGCTCCGACGAGCCGGTGATGAGATGTCGCAACGGTCGGTTGCCGGCAACGGACGCTTCGCGACCGAGAGCGACGTTCTCGTGCACCGTCAGAGAGTCGAAGAGCTCCATCCGCTGGAACGTGCGACCGAGGCCGCGTTGGGCCCGGGCCGCGGGGGTAAGTCTCGACACGTCTTCGCCGTGCAACCGAATCGCTCCCGTCGACTGGTGCACCAATCCCGAGCAGGTGTTGAAGATGGTGGTCTTGCCCGCACCGTTCGGGCCAATGAGGCCGGTGATCCGTCCCATGGGCGCTGCCAGGCTCACGTCACGAACCGCCGTGTTGCCTCCGTAGCGCACGGTCAAGGCTTGTACGTCGATCCCCGGTCGGTCGTCGGTGCCGGGCACCTTCCTTGAGGACGCAGGCGACACGGCGGCGGCAACCTCCAGCGGAACGAAACCGTCGGCCTCGGCCTCGGCCGACCGGCGGCCGCCTATCCAATCGCAGAACCGCTTCCACCACGGTGCCGCGTGCTGTCCGTTTTGCACGGCGATCAGCACCGCGGACAGTCCGAACACCACGTTGAGCCAGCTGGTTACCTTGTCACCGGGGTAGTGCTGGGCGATGTAGTACGGAATCACCGTCAGGCTGGCCCCGGCCAGCAGCGCGTACCACGGCTCACCAAAGAGCACGATGCACAACAGGGCAAGGAGGGTGAAGGAGGAGAACGATACAAACGTCGGCTGGGCCGCGGTGACGGTGTGAACCGTGGCGCCGTACAAGGCGCCGGACAAGCCGGCCAAAAACGCTGAGATACAAAAGACCAGAACCCTCGTGGTATTGACCGCGGCGCCAAGCGACGTCAGCGCGATCGGCGAATCCGCCATCCCGCGGAGCAGCCGGCCGAGACGGGTGTGGGTGATCAGCACAACCAGCATCGCAACGAGCACCACGAACAACAGAACGACGTAGTACCACGCGGTGTCGCCATCGAGGCCGAGTACCTGCGGTCGAGGTACCGGTGAGCCCGTCCCGCTCGTGCCAAACATCACCCGCAGCGGGTAGCCCATCTGCTCCAACGTGATACCGAAGCCAAGGGTCGCCAGCGCGAGGAAGATGCCGGACAGTCGAATCGCCGGGATGGCCACGATCGCACCAACCGGCACGACCACGAGCGCCGCTAGGAACAGCGCCACCAGCCAGGGCAGGCCGAAGCCGTGGGCGAAATGGGAGAATGCGGTCGCTCCGACTGCGGCGAAGCCCGCCTGGCACAGCGACACCTGTCCCGACGTCCGAACGAGGATGCCGAGCGAGAGGAAGAGAATGACCTTGGTCAGGCCGTCGGTGTAGATACCGAGTTGTGATCCGCTCACGAGCTGAGGAATGAACACGAGCACAATAAGGGTGATCGCCCCGCCGATGCACTGCGCTCGCGCCGGTGCACGGTATGTCTCCTGTGGTCTCGGACGGAACACCCTGCGATCGACGAGCCGTCTTCTCGGCGTGACGATGAGGATCACGAAGAGCACGATGAACGGCAGACTCGTCGGCAAGCCGTCGAGCCACGTGAGGTTCGGATGCTCGGCAACCTCCTTCGTCGCGATGGCCGCGCCAGCCCCGATGATGAGTCCGCCGACATAGGTCATCGGAAGGCTTGAGAAGAAGCCGATCGCAGCCGCACCGAAGGCCTGTACCACCAGCAGAGTGAGCAACAGCGCATCGAGGTTCAGGCTGGGGGCGAGCAGTACACCGGCCAAGGCCGCGAAGTTTGCGCCGATGATCCATGACCAGCGGCGCACCACATTCGGGTTGGTACCGGACATGTCGAGCAGCTCGTTGTTGTCGACGACCGCCTGCATCGTGAGCCCGAGACGACTCAGCCGGAACATGACGTAGAGGGCAACGGTAGCGAGCATCGCGACGGCGATGATGATGACCTGGTCCCACTGCACGAGAACCCCCGCCACGGTGAAGGCGTGTCCAGTGGGGAAGTAGGGCAGGAAGCGCCGTGGTTCTCGACCGTACTGGGCAGTGAAGAACCCCTGGACGACGAGGATGACACCGATCGTCGCGGCAACTTTCCATACCGTCCTGACATCCGCCAGTCGGCGGGCGAGGAGTTCCAACAACAGGCCCATAGCGGTGCCGAGGCCGGTGACGCTCACCACGAACGCCACTGGCCACGGCACACCGTGCTGCATGTGAAGGATGTAGAAGCCGTACGCGGCAACCGTGGCGACGGCCCCCTGAGCGAAGTTGAAGATCCCTGACGTCTTGTAGGTCAGCACCAAGCCCGTGCCGGCGAGCCCGTAGACGGACCCTGCCGTGATGCCGATCACCAAGAAGGGGAGATAGTCGCTCAACATGTCTGCCTAGGCCGCGAGAGCAGCGGTCCGCTGGGACGGCGTCAACCGAACGTCACTCACCGGGCGGACAAATCGGATCGTTGCCCTGAGGCACCGTCAGCGCACCGCCCTTTATTTGGGCGAGGAAGAAACAGTTCCGAGTATCCGCCGGCTGACCGGCCTTGAACGTAGCGCCGACACTCACGCCATTGAGTGTGTCGTTCGGAGCGAGCGCGTAGAGCCCCGCCAGCACGTCCGCCGAGGTTGGGTTGTCGGGCAGGCTTTTAGCGGCAGCCTCGAACAGCTTGCCGCCCGACCAACCCTGGGTGGCGCTCGGGCCGAGGACTACCGACGGCGAGTACTGCTTCATCGCGTCACGAAACTCCGTCGCTACAGGGGTGTCGGCGAACCACAAGAAGTTGTTCGTTGGCACGAACGTTCCCTCGTATACCGGGTCCTTCAAGGCGTCGGGGGTGAACGCACCGGACGGGATGAGGTAGTTCACCTTGAGGTTCTGCCGAGAGCAATCGGAGACGACCCGCTGACGGGTGTTCGGCGCCAGGTTCAGCGCGATCACCTCGGCCCCGGCCTGCTGGGCGGCCAGACATTTCGCCGTGTAGTTCGGCTCCGATGATTGGGCCGTCGTGTGGTAGGCGTACTTCAGGCCGTACTTCTGCGTGGCCTGTTCCAACAGGGTGATGAGCGGGCCCACGTCTTGTACGTTGCCCTCGTTGACGCTGCCGAAGTTGGTTTTCCCCACACTCTTCGTCACGAAGGCCTCGGTGTCGAGCGTTGCGACCCCCGGCTCGCCGGAAACAAAGAAGTACGGGTTTTGAAGCCAAACCGGGGTGTCGGACTCGCCCCCCACGACCGGCACCTTGTGCTGAGTGATGTAGTCAGCGAAGGCCGTCTCCGTGGTGTTGGCGTGGTTCCCAACAAGGGCGATCACTCCGACTTCCTCGACGAGTTTTTTGACCGCAGCCAAGCCTCTGGCCGGGTCGCCGGCGTCGTCCTCGTAGCTCACTTTCACGGGATGGCCGTTTATGCCGCCGCGGGCGTTGACCGACTCCTCCCAGGCCTTCACTGCGCCCTGGGTCTGCTGGCCGGTGGGCGCCGCAGGGCCACTCACCGTACCGATCCATCCAAGCTTCAGCGGCGCTTTTGTTGGTGCCGCCGCGGCGTTCGCCGTCGGTCCGCCGGCCGAGGTACTGGCCGCGGCCGAGCTGGTGGCCGCTCCTGCGCTCGCCGTGGTGCCGGCACTGGCCGAGCCCGTCGCGTCGTCGCTACACGCGGCGACACCGATGAGCATCAGCGCCAGCGCTGCCCCTGAAAGAGCCGTCTTATATGTGCTGTTCGTCATGACTTCGATCCCCCCTTGTTCTTTTGAATACGGATACTTCCGAGCACGCGCATTCGCGTCGACCTACAGCGATCGACGCAACGTTTCTATTTGGTGCCGAAAGGCTGACCGGGTCCGAACTCGGCCAACACGTCGGTCATGTAAGGCATGTGGCAGAGCATTCCTCCATCGACGTCCAAGATGGCGCCGTTGACGAACGCGGCATCATCCGAAGCGAGGTAGGCCACTGCTGCCGCGATGTCTTCAGGTTGGCCAAGCCTGGTCGTCAAGGTGTTCCGCTCCATGATCTCGACCATTGGCCCGAACACGTTCCGCTTGCCGCCCGCGCTCCGCGTCAAGCCCGGGTTCACGCCGTTGCACCTGATGTTCTGCTTTCCGTAGATCGTCGCAACGCTCTTGGTGAAGATCGTGATGGCCCCCTTGGACGCGGCGTAGGCGATCGCCCCCATATCCCCGAGCAATGCGGAGCCGGAGATCGTGTTCACGATGGCTCCGCCGCCGGACTCAAGCATGTGCGGCACGGCGAATTTCACGCCGGCGAGGTAACCCCGGGTGTTCACGGCGAAGGTCTTGTCCCAGACGGCGAAATCGATGTCGACGGGATTGGTGTCTTGGGCGATGTGATCGGGCGACATGATCGCCGCGTTGTTGTGGAGCACGTGCAGGGCACCGAAGTGCTCCACCGCACCATCGATCAATCGCCGGACGGACTCGGTGTCCTCCGCGTCGAACTGCATCGACATCGCGGCCGAACCGATCTCCTTCGCCACGGCGTTTGCTAACGCCTCGTCGATGTCGCCGATCGCGACCTGGGCTCCTTCCTCCGCCAGGCGACGGGCCGTGGCCTCGCCGATGCCCGATCCCCCTCCGGTGACGACGGCAACCTTGCCCTCGAAACGCCGCAAATTAGTCATGACATCCCCATTCGTCGTGTCGGTGTATCTAAAGGTGATCTAGTTCGGTACGGGTACGTTCCCTGCCGATGTAGGGCGTTCGTCGTCACAAAAACTCCGCCAGTTCCCGCATGAGTGCCGACTTCGGCTTCGCGCCCACGATTGTCTTGACCGGTACGCCGTCGACGAACACCATCAGCGTGGGAACCGACATGACGGAATAGGTCTCCGCGGCCGCCGGGTTCTCGTCGATGTTTACCTTCGCAACGGTGAGGCTGGTCTTGTGTGCGGCGCCAATCTGATCGAGCATCGGACCCATCATCCGGCACGGCCCGCACCACTCGGCCCAGAAGTCGACGAGCACTGGCTGCTCGCTGGCGAGCACGTCGGCGGCGAAGCTCTCGTCGCTCACTGTCTTGGTGTCTTTGGTCATCGGGATCTCCAGGTAGCGGGACGCCGGCAGCGGCGCCCTTCGTTCGGAACGGGTCGTAGCCCGCGCGCGTGCATCAGTTCGAAGAACGAAGCGGACTACTGAGCTCCGCCGCGCCGCGAGGCACACCTTTGTGAGGAGCGCGGGCCCAACGGCACCCGCGCCGCGTTCACCCGGTTCTTGAACCCTTCATCGCACTGTGCGTCGCGCCGTCTTGTGTGCGCGTCACCGCCAAGTCGGGTTCCAGGGCCGAGCCGACTGGGAGTGGCGATTCTGTCGGTGCCTCAACGGCAAAGCCTTGCCGCCGGAGCTCCTCGATCGCTTCGGCGAGGTGTTCACTTTGTCCGTAGACGTCCTCGGTGGGAAAGAAGAGGCGGCTGCTGGCTTCCTTGCCGGGGTCGAGTCCGAGAGTGATGAAGCTCTTGCTGGCTGTGGTGTGCATGGACAGCAGAACGATGTCGATGAGCTCCGCCTCGGTGTAGTAGCGCCTGGCGTCGGCCCACACCTCATCGCTCAGCAGTCCCGGATTGGTAGAGATGGCGGCCGTGATGCGGAGAGCGGCCTTCACAGCATCGGGGAGGTCGCTGGTCTCGAACGTGCCCAGTGCCGTGACCATGTCCTCGTCCAAGCCGCTTTGCACAGCGACCGCCTGTCGGGCGTTTTGGCAGTACTGACAATCGTTGACCTTGGCGTTGTAGAGCCGGATCAACTCGTGGACGACCGGGTCGAGCTGGAACGATTGCGCCGTCTTGATCGGGATACCGGCCAGCCGTGACAGCTCAATGGGTATGGCGATGCGGGCGAGCGGATGATCGCTGTCGGGTTCCATCTGGACGAAGAATCCGTCGATCAGCTCTTGCGGGATGCGGGGCGTGGTGGCCACGGTGCGGTCTCCTTCTGTTCTGGTCGGCAGCGCTACGCGGCCACGGAACGGCGAACAATGAAGTCTTCGGCGAGGCCGGGAGGCGCCTGCTCCGGCGGCTCGATGCGAAACGCCGAATTGGCGCGGGCGAACTGGTCGATCGAGCTCAACGCCTTGACGAGGTAGATGAACTCCTCCGCGCTGACGTACTGCTGCAGGCGACCGCAGTCCTCGTCGGAGATACTGCTGGACTGGAGGGCGAACTGCTCCGTGAACTCCAGGGCGGCCCGTTCGCGTTCGGTGAAGAGCGGTGACGTGGGGTAATCGGCGATCTCACCGATCTTGTCCTCGGTAAGCCCCGCTTCGGCAGCCGGCTTGTACCGCAACGCCACATCGAAGTCGCTCTCCACCAGCTGCGAGATACGAATGCGAGCCAGCTCGACCAGTACGGGATCGGCACGACGGACCGACTGAACATAGTCCTCGACGAAGAGGTCAAAGTACTTCCGACGGTGGCCCCAGACCTGGTCGAGGTCGGTGGGACCCTCACAGCGATTCACAACACGACTCATCGGACACACCCCCAGTGCGCTCAAACGATGGTCACAAGGTAACACGGCAGTCGCTAGATGTCTAGCGAATTTCGGCTAGAGATCTAGCGACTTTCGACCGCCAAGACGTTGCTGGGAATGGACCGTCTCGCTACGGTGGCTGCGTGGCAGAGCCGTTGCGATTCCCGGACAAGTACTTCGAGCTCTTCCCGCAGGCCCATCGCCTACCGACCGAAGCACTCATGAACATGCTTCACGTCACTCGCCTAGTCACCGATACCTACGAGCGCATCGCGCGGTCTGAAGGCCTTTCGATCAGCGGCGCCGAGACGCTCCGTCTGCTCGCTTTGGCCCAAGGCCCCCTGACCCCCGCCGAACTCGCATCGAGCGAATTCCTCAGCACCGCCACCATGACCACCGTGTTGGCGACCCTCGAGCGCCGAGGCCTCGTCGAACGGTCGCCGCACCCCACCGACAAGCGCAAGGTGCTGATGAGCTCTACGCCCGCTGCCACCGAGGTGCTGTCGCGGATCATGGACCGCTACCTCAAGTTCGGTCACCAGCTCATGGAAACGCTGTCAGAGAGAGACCTCACGAAGTTACAACAGCTCACCGTTCGCCTGCTCGCGGCGGTGAAGTTCGAGGACTACGTGGACTCAACCTCCAACGGCGAACAACTTCCCGCCTGACGCGCCGGAACCAACGGTTGCTGAGGTCCGTGCCACCTGGTGTTGCAGATTGCTACACTCAAGTGGGCAGCTGGCCCGCCCGTTCAGGAGGCACTCCCGTGGCATCCACATCTCCCGCCCGAATCGACGATGACTTGTATGCCTCGGCCAAGCTCGCCGGCGAGGTCCAGAGTCGCAGCGCCTCCCAGCAGGTAGTGCACTGGGCGCGAATCGGCCGCGAGATCGAGGCCTCCGCCAGCATCACCCAGAAGGAAATCGCCGCGGTTCTCGCTGCAAGCGGGTCGTACGACGCGTTGAGCCCAAAGGAGCAGGCGGTCGTCCGGGCCGAATGGTCGGCTCGGATGGAAAGCCGCCGTGAGGCTCTGAACCTCGCCGAACAGTTCGCCGCCGAAGGCCGGGTGTGGGTCGAGCTCGACGACGAGGGCCGCGTGGTCGAGCGCGGGTCGGGAGAGCGCAAGCCGGTCGCCAAGCGCACGACCACCCCTCGGCGCCGCAAGGTCGCCACTACGGCCACGTCCCGCAAGGTCGTCGTCAAAGCCGGTACCACCACCGCATCCAAGCCAAAGCCCCGGAGTCGGTCGGCCCGCGCCGCCGGCTGATGCCCGACCCGGTCCTCCACCTTCTCGTTGGACCCAATGGGGCCGGCAAGTCAACTCTGTACGACACCGTCATCGGGCCAGCAACCCATCTCGAGTTCGTGAACGCTGATGTGATTGCCGCGAAGCGCTGGCCGAAGAGCCCGGCCAGCAAGTCCTACGAGGCCGCGTCGATCGCCGCGGCGCGCCGAACCAAGCTGATCAAGGCCGGGATGTCCTTTGTTACCGAGACCGTGTTCTCCCACGAGTCCAAGCTTGAGCTCGTCCACACCGCGGTCGACGCCGGATACCTCGTCACTTTGCATGTCGTCCTGGTTCCCGAAGCCCTCGCCGTGGCTCGGGTCGCGAACCGCGTGAGCTCCGGCGGCCATACCGTCCCGGAAGACAAGATCCGGGGACGGTACCGGCGACTGTGGCCGCTCGTCGCCAGCGCGATTCGCATCGTCGACAATGCCACGGCCTACGACAACAGCCGCGCCAGCACACCGTTTCGAGTAGTGGCGACGTTCGAGCGCGGCGCCCCCACCGGCAACCCCGCCTGGCCGGCGTGGACGCCCCAAACGCTACGAAACGAAGGCCGGTGAGCTCGGAGGTGCCTCGGCGGTCGTGCGCACCCCGGATGTCAACGGAATGTGACTCAGCTGCCCCTCGGTAGCGACCGCGAGGAAGTTGGACGTTTCGTGGGGGCGGTCTCAATCAGTCAAAGCCAGGAGCCAACGAAACGCCCAACTTCGCCTTCCGGGGCGGCCCTACCGGCGAGCGCCGCCGAGGATCGCGAGATCTGCTCGGTCCGGCGCCGGCGGGATGTTCTGGTTCACCCGGAAGAGATTCTGCGGGTCGTATTTCGCCTTAATCGCCGCCAAGCGCTCGTAGTGCTCGCCGTAGGTCGCCTGGATACGGCCGTCCACCTCGTCGTCCATCAGGAAGTTGACGTACGCCCCTTCGAGGTTGAAGGGGTGGATGGCCCGCCAGTACTCGCGTCCCCACTTCTTCAAGGCATCCGCCTGTTCCGGCTTCGGGTCAATCCCGGCGATTACCATCGACCACCTAGCGCTACGGGTGCTCCAGGCCGTGGAATCCTTCGGCACCCGCTGCACGGCACCATCGATGGGGTACAGGTGCATCAGTGACAACTCGCTCGGCGCGCGACCGGCATGCTCGATGTGCGTATCGATCGCCTCGTCTGGCAGGGATGCCACAAAATCGCCTTTCCAGTACCACTGAAGGCCCTTTGGAAAGAATGGGTCGAACAAACTCTGCATCGCGGGGAACGGGATCTCGTCCATCCAGTTGAAGATCGGCTCTGGCAACCCGTCAAGGATGGGTGCGAGCGCAGTTCGGCCGTCGGCGGCGGAGCCGGCGTACGCCCCGATGATTGCACAGGCGCGCTTTCCCCAACCCTCCTTCGGGAACGGGTCCATCGATGGGACCGTCTTGAGCCCTACGAAGATGCCGAGTTCCTCCGGGGCCTGGGGAAGGTGGTCGCGGTAGGCCTGCATCACCGCCTTGGCGTGGATCGCATCCCAGAAGATCGGCCCTCCATACACGGTGTCGACGGGATGGGCTCGGAACAGAAAGCTCGTCACCACGCCGAAATTGCCGCCCCCACCGCGCAGCGCCCAGAAAAGATCGGTGTGCTCGGAGGCGCTTGCGGTAACGAACGTTCCATCCGCCAAGACGACATCGGCCTCGAGGAGGTTGTCGACGGTCAGCCCGTACTTGCGGGTTAGGTAACCGGTGCCACCTCCCAGTGTGAGCCCGGCAACGCCGGTCGTCGAGACGATCCCGAACGGCACAGCGAGTCCGAAGGCGTGCGTCGCGTGGTCCACATCTCCGGAGGTGCAGCCCGCGTCTACGCGCACAGTTCGACCTGCAGGGTCGACCCGCACGCTCCTCATCATCGACAAATCGATCATGAGCCCGTCGTCGCAGCTTCCGAGTCCCGGACCGTTGTGGCCTCCGCCGCGAATCGCGATCAGGAGACCTTCTTCCCGACCGAGGTTCACGGCCGTGATGACATCAGCGGTGTCGACGCAGCGAGCGATGAGCCGAGGCCGCTTGTCGATCATCCCGTTGTACAGAGCTCGCACCGAGTCGTACTCGTCATCGTTGGGCGTGACGACGCTGCCGCGAAGCTGCGATTTCAAGGCTTCTTTCAGGTCATTGGTCATGGTGTTCCTCCTTCTGGTTATGTGTTCGTCAACGCACGGTGGCGATGATCTCGAGGTATTCGCTGGCGACGACGACGGTGCCGTCGGTGGCACGGTTGTTGGCGACGTAGGTCTCTAGTAGCGCTGCCTCGAGGAGCTTTTGGCTGTGGGGGTCGAGTGCGTCGAAGGCGGCCTTGATCCGGCCGTCCCAGGCGCGGTGGTGCGTGAGCACGTGCTGGCCCGAGCGGTATCGAAACGTGAACTGCCGAGTCGTGGTGCGCAGTGCGTAGACGCGGTTTCCGAACAGCTCCCGGATCCCGTCTGCGTCGCCCCACTCGAGGCGCGAGTTCCGGTGGCGAAGCGGTAAAAGTTGATGTTCCGTAGCGGTGAGCACGTCGCCCATGAGTGAGCCGGGCACCCAGGCCGTCAGGCCAATTCGTCCGTTGGGTCGACAGACCCGGACCATCTCGTCGGCAACCGCCTGTTCGTCGGGAGCGAACATGGCGCCGAAGGCGGACAGGACGACGTCGAACGTGTCGTCGTCGAACGGCATGCGTTGGGCGTCCGCCCTCTGAGTGTGAAGCGTGAGGTTGTGGGCCTCGGCTATCCGAACCGCTGAGTCGAGGAGGTGGTCGAGGAGATCGATAGCGGTCACGTCGGCCCCTCGGCGC